>Ga0214919_10007021_pt1 | contig 15315 bp, 14 predicted proteins | sample LL1503_MetaG_FD_177994 | JGI IMG/M metagenome (GOLD analysis project Ga0214919, IMG submission 177994) | Freshwater microbial communities from Lake Lanier, Atlanta, Georgia, United States - LL-1503 | ecosystem: Environmental > Aquatic > Freshwater > Lake | place: USA: Georgia | collected... | reverse complement strand
CTGCTCGACAATATCCGCCGGCGAACACCTCGTCGCCGCTCGTGCTGCCTGTCCAACTGATGCCGTCGCTGCTGGTCGCGATTTTATGAGCACCGCTGCCGCCCGCGACCCACAAATTGGTCCCGTTGTACGCGACTGCGTAACACGCTCCGCCGGCGAACGCCTCGTCTCCGCTCGTGCTGCCCGTCCAACTGATGCCGTCGCTGCTGGTCGCGATGTAATGAGCACCGCCGCCGCCCGCAACCCACAAATTGGTCCCGTTGTACGCGACTGCGTAACACCCTCCGCCGGTGAACGCCAGATCGCCGCTCGTGCTGACCGTACAACTAATTCCGTCGCTGCTTCTAACCAATCTTCCTGTTGATGGTGGTGACATTTATTATTATTATTATTATTTAATACCAAAGAGAATGGGGGCAAGTCGTTTGCCGATCTCTGCGCGAGTCTCGGCTTTGATTTGGTCGAGAGCACTTCGTTCTTTCTCTATTTTTAGTATTGTGTCGCTCTTATTAGATTTCGCGGACTTTTTTTGTTTGCGCTCAAGGAACCGCCGCTCCTTCCGCGACTTTACTTCTGTTTTTACTACTTCTGTTTTTACAGCAGTCTTTTTCGGCGGGTCAAACTCTCTCGTGTCTATAAGTATATCATCGACATTCTTGTGTGGATAGAGTTGTTTGATAAAACTCGACACACTCTCTGATTTTTTTTCGCATTCGTTCGTGTTTATCTCCTCAATCATTTACAAGAATATTATTTCTATAAGTCAACGATTAATAAAAAATTTAATAAAAGATTTAATAAAGATTTAATAAAGATTATTAAATCATCAAACAAGAATTCGGAGACACTTCACGATTTCCCACACAACCTTGCAGTCGATCATATTATACTTTTTAATCTCTCCCATCTTTCCCTCTTTTTTAGAATAATACGAAATTGCTTGGCGCATCGCCGAAAGTCCGTTAGATAGTTCTCCGTCAGACCACCGCGTTTTGATTAGTCCGGTGGCAAACATCGCTCCCGCAATCTCTTTCAACTTAAATGTCAGCGCACCCTTGACAACAACCGGTCCCGCCGTAAATACACTGCACATGTCGATCCAGTCGATATTCATCCGCGTATTATTATCAACCAATAATTCGACCGAATGCCGCATAAGCGCCGCATCCATAAGCGTCTTTTCGACGCTTCCCCAGTGGAATAGACGGATGTGTCGTCCCTCGGCGCTGCTCGTAAGAAACGCGAAAAACTCACAGATGATTCTGCGCTCCTCGCTCGGCGTGTATTCGGTGCACACAAAGGATGTGTGCCTGAACCCGGTCTCGGTCTCGCACCCAACCCCAATCATGAATATGTATCCGTCCATAAGTTTTCCGTTATTGATATCCATATTCGGGTTCTCAATAAACGCCTCGGATATCGTCTCGTAGTCGATATAATAGTCCTGCGTCGTGTGCGTGTTATAACTGCGCCAGTTACATCTATTGTCGATATTGTTCAGACTGATCGCTATGCTACTATTTTTGTTAATGTCGAGAATCGCGTCGACCGTCCGACTCTTAGTACCGCTTCCCATAAAGACAGACGCGCGGCACCGCTCGTCGTCCCACCGTTTGATTCCCTTGTCGAATGCGACATTGCGGTGGTCGGGCGTAACCATCCACAACTGCGTGATATCCCTCGTTTGCGCCATAATTGTTTTTTTGACATCCGCCCATGTCTCGTCCTGGTTACACGAGTTACAGCACATCTCTTTGATGTGCGGGGCGATCGGCGACCACCCCGCCCCGTTCTCTCGCACGTCGCGCACCCAGTTGATCGCCTTGATGGTTTCGTCGATATATGCCGCATCGCGCCCCGCATAATCAATTACGCCGAGCAGGTCATAGCACGACCTGCCGTCCCGCTCGCCGCCTTTCTTGTCGATATTCCAACTCTTTGCCATGACATATGCCGCGCGCGGCGTGTAGGACTGGAGTTCGCCGAGAATAATGTTGTAGATAAGCAGTTGCCCCTTGTACGCTTTGAAGCGTCCGTCGTTGCGGATCGTTTTCCCGTCGACGCACAGAGGCATATGACTCCACTTGACATCAACAACAACATAGTGTAGGCGCGCCACATCCACCTCCACATCTTCTCTGACAAGTTTGTGGAGATAGTCGCTGCGGATGAGAATGTCTGTAACGCCCTCGAGTTTCAATGTGTCGGACTTGATGTACGCCTGGAGGATAATTGGTGTGCGCTTCTCGATCTCAACGAGCGTTCGGTTGAACGCGGAGTCTTTTTGGGCGGGTGTTGAGTTGTGCTGCGAGTTGAGATTGACGACATGATCGCGACCGAATTTACCAACGAGATCGGCGTATATCTTATTTTCAAAATGGCACCCGTTTCGCATCAGCACGGAAGAGTGAGAGTGCGCACTCGCACTCGGTATACTTTTCTTTAGTTTGCTGCGGGTGATGCGCGTATTGTTCATGCCGTGGGTGTGATAGTATGTTTTCAACCAGTCAATCACCGGATCCTTCAATAGGTAATTGGCAACACTCGTCCCGGAGATCCACACCGTCTTCTTCCGCGTCGCATTACGCACTCTGGATGTCAATGAATTCATTTACATATATATACGATATTAAATATCAATATTAAAAAATAATAATAATAAAAATAAAAATAATAATAAATGGTTGTACAAACAGTCGCGTCATTGCGGAAATCGTGCAAGAAAATGGGTATCACCGGATATTCGACTCTCAAGAAAGCACAGCTGATGAGAAAGTGCGGATCGCCCAAGAAGAAGTCGCAAAAGAAGAAGTCGCAAAAGAAGAAGTCGCAAAAGAAAAAGTCGCAAAAGAAAAAGTCTTCGAAGAAGTATCCCTCTCTCCCGCAGTTCACACCTCCCCCCATTCCCAAGAGTCTCCCGCAGTTCACACCTCCGGCAATGCCTAAGAAGAGTCTCCCCCAGTTCACTGCTCCGGCAATGCCTAAGAAGAGTCTCCCCCAGTTCACACCTCCGGCAATGCCTAAGAAAGATCTGGGGTCTAAAGTACCGTGGGTATTTCCCGATCCTAAGGACTCGCCTCCCTCGTACGATTCTTTATACGGTGACGACGACGACATGGCGTTTGGGTTTCGCGGGGTACAAAGACGCTGCTCAAAGAAGCGGGTCTCCAAGTGCCACAGAAGATCGCGCATTTGTTCCAAGAACACCTCGAGAATCCGTTGCCGTCTGTCTGCCTCCAAGCGCCGCAGTCATGCTCGAGCGTCAAGCAGACGCTCGTATCGCAAGCACCACTAAATAAGATGTTTAATTAAACATCTTAATAATTTATTTATTTATACATTTTATTTATACAAACACCAGATCGTCGTTCCCCGTGAGTTTGCGCGCGAGCCACAGAAACGGCGAGCGGCAGTTATGGTTGTTCTTTGTACTAATTTCGCCATATGCGCTATCGATGCCTCGGGCTTGAAGCGTGTGGATGATTGACGACGAGGAGACGACACGGTTCATAACTATGTCGATCTTCGATCCGCACACAAACACCGGCGTGTTTGGAACGATTTTCGTGTACAACTGGATCCACGTCTTAATATTCTTGCGCGACAAAAGCGACCCCACATCGAACATGACAATCGCGGCATGCGCGCCGATGTAGTATCCGTCGCGCATGCCGCTAAACTTTTCCTGTCCCGCTGTATCCCAAAGATCAAAGACAATCTGCCCATACGATGTGTTGACGGTCACGGAGTGAACATCCACTCCGATTGTTGGTACATACGCCGCTCTAAAGGTGTCCGCCACGTGGAGCGCCACAAACGCCGATTTTCCCACCCCGCCGTCGCCGCTAAGCACAATCTTGAACCTTGACATTTGAATTAGTACTAGTTGTACTAAAAAAATCATTTTAATTTTAATAAATGACCAAAGTTATAAATGCTACAAATTCTATGATATTCTTTAGCATTGTTTCAGAAAATATTTCTAAGGGTGCGAAATGGGACAACTCTAGTTGACCAACTTAGCGATTCTGTGTGGGGAGATCTCAGTGGATACTAAGGATCCGTACTAACTGATAACCGTCACCTCAATTGTAGCGTTTATTAAAATAAATAAGGATAAATACATAACCCAGATAATTTTATTCAACTTGTTTTTGATAGAGGATTTCCATTGAGTATAAATTGATTTATTGAAGACCAGCTTTGTATAAATGACAGACTGGTATTTGTGTTTCGAAATTAATACACAGACTGTAGTATGCCTTGGTCCGTTTAATGAACCTCTTGACGACCATTACAGATCGAGTAATGAAGCCGCAACATTAATTGGCGTATGTAAGTATATGCCCAAATGTATGGCAAAGAGGCGTGTTATAAACCTGTACAATAATTATAGTGATGCAGTACTCAAGCAAGAATTTGTATTTAAATGCCCCAATAAATAATGACAACTCTGTGTACTATATTTATTATAATGTTTAATAAATGTTGAGACACAGGAATTATACAAGTATCGTAAATCTTTATAAAACACTAGACAACATAATAACAGAGATTGAGATTCAACCAGAATTGAAAGCCATCCTATCAATATATAGATGTGGAACAAATAAAGATAAAGATATACTTCTTGCGGGATATTCAAGCGATATGTCACAACAAGAAATCGATTTTCTTAACGGATGTTGTCGGGACATTCCTGGAATTGCATATTCACTTTGGTATATGCCAACCAATAATATATTATTAACTGAATTGTGTGGATCCTTAGTAAATCCAGAAAATGTTGATAGGACGCAAATGCTATTGACGTTTTTGTCGCTTGCAAATAAAGGTGTGAGTCATGTCGATATCGCGTACATATCAAAGGCTGTCTATATGGATAGATACCGCATCGTACAATCAAGTTCGATTGTTGAGCTTGACACAACCACGTATTATATCATCACCATTAGAGGCATAACCAGAAACGATGATCCAAAAGAATGTGCAAAGGCGATGATTTCCCTTTATTCAAGACTGTTTCCAAAGGGTATAACAACGTCAAAAACGGCAACGGCTCTTCCCCTCGCAAATAAAATTCTGGGGTGCGTCCTTTCCGTTCCCGAGATTGATGTTAACCACTTTTTTGGAACTGATAATACCGCCGTCTATAAAAAATATGTGTGTCTTAATAATATATATAATACAGAAGAAGGAAATACATTGGCTACTAAAATAAGAAGTAATTTGTCCGACAATATAGGACTCCAGCCTGTTCCAGAAGCCCTTACATCGCCACATTTTCTTATTCTGAATTCAACCGACCTCTGTTTTAATATTATTAGAAATAATTTGAATACATGCGGGATGCGGGAAACAGCAGTTGGTCCAGAATTTGTATCCTTTGTTTGGGTCGACGGGAAACAACCGAGTGCGTATGGCATTCGGTGCGATATTAAAAATAAACTCGACGGACATACAATTGTTACGCGCAAACTCAATCTTTACATGAACTTGTTTTTTTATTTCCCGCAAGTTGTCCAGAAGTACATGGCTCCCACATATATGATGGATGCCAGCACGAAAATCAGCAATGATAAAGTTTATATTGTAAGACCTGTTGATTCTTATGCGGGAAATGGAATAACTCTCGTCGCCGACGAAAGTGATGTGGCATATGCATATGCCACCGCGCGTAAGTTTTCAAAAGATGTTATTATCAGCGACTATGTTACTGATGTAGCGCTCTGGGGACCGCCAGGTGCCGATGAATGGGGTCTCCCCTACGGTAAAAAATACCACATGCGAGTGTATTTGCTTGTCAGTGTTATGGACGGGGTCATGCGGTCATATATTCTTGATCTCACCAAAATTATGACTGCCGCAAGTAGATACGACAAGACTGCTAGGAGAGACGCCAAAGATATTGCCGATACACACCTAAAAAGCACGGTGGGAGACATTTTCGCACATATGCAAAACGAAAGTCCTATTTTCCAGAGTGGTATACGAGAAATAATCGAATCTGTGTCGAAACTGTTGGGAAAAACTGTCGGTGTGTTTGCAGAGAGTAAGAATGGATTTGAAGTTTTTGCGCTCGACATACTCAAGCTTGAAAACGAGACTCCTGTACTGCTTGAAGTGAACGACCGAGTTGGATATGCATGCAACACCGGTCCGCTGTACGCCATGGAATTCAGCATACAGTTTTTTCATTTGATAAACGAGACGGTCATAAAACCAATGTACATGGGGGCGCAAATCCCCCGCGCATTCTATGAACAAAAATTAGTTCATGTATTACTTGAACCCCTAGCATATAACCATATTGACGCCCTTGAAAAAATATCGCGCGATACAGAAACTATGCGCCATATTGGCGTAGGAAAGGTATGGACAAGCGCAGATATAAAGGATAAGATCGATAGTAATAGACGAGACTCTGGTCGCTATAAAAAATATTACCACTATGCCGTGATTGACCCCGCTACATCAAGTCTTGTTGGGTATGCAGGTCTCCATCCCATGCTAAATCGCGAGGGGTTACAGTTGCGAGTGTTTATCGACAAAAATGCGCAAGGAAGGGGCTTTGGAAGTCAGGCGATAACCCAGCTTCTTAATATGGACATCCCCTATACAATCTACGGCGTTACGGAAAGTAATAACTCGGCGTCTAAAGGCATGATGGAAAAAGCGCACCTCGCGGTTGATACCGACATGTATATAAAAGGTGTTAAATATTTGGTATTCCGGCAACGCATTCCCGGTCTAAATCAAAAAGAAGACATTCCCCGCGGCATTCACAAACCAAATGCGTATTCGTTTAACCCGGAGATCGGGAATTACGGAAACGACTATTCTCTTGCAAAACGCGAACTACCAGATCTTGTAAGAAATGGAAAAATGCCATATCCGTATTTGAGGTTATATACAACTCCGCAAGAAATATTAACTTACTTTGAAATGCTTAAACGCGTAGACTATGACGAGGTGTCAGACGATTACACGCTTTACAATATTAAGATACGGCACCCTGTGTATTCAGAGCGTGGATTTATCGCCCCCGAGGATGTTTTAAAAATCGGCGAGTACAGACGGTCGTCTCGAATTGTGTCGGGAAAGTCAGATGTAACCACCATTGGCACAATAAGCGATTATTTTAGCGAGCCTGTCCGGGTCCACTGCAAGTTTCTGCGGAACGAACCTATAATCAACTACTACCAGTCTCATATTCCAGAAATAGTCGACGACTTGAGGCGCTACAAATTACCCATTAATTCTATGCAACTCCGCGAAAGTTTGTGGCGGTCGAGAAATAAACAGTGTACAACATTCAAACCAAAACTTATCAAGCTGTGTATCGGAATGTTTGGGGAAGGCGGTATTTATCGCGACGGGCAAAACACTATTAAGAAGGTTCTGGATATTTCGGCTGGATGGGGTGACCGACTAGTGGGATGTATGGCAAGCAATATTGACGTCTATCATGCCTTTGATCCAAATGTTGCTATGCAAAACGCGTATCAGGAAATCATCGAGTTTTTGGGTCCGCATGCCGTCAATAAAAAAATTCAATGTCGGATTGAACCTTTGCCATTTGAAGATGCGCCTCTGCAACAAAATTATTATGACCTTGTGATGTCGTCGCCCCCATACTTTATGATGGAAATTTACTCCAAGGATAGAACGCAGTCAACATCAACCGCACAAAGCGAGCGCGAGTGGTATACCAAGTACCTCAAAAGATGGATCGATAAATGCTACGGGGCATTAAAATCTAGAGGTATACTATGTCTTAACATTAATCAGGAACAGACCAACAGTTATGTAAACTGGCTCTTTAAAGACTTGTCCGACGAATATTATAATACGGGTATAGGTTTCTCGTTTTTCGGGACACAGGGATATGTCAATGAAGACGGAAACAACACCCAACCTATTTTTATATGGAAAAAAATATAGTTACGAATTCCTGTAGCATAAATATTGATTAATATATTATTATAAAGTAAAAATGAAATTAAAGGCACAGCTCAATCTATGTATCGCGGGGTCCGCCGTACTGACCCTTGTGACATTAATTCTCACCGTCATCTTCGCAGACGACGGTTGGTTTTCATTCGGACCGTCAAATCATCTGATAATCGCGGGAGTAGTTATAGATACTCCTGAAAAATACTCCGTGTTGGTAGTCGTTATTGTACTCAACTCTGTTATCGACATGCTGATTTCAGAGTTCGCTCAACCCATACTGGGCTTCAATATATACAATCCCGATAAAAAGGTTATTACCGACTTTAAATCAAAGCATGAACTACAACTTCTCGCCAACCTTTACTGGGCCTTCAACAACCTTCGGGCGGTTTTTACAACACTAATATCGATTACACAGGTGGATTTAGCACTAATTAAATGGGGTGTTCTCGAAATAACCGCGGTATACACAATTAATACGCTTCTGTCAAAGAAGCGGTTTGTCAACGGGGAAGAGGAAGAACTGGAAATGGTATAAGTGATTTAAGTTGTTATAACTAGTTATAACAACAAATTTAATTTGTCAAGGCCTTGTGGGCAGAGAATGGCACAGAGAAATCTAGCCTTATATCAGAGTATGGTAAATCTCAATTGAAATATCGATTGTTGTTATAATTAAATTATAACAAAGCAAATACTATTCTATTCCTATTCTATTCCTATAGAAGTCGTCCACCGCTTCAAAAGAGTGGCGCGAGAAACCATCATCCCTTCCATAAACTCGTTGATGTACGAGCCGAATGTGTACTGAGGAATGACAATTTTAAGCAACCACGGAAAGTCGCTTGTATATGTGTTGATGTAGTTGTCCGGGCAGGTCTTGTACCAGTTCTTGATCTTCTTGAGATATTGCTTGTGGGCCCCGCAGTCGCTAAAGTAGCAGCACCGTTCTTCATTTCCGTCGTCCGAGGACTTGTCGTCGCGTGAGGCCACAATATTGTCGCGGGCGATGACAATCCGTGAAATGCTTGCCGAGATATTTTCATAGTGCCATTTGTAAATATCCGAGGGAACAGCTGGACCATCAATCACGCTCTGTAAAGACATTGTAGTTATAATTTATTTTCTAATAAAAAATCAATTTTTTTACCATCGCTGCCGCTATCAACTAATTCTAGTCTCGCATAGGCTCTGGCAAATGAAAAGTTTGCCTAGTAAATTATTTCGGTACACAGTTTGGCACTGTGCGCCCATTTTTTTGTTTTGTACCTATCCTTTCCAACATGGATTTGTATTTCTCAGGGTGTGCTTGTTTCTTATATCCATTCCTATTTTTCCGTTAATGTTTACCCAGAGGTTAGTAGAGGGATTAAGTATCTTTCTTGGGGAACGGTTATTATCCATTTATTTACTAAAATTTTTAGAAATAAAAATTTTGATTTATTTATGAAGGACTTTACATTAACTCACAACCTGATATGACGTCCAGTTACCTCCTCGACAAATTCTCTGCCGCCTGCCGCTCAAACAATGAATACGATGCCGCGAGTGCATTGTCATCCGTTCTTTTGCAGATGGACAAGACCTATTCGGGAAGTACGCAACTCTGGGACACCCAGCAAACTGAACTTCGCCTTGCCTGCGCCGCCGGAAACCTCAACACGGTCAACTATCTTCTATCCATCGGCACTTTGTCCAGCGGCACACCGTACGGCGAGGAACTGCTTCTTTCGTCGCTCAGATTCGGACGCAACCACATCGACGTCGCAAAGAGACTTATCGAGTGGGGCGTCAAGCCAACACATTCGGATTTCGTCTTCCTCCTCGAGGACGCCGCAGCCGACGGAAATTTGGATCTTGTCAAACTCCTTGTGGAAAGCGGCGTTGCCTCGGATTATGTTAATGCTTTTAAGCTCGCTATAGACCGCAAACATCACGCTATTATTAAGTATCTCATCGACTACAGTCTCACACGCGGGCCTCGTGGTCTTGATGCGCGTCTTGATGCGCTTCCCAATTTCGTCGAGTACAAAGCCGAACACCTCGAGTGTTCCGCTGATGATTATGATGACGAGTGGGACTCTGATGATTTTTGATGAAACCAAACACGTTTTATAATGAAATATTGATTTATTGTTATAACTTAGTTATAACAAGACAAGAATGGAAGCAAGAATATCTGTAAAATACAGAAACGAGCGGAGCCTTAATAATTTCACACTGGATGTTCTGAAGTCTGCTTTGCAAAAATACATCCGGAGAGCAATGGAAGACCAAGCGCTTTTTGCGGGCGTTGAACTGCTTATGTTTGGTGCTGTTGACGGCGGAGCACGAATTGTAACTAATTTTATACACAGGCTCCAAGTAATATATCTTGAGGATGTCGGAATTGCCGCAATCAATTTATGGGAGTATATAGACTCTAAAATAGATATAATGAAAGCGCGCGACTTGATTATTGGCGATTGCAAATCTTTATCTGGTCAGGCTCCATCTGGACAGGCAATGATAGATATTATTTGTGCATTATCTGAGTGTATGCACAATAGGTTGCCAAGCCATCTATCGGCGATTAGTAAATACTCGAATACCACATCGCTTTTTGAGGGCTTGCCGGCTGCATCGGCCATAGCAAAAGACTTAACTATGGGTCTTGTTGAAGCTCTTAAAACACGCAATATTTGCGCTGCAATTCTCGCCCGACAATTTATGGAAGATGAGGGGCGGAAAATAACAGAGTTGTGGAAAATTCTTGACGATTTTGGCGTGGATACTGCTCTGGGAAAAAAGTGGTACCGCGATTTAAAAGGTCTCAAAGAAGTCTTTCTTGTGTACACAACTCCGATCCTTGCATATTGCGGGCTTGCCAATCCCCTTGAAAATAATATTATTATAACGAGAGACTGGACCGATGTCTTTAAAGTAAATTTCACATCGTCTATAGATTTTGACGATTACATTTACGATATGCACACACGCCATGGCAGGATGCGTGGCCTGGGCATAAAGGACTTTGCAACCGAAGGCAGTCAGGTGGCCAATGAATTTTTCATCGCGCACGGGAAACAACTCCGCACCTTTTACGAACGCTGCAGGGTCTATGGCGATCTACCCGAAACTGACCGCGATCTTAAGGGTAAACCCGAAACTGAACGCGATCTTAAGGGTAAACCCGAAACTGACCGCGATCTTGCGGGTAAACCCGAGTCGTCGGTTTTTACCTTCATTATCCGCGCGCAATTGGTGTGTGGGGCACATAAAACCGACACGTATTTTGCCAAAATGGATAGCCGAATTGTATTTGTCAAGGGTCCGTTTAAAAACGATGAGGCCCCCGATGAAGTAATAAAAATTTATAAATTTAAAAAACTTGTTGGGCTACCCGCAATAGAAGTTAAAAAAGTCTCGCTTATTCCCGATCTCCTTGAAACTCCGCTTGGATTTAGAAGCAAGATAGTCGCACATACCGCATATCCGTTTTTAATTTTTGATAGTATGTTTCCCCAAAATGTACAGTTTCCAACAGAAATACGAGAATCCAAACTCTGGCCGCCAACCGAAGTTGTTGACTGGAAAAAAGTTAAGAATTGCGATGCGTTCAACGCCTCATCGGCGACTGAACAGCAGAAAAAAGAATATGTCAGAGCCCTGTTATTCAGGCAGTTTATTGGATGTGGCGATCTTGCCGATAGAAATTTTATTTTGAAGGACGGCATTGTGTATTCTATTGACGAGGATTCCACCGGCAAAGAGGTTAATTTTGCGTCTATTAAATCTAAAAAGAATAAGGAAATAATAGAGGAGATGCGCCAGAAATACCACACTGAGTACTCTGCATCTATAGCCTTGTGGAAACAGATTGCCGGCGAAAACCGCTCTCTCCTTGGCGAGTCATTACTGAATTTTATAGTTGCCGAAAAAAATTTTGATTTTTTTCGGCAACTATAAAATATATCTCATTCTTCAGCAGTCATGGCATCAGATTCAGCTTCAGCTTCAGCTTTCAAGATTCTTCTGGTTGGAGACCAGGGTGTGGGAAAAACAACACTTCTCCATCGGCATCTCACAGGTCTCTTCAACAGTGGATATACAGCAACATCTGGTGTTGAAGTTCGGGCTATGCACTTCAACACCAATTATGGAGACATCACCCTGAACATCTATGATGTGGGTGCTGTCGAAAAGAGCGGCTTTGAGCAGGTTTGTGGAGGGGCAGACGGCCTGTTTTTGATGTTCGATGTGATGAAGCAGGCTTCTTACAACAACCTTGGAAAGTGGAAGCAAGATGTTGCCAAGGTTGCCGGGGTCCTTCCAACTGTTGTTTGTGGCAACAAAGTTGACCGGAAAAGTCCTATTGTAAAGGCCCGAAAAATTACATTTCATAACAAAAACCCCAACACCACATATTATGACCTCAGTGTAAAAAGCAACTACAACTATGAGAAACCATTTCTGTGCCTTCTCCGAACGGTTACAGGGCATCAAAACCTCGAGATTCTCCCAAAAGAGGCGGGCAAAGTTTGAAGATTTACTTGTTTTGCTATTAAAACCTTAAAAAACCCAAATACAAAATAATTTTAAAATAGAAAGTTAGATTACAAGTAAGTTAGTGTCGGTCTTCTACTTCGAGCAGCAAGTCTTCAATTCTACTTCGAGCAGCAAGTCTTCAATACCTTCAAGTCTCCGAGTTAGATTTTAGATGTAGAGTCAGATGTAGAGTCATTAAAGATAATGACTCTTAAAATATTTATTATATAATAAATGCCAATAAAAAGGGCGTCTATGAGAAAATCTCAACGGAGACCGAGTCCTAAACGGAGATCCCCGCCCCTAAAAATGAACATGTATTCTGAGGCTACTGATGTTGTTTCCGAATCTAAAAAAGGAAATTTAAAAGCTGTTAAGGATCTAGTGGATCGGGGCGCACATCAAATTACTATTAATAATGGACTTCGATGGGCGTCAAGGAATGGACATCTTGAAGTTGTCAAGTATCTAGTCGACAAAGGAGGAGATGTTCAAACTGATAATAATTATGGTCTTCGATGGGCTTCATATTATGGACATCTTGAAGTTGTCAAGTATCTAGTGGACAAAGGGGGGGATGTTACAGCCGATAATAATTTTGCTATTCGAAATGCCGCACCCCAGGGTCACATTAAAGTTGTCAGGTATCTAGTGGAGAAAGGGGCCGATAGTAATGTTGGTCTTCAAAATGCTACACAGACTGGAAATCTTGAAGTTGTTAAGTATCTCATCGATTCTGGCGCCAATATACACATTAACGACGACAAGGCACTCTTAAGCGCAACCGGAAATTTTCCGATGGTAAAATATCTGTATTCTAGAGGCGCTAATATACAGCGGCATGGACCCACAATTCTAAATATGGCACTAAATAGAGGCGATGTTTCCATGGTCAAATGGCTGATAGATGTAGCCGGTATAAACCCGCACTTTGACGATGATATATTAATTAGAGTCGCGTCAGACAGGAACCTTTTTGATATTGTAAAGTATCTTGTTATTTATCATAACGCTCCCACAACACATGTTAAACAGGATTTTATAGATAGATTGGCAACCCTTGGTGGCAATGCTGTAAAACAATGGCGGAACAGGATGGAAGTGGACGAGGCAAATCTTGAAAGTCCGTTCGGAAAGTACATGGCCGAAAAGAACTACGCTAAACATTTAGATATTCTAAAGGAAGACGGAATTATATCTGAAGAATACGCACAATACTTGAAGTTAAAATACCTTAACTTATTGAACGGGGGAGGTGCCAATAACAACTATGTCATGGGGAGGGACAGTAGTTGCACCTGCATGTAATTAAATATAACTAATTGATTTATGACTCTTAAATTATTTATGATTTATTCTTAACAATATAAGAATAAATAATGGAAAACGCTTTTATTCAAGCGTGCATATCAGGAGATTTGGAAGCTGTCAAGACTCTGGTGCCCCAAGGCACAGATGGTCAAGATATTAATAATTGGGCTGTTCAACTAGCTTCAAGTAATGGACATCTTGAAGTTGTCAAGTATCTTGTATCCCAAGGAGCTGATGTTACTTATGCTGATACTTATGCGCTTCAATGGGCTTCGAGTGGTGGACATCTTGAAGTAGTCAAGTTTCTTGTATCTAAAAGAGCCAATGTTCGATTTAATAGTGATGGTGCTCTTCGATATGCTTCACTTAATGGTCATCTTGAAGTCGTCAAGTATCTTGTATCTCAAGGCTCCGATGTCCAAGCTGATAATAATTGGGCTCTTCGATGTTCTTCATATTATGGACAACTTGAGGTTGTAATATATCTAGTATCACAAGGAGCCGATGTTCAAGCGCGTAATAATTGGGCTGTTCAACAAGCTTCAAGAAATGGTCATCTTGAACTTGTCAAATATCTAGTGTCCCAGGGCGGTCCAACAACTGATATTTCTAAAAAAGCTCTTAACTACCTCTCCTTTTGTAAGAGAATGGAAGAGAAGACGCGTATTCGGGCACAGAAGAAAATATACTTCTGGTGGATCCCGATTTGCTACGACATAACAAGGCCTTGTGGCATGAGGATGGCAGAGCGCAATTTAGCCTTGTATCATAGTATGGTTCAGAGTATGGTAAAAGATAATTGAAATATTGATTTATTGTTATAACAGTTATAACAAAAATAAAGATGGAAAACGCTTTTATTCAGCCGTGCATATCAGGAGATTTGGAAGTTGTCAAGACTCTGGTGTCCCACGGAGCCGATGTTCAAGCTGGTAATAATTATGCTCTTCGATATGCTTCAAGAAATGGTCATCTTGAACTTGTCAAGTATTTAGTATCCCACGGAGCCGATGTTCAAGCTGATGATAATTGGGCTGTGCGGTGGGCTTCAATTAATGGACATCTTGAAGTGGTCAAGTTTCTTGTGTCCCAAGGCGCCGATATTTATGCTTGTGGTAATTATGCTGTTCAATGTGCTTCAAGAAATGGACATCTTGAAGTAGTAATGTATCTTGTATCCCAAGGAGCTAATGTTCAAGCCGATGGTAATAATTATGCTGTGCGGTGGGCTTCAGAAAATGGCCATCTTGAAGTTGTCAAGTATCTTGTATCCCAAGGATCTAATGTTCAAGCCGATGGTAATTGGGCTTTTCAATATGCGTCAAAAAAAGGGCATCTTGAAGTAGTAATGTATCTAGTGTCTCAAGGCGCCAATATTACAGATTATAATAATTATGCTGTGCAATGGGCTTCAAAAAATGGTCATCTTGAAGTTGTCAAATATCTAGTGTCCCAAGGCGCTCCAACAACTGATATTTCTAAAAAAGCTCTTAACTACCTCTCCTTTTGTAAGAGAATGGA
>Ga0214919_10007020_pt1 | contig 15316 bp, 14 predicted proteins | sample LL1503_MetaG_FD_177994 | JGI IMG/M metagenome (GOLD analysis project Ga0214919, IMG submission 177994) | Freshwater microbial communities from Lake Lanier, Atlanta, Georgia, United States - LL-1503 | ecosystem: Environmental > Aquatic > Freshwater > Lake | place: USA: Georgia | collected... | reverse complement strand
TTTTTGAATTCTTCGTCAGTTAACTCTGTTAAATCTATCGTAAGTTGTTTGACTTTACCTTCATTAATGCTATTAGCGTAAGGACCCTTCTTTTTAGATTTGCCCTTCATTAATTGCTGTACAGGCTTTAATCCAGGAACATTGATATTTTCGCGGGTTTGAGTCATCATAGGCTGTGCTACGGTTGCAACTGATCCTGCTGTTGTTGTTTCTACTATTTGATTAAATCTCATGCTGGTTTCCCAAAGTTATAGAGTATTTATCAAAATACCATAATATAGAAACTTTAGATTTTGCCGTTTGCTTTTGCAGTTGGGGGGATTCCTGCTCTACTGGTGTTCCAATAGAAGGCTTTTGCGTTCTTTTTGATAGAGTCTGTCCTAACATCCACAGTTAATGCTGTCTTAAATCGTGGATCATTCTTTTGTTTTTCGCTTGGAATATACCCTGAGGCTTCTGACATTGAGCCACGATATTGATTATCTTTAACGCCAGCATAAGGACTTACAACTGGTGTTTTTTCTGCCGCAAATTGCATGGTGTAATCTTCACCCACAGCCTTCTGCTTTGGTATTCTTGACAATTCATACATAACTGAGGCATGTGTATCTCCCCTGAAAGCCCTATAACCCCATGCCTTAGCATAACGCTGTACTAATCTGTCATACAACTTAGCACGACTTTCTGGATTTGGTACAACATCATCTGGACCGTAATTTATAGATGGATCAAGTAATTTGCTTGCTGAGAAATATATTTTTAGTGGTTTGTATTTTGCAATAAATTGTTGAATAGCAGACAATACTGTAGCAAATACTTTTTGTGCGTCACCCTCACCTGTTACTTCTTGGCTGTTGTTTCTGTAAAATTCAATCATCCATGTCTTATCATCAGGTTTAACATTATCTTGTTTATTAAACATAATGCTTAAATTTGATCCATCGGGTAATTTAGCTAATGCATCAATATCACCATGCATACCTTTTTCCCATTTAATTGGATATGGTTGATCAAAACCTTCATCTATATTTTTCATTAAATATTGAGCATCACCTGACTTCTTCCATGCAGTCCACATGTTTTTGCCTTGCTTAGTTTGTAATACACTTGGTCTAACATCATTTCCTAACATTTTGGCATAAGCATACATAGTAGAAGCAATACCTTTGCCTTCGTAGCCTGATTCTACTGCTGTTCCGCCACTTTCAAACCATGGTTTTGAACCGGGACGTTGATGCAATTCAAAGAATACATGTCCTACTTGGTTGTTTCCTTTATATGCAGTTATATACAACACCGGCTCATCATATTCAATAAAAGTCTTAGCTTTATACAAAAATTCATTTATTTTTAAACTATGCTTAAAATTAGGATCATATATATCAGGATTGATTTCTTCATCAATGTTTTGATACATGGTTTCAAACGATAACTTCTCACTATGCAACTTGTCTCTCAAATCATATAGTTTCGTAATATATCCTTGGCTACGCAACATCTTATATGCTAAATTCTCAGGACCAAACTCGCCACCTTTGTCTAGTCCTGCTTGTCTATATCTTTTGATTGTGTCTATTATATGTTTTACTTTGTTATACTTTCTTGATTTGAGTGCTATCTCTATTAAACTTAATAACTTTTCATACTTAATTTTAGTAGCGGTCTGATCAAAATCACTTCTACGCTTAGTGGGTATTTTTATCCACTGGTCGTTCATTACACTATATTCCCCTAAACTTACTACAGGTTGTCTACTATCCTGTACATATAATTCTACCGGGATAGTATGAATCTTTATATCATGTGTGTCATTATATATAGTTTTCTTAGCTGTAAATAATTCTCTGTACACTTCATCTACAGGTAAATTACCCATGTCTACTAGTATATGTAAATCTAAATCACTGTGCTTTGTATAACTATATGCAGCATTGCTGCCTGATATTGTTATATCTTTTACATCTAAATCATGTACACCCAATTCTTCTAAAAAGTCTTGTGCTATCACTAACAATTGTTCTCTAACTTCTGGACGTAATTTAGTACCATTCCATAACTTAGGATTAAGTTTATCGTGAAAAGTGACTGCATCACTTAGTTTAAAACTATTAAGTTCTTTTAGGTTCATTTTTGGGATCTGGCATAGGTGGTTTAGGTGGATATTTTGGGGGCTTATGTCTAAACCAACTCATATATGTATTTAGTTTTATATTAAAAAAGCCCCTTTCGGGGCCTTCTTATGCTGCTTTAATTGATTTAATTTCGTTGCCGTCTTTGTCAATTAATTTCATACCTAAACTTTGTTGTTGCTCTAAGAACATTGGTCCAACTGTTTTAAGTAAATGTTCCTGATTTTCCATACAGAAAACATAGCTACCACTATGACGTAATAATACACGTTTGTCCATCCATATTTTACCGCCTATATCACGCCAATTTTCACAGAATGTCCAATCTTCACTGTAATAACGATTCTGACGAACCGCAGTATCAAAGTAAGTCTTCAAGTGTTGGTCATACTTTGGATCCAATCCAATATCATTCTTATATTGCTTAACTGCTGGATGCGATTTAAGTTTCTCAAATACATGTTTCTTCATTAGTAAGAAACCAGTACCTGCTTTAGATACTTCTTGCAATCCGTCTGGTCCTTCTTCAGCACCTTCAAATCCATTAACTACCCACTTGATTGGCATAGTTTTCATTGGGTACAATCCACCGATAACATCCTTATCACGATTCAATAGAACTAATAAATGCCAGGGCTCCCATCCAATGTCAGCATCAACAAAGAATAAATGTGTTGCATCTGGCATATCCAAGAACTTAGCAGTTAGCGTATTTCTAGCACGACTGATAAGTGATTCGTTGACCATTGTTTCTAATGTCCAGTCAATGTTTAATTGACGGGCTGTATTAGCCCACTTGATAAAACTCATAAATGTTGATTCAGTCAACATACCACCATAGCAGGGCATAGCAATATGCACTTTGGTTGTACGTAGAAAGTCTACATTTACTTGTACTTGCCCTGCTACCGGGGCTTGTTCTGCCGGAGCATCTGCTGCTTTTTGCTCTACTGCTGCTTGAGCAGCAATTTCTTGTACCTTTTCTACAGGTACTGTTTTTTCTTCTTTAGTTGCTTTGGGTTTTCTTGTTGCCATATGGTCCTCTTGTTAAGATATAATTATTTACATCAGGAAGAGGGGTACGAATTATTTTTCTTCTAAATAATCCGTGCTTTCGGTAACATTACTTTCTTCGTTGCCCAAGTGCTTTTTGATGCCAAGCACATCACCTAACATATTTAAACTTGCTAAATATTTCTTATTTGAGTGGTTGGCTCTTTCACTATCCCAATGAGATTTGTCACCATTATAGTTCATGTAGTTGTCACTGTACTTAACCATCATTGCTAATTTGTTTCCGCTATTAATGATATTTTTAATATTGTCTGCATAACTTAAATTCTTATTTTTAGTCAACAGTTGAACCGCTTGTATTACTTCTTTACCAAAGCCTTTTCGTGCAAGTTGCTGTGGAGTATAAGGTGTATCTTCTAATACATCATGCAATAATGCTACTTTAACTGCTTCTGGAGTAAACTGAGTACCAAAGAATTTCTTGCCAATATTAGCAACTGCTTTTGGATGACTTGAGTAAGGTGCTGAACCATACTTTTGACCTTGTTCAGTATCGTGCGCTCGTTGAATAAACTTTTTAGTGTTTCTAACAGTATATTCATTAACTGTTTTGGGATAGCCACGCTTAATATCCAAGCTATATGATAGTCCTTGTTTATCTAATATAGTTGACACAAATTGTTCAGCTTCTTTGGCACTTTTAAATTTGGTACCTAAATTGTAAGTTTTAGTTGTCCCGTCTTCCAATGTAACAACTGCAATGATAACAGGTTCCATTGATGACTGTGATTGTGGTACTTCACTTGCTTGACTTCCTAATGCGGTTGCTCCTAATGCAGCTGCCGCACCCGCACCTCTTAAGAATCCCCTACGACTTAAATCTTCAGTAGTATGCTTATAAGCCTCTTTCATTAACTTAAGCATTTTGTATTGTTGTTCTACTGTTGCTTCTTTTAATAAAGGGCGCATCTTAGCGATATATTCTTTTATAGCTTGCGGTTTATTGTTTGAATACTTTGCGGTAGTATCCATTAAATGTTTAATCCACTCTGCTCCTAACTTTTGTGAATCAAATGCTTGCATCCAAAAATTTAATTTGTCTTGTTCGCTGGCATTAGGATCTTTTAATTTATCACGCAACTGAGTAAAACTTATTCCAGTTCCACCTTTGCTGGGATCACGCTCTGTGCCAACTGTTTGGAATTCAACTTGATTTTGTGTCCCACCATACTTAGCTATAGCTGCAGGATCTTTCATGCGTTTTTCTAAACTATTTACCCACGATTCTGTACTGTCTTTTCTATCAGCACCTACTACAACTATAATTTTATTATATGGGCTATTGGCAGGAAGAACAAGTTCTTTCTCAATCTTTTTCATTGCAGTTCCGCTTGAATCCCAAACTTGAATGTTATTTGCATATTGTGGATACAACTTTTGCAATGTCTTAACTTTGTCTGCTGGAGGAACAGGATCGTCTGGTCCAACAACAGGGCTAACATATATAAATGGTACGCCGCCTACTTGTTTTGCTATACCAATTGTTTGATCAATTAACTGTTCATGCCCTTTATGACCCACAAATGAACCATACGTAATTACTGCCGGAGTAGTGCGATTTCCACCTTCAGTTGGCTTCTTGTTCATAGCCTGTTTGTCAGCCATCTTTTGCTGCATATCAGGACTTGTTACTTTCGCAAGAGTACCACTTGGCATATTAATAACAAGACCCTCAATCATGTCACCAAGTTGGTCTTTACCCGGTATAGGACTGTTAATAATAGACTTGCTTAATGCTTGTCTTGCAGCAGATAATATTGCTTTTGCTTTTTGCTTGTCAGGATTATCACCTCGTTGTGACACCGCATTCAATAATGCTTCTGAATTCTTTACGATAGGATTAACAATTTTACTAACATCAATACCTTTATGACTTAATGTATTGTTAACCATTTTGATATTTGGTGTGCTGTCTTTAATCAATGCTTCTTTAATCTCATCAGCATCAGGGCTTTGTTCACCCGTACTGTATTGCTTAACACTAATAGGAACAAGAGTCATTACCTTACCTAATTTCTTAGGATCATATGGAATGTTTACAAACTTGTAACCACCACTATCTTGTTGTGCCATTGGATTGAACAACATCTCAGCCTGCACAATTGTATCAGGTGGAATATCTTTCATAAAATCAGCATTAACAATTGTACTTAATGCTTTGTCGTAATTTTGTGTTCTTGCTAGTTGCTCATCAGACTGTCCTTGACTTCTTCCATACTTCTCAAAGTCACCAATGTTAGCTTTAGTCATGGGAGTTTCAACTCTACTAGTCATAAAGAATGGTTCACCATTTTGTGTTCTACCAAATCTTATACCCGCACCATCTACTTTTAAGTTAATAGGAACACTTGCAAAATTGCCGCCGTCATGTGCTATCTCTTTGCAAAAATTAATAAAATCTGCATCTTTCATCTCAGTAGATGAACCAGGATTGTATATATGTTGAATACCCTTACGCTTATAACTAGGGATTGCTTCTGCTAATGTATTCTTTGCCATTGATTTTACAACATCGGCATCGGCAGTTGCTTTTGCACTAGTGCCGGCTTCTGAGTATTTGTATGCTTTACGATATGCATCAATCTGTTGATCCAAGTCAGCAGGTTTAGGTAGTTTTAATGTGTTTAGTAATGTATTGATTGCTAATGTTTTTTCAGCAATATCTTTATCAGGGTTATTTTTGTACATACCCTGTGCACCTGCACCAATTGTCTTTTTCAAAAACCCTTGCATTACTTGTTCTTTTTCTTCTGTAGTTAGCAGGGTATTCATTACTTGTAATAAGCCAGTGAATGACCAGAATTGGTTCTGCAATTGTTGTGCTTGCTTGGGATTTAATCGTTGGTCTAAAATTGTTGAAAAGATTTGTCCAATATCTTGATTATACCCTGATGTTGGTGCTTCACGCATTACAGGTAACCCTTTAATAACTAACGGATTACCATTATCATCTAATACAGGTTCATACTTTGCTCGTAATCCTCCGCCTTCTTTACTAGATACTGCAAAAGAATACATGTTATCTGTTGCAGGTTTATCAACTTCTTGTCGTAATTTGCCGCGACCTTCCAGCTTTCTTAATATAAAGTTTTTACGGGTCAACGCGGTAAATGCTTGTATCAACCATTTATGGAATACACCTTTAACACCTGCTTGCAAATCTTCCCATGCGCTGCTATGACTAAATCTAGCCCAATCAGTTGGATTGTCTTTTTCAAATTCTACAAATTCAAAATCAATCTGTACTTTTACAGGTGGGTCTTGCAATTCAAACAATCCAGAGAATTGTTCATTGCCTCGTTGAAATCCTAAAAATGTCGCAGCGCCTATTTGTTTGTTAGTGTATGCTGTTAAGAACTGTTGTAAGTTAGGTTCTTTTGTTTTGTCAACCATTGTATCAATATCACCAACAGTTGGTTTCTTTTCTGTAAATACTTCATCAGAGATACCTTTAACATTAAAGAAGTGTAATGAACTTCCACTTAAGAATTTACCACTTGCTAATATTTTATTACCCCATAATGGTTGCTTGTACATTTTAGTATAAGCAGCATCAATTGCGTACAATAGTTCATTTAATTTAGGAACCATGTAACTACGCTTAGTTACCTTTAAATCTAAATGCTGTGCTTCATGCCCGTTGATAGACAGATTACCACCTTCAAGTAGTGGTTTGCGACTTTCAAATAGGGCACTGATTTTCATTATTGTGGTTGTCCACCTGTTATTGCCTGTAATAATGCTCTAGCTACTACACGGTCTTTTTCTTGTTCTTCATCTGACAATTGAGCATACGGTATGTTCATCAACTTCTCACGTTGCTGAAGTTTAGCTTCTAGCTTACCTGCTGCTTTTAGTTTCTCGGTATCGTCAAATTGTTCTGGATTCTCTACAAATTGTTTAGCTGTTACATTCCAACCATTATGTATCGCATCACTAATTTTTTCAATATCAGTGACACCCGCATTAATTAATTTCAACGCAAACTCTGCTGATTTTAAGTTAGCTTGCCAGCCAAATGTGTTGCCTGGGCTACTACGACCATAATGGTAAGCGTCATCTAACGCCTTGTCGCTAATTTGTGCTAATTGACTAATGTCCATGCTTTCATTTATAATATCAATATATTTTCTAAAAAGTTCTGTACTCATTTTATTTTCCTTAATAACTTAGTTTAATGTAACCAACGACACCTTGTTGGAAGTCAACCACTTTTGCTCTCATATAAACAAAGTTGCCAGTGACGTTTGTATATTGTGTAGCATTTGGATTGTCAATTCCAGTATAATCATACACATCAAACCATTGGTTATCTACGGTTGCTGGATTAGCTAGTGTAGCTTGAATAACAATATTACCTATAATATTAGATACATTAAAGTTAACTGTTTGTAAATCTCTATTGCCCAAATAATATGCGGCTGCAGGTTGAGCATTCCCTACAACTGTGTAGGGTGCCCCGTTACCTGGATTTTGATAGGCTGTCTGTGGTAACAGAATAAGGGTGGTAGACTGTGACATATTATGCTTTTACCACTTCAACTACTACACTTTCGCCCACAAGTTCCTGGGCAACCTGCTCTAATGCTTGTTGAATATCAGGACCAGCGATACCAGAAGTATCTGATTCGCTGTCCTTAACAATTTTACTAAAGGTTATTACTACCGATTCTGTTACGATTTTTGCCATGAAAAATACTCCATTATAGAGTATTTATCATTACAGACAAGTTCGGGTCGTTTTTCTAATTTATAGCGTTTTCCAAGCATATGGCCATACATAAGCAGCAAATAACTTAATGTACTTTCATTGTCGTAATCAATAGAATGATTTCCGTCTGTACGGCTATACTTCCAAGTAGTAATAAGAGTTGGACGACTAATATACCTATCTAACCATTCTTTTAGTGCTTTGCTTGGAACTAGTTCTTTACTTTTCTTAATAGTATTGTACAAATCTTTGACAAAGTTTTTATCATCAAAATATGCACCTCTTAAGTAAATCCTATAGTTATGCTTTGGCGTATTGACATAATACTTTGTACCTGCAAACTTCTCTAGTTGAGCCTCGGTGATGTTGACAGTAACTAATCCAAGATCCTTCAATGTAAGCAACAAATCTAAATCATTGCTATAAATTGAAACAGTATTCATCTCAAGTCTACAAGTTACTACCTTAGACTTTGCATGAGTATTACGCCAGTCAATATAGTTATTAAGTTCGTTAATTTTTTCCATAATTAAGGCTAGGGTATGTTCTCGTATTCTAGCCCGATTAGGACCAGTCAATCTAGTAAGTAAAACCTGTGCCGTTGGAGCATATCTAGTATAACTTAACCCATCTATTGTGAGTTTAGCACGATAACTATATTTGTTATAAAAATTATTTTCCCGATATTCATAATAATCAATATTTGGTACGTTGTTAACTGACCTCAATAATGCCATTTTCATTTACCTTAGCTGTTAGTTTATGTGTTACTGCAAAATCAATTGCACCGTCATTCATTACTGCATTAATTGTAGCAGATTTAATGCGTTCAAACAAGACCTTTTTACTTAGCGGTACTCGTATCAATTCGTCAATCTTTCGTACTAGTGGACGTGCGCCCATCTTCTTGTCGTAGCCTTGCTCTGCTAGATATTCTACTACTGGTTCACTCAAGTTCAATACAACATCATGCTTGTCAACCAAACTCTTTTTCAAGTCATCAGTAAACTTGATAACAATCTTCTTAATAGCAAGCGTATCTAATTTATTAAACTTGCAAATTAAGTCAACACGATTTCTGAATTCTGGCTTGAAAAATTCTTTCAATGCTTTGTCATCTTCACCGATCTTTTCTTGACTACCAAATCCAATGTTATTGCGTTCGCTATCACTAGAACCCAAGTTACTGGTCATGATAATGATACTGTTTTTGCAGTTAACTTGTTTACCATTCGATCCAGTGATATGCCCTTCATCTAACATCTGTAAGAAGATATTAAAGATATCTGGGTGTGCTTTCTCAACCTCATCAAATAGCATAATACTATGTGGATTCTTGCTTAAGTCATTGATCAATCGTCCGCCGGATACTTGACTATCACCGAACCCAACATAGCCCGGTGGAGGTCCAATCAAACTACTAACACTATGCCTCTCTGAATATTCACTCATATCATACTTAAGTAACGGCATGTCTAAGTTCTTGCTTAATAGTTTTGCAAATTCAGTTTTACCAGTACCAGTTGGGCCCAAGAACAAGAAACTGCCTGTTGGTTTATTATCATTACCAATGCCAGCAAAGTTAACATAAACACGCTCTAGTACTTGTTGTACAGTTTCATCTTGTCCATATAGTTTGTCCTTGATGTTTGATTCTAAGTTTTGAATCAACTCAAAGTTGTCGCCCTTCATCTTATCAGCAGGTACACCGGTGAATCGTTCAACTTGATCAAACACAAGTTCTTTGGTAATGATTGCACCCTTGTTTTCTGCCACACGTTGTTTAGCACAAGCAGCATCAAGCAAATCAATAGATTTATCTGGATTTTTCCGATCATGAATATAACGGTCGGCACTTTCAACTGCTGCTTTAATTGCATCATCAGTGATTACAACTTCATGGAAATCATTCAACCGACTACTCAATCCATTTAAAATGCGAATAGTTGTATCATGATTGGGTTCATCAATACTCACACGATAGAACCTACGCATTAATGCACGATCCTTTTCAAAACTTTCATAGTATTCTTCCCAAGTTGTACTAGCGATAACTTTGAGGGTACCTTTAGTGATTGCAGGTTTAATCATGTTACTGAAATCAACTGATCCATTACTAGCACCACCTGCACCTTGCATAGTATGTGCTTCATCAATGAAAAGAATAGTCTTTTTCTTTTTATTCAATGCATCAAGTACCTTTTTAACTTTTTCTTCAAAGTCCCCGCGATATTTACTACCGGCAAGTAAACTACCAATCTCTAAACTGTATAGTTGATGATCGTGTAAGAATTCAGGTACTTCTTTGTTAATCATCATCTGAGCAAGACCCTCAGCAATTGCTGTTTTACCAACACCAGGATCACCAACCATTAACACATTACTTTTGAATCGTTTAGCCAGTACATTAATGATATCATCAAGTTCTTTACCACGACCAATCAGTGGCTCAAGTTTACCTTGCGCTGCAAGTTGTGTTAAGTTAATTGTATATTCTTCTAGAATTTCGTCAGCTTGCTCATCAGTTAGATTTTCGGTAGCATCATGCTTATAATTCTTTTGCCAAAATGCTACAAATTCATTTTTGTTAATTCCATATTTTAGCAAGAAATAATGAGCATGGCTATTACTTTCTGCTGCAATACTTAGATACAAATCAATTGTTGTAACTTGCCTACGTCCAGTGAATAAAACCTGTGTGACTGAACGATTCATAACACGTTCTAAACTGTTTGTTTTGCGAGGGACTATTTCATCCTCTTTGCTTACGATTGCGTGTAGGCTGTCTAAGTATGCACTAATTTCTTGTGCCAATGCATCTACATCCGCCCCAAAGTTAACTAAACATTTCTTAAATGATGTATATGTTATCAATGAGAACAATAAATGTTCCACAGTTACATATTGATGTTTTCGTTCTTTGGAACAGTGAATAGCATTTTCAATAATGCTATCAATTTCGGGTGAATGTGTCATTTAGACTCCTTTAGTTTTTGTTGAGTAATACTATTAATTACCTGTTCGTCAATTATATCAGGCATAAACGATTTTAGCAATATTATTTGGTCACCGTATCTAGTTGTATTATGTATGGGCATGCCTTGTCCTGCTAATTTTAATTGAATATAGGGTTGAGTTTTGGGTTTAACTGTTACTTCAAGAGTTTTTCCTGATAGAGTAACAAATTCAAAACTTGTGCCAATAATCAAATCTAATACAGAGATTGGATGATTGCAAATTAAATCATTACCTTGTCTATCATATTTAAGATGATCCTCAACTTTAAAATCTACTACTAAACTAGCACCATCAATGACTTTATCAATACGCATTTGATTACCATTTTGAATGCCTTTAGGAATCTGAATTGTTATAGCGTGTACATTTGTGGGTGTTTGTAATTTTAGTATTTGTTCACCTCCATAATATGCTTGTTCTAATGATATATTTATTATTGTTCTAAATACCTGTTGTTGAGGTTGTTGTCTATGTTGTGCAAATGGATTACCACCGCCAAACATTTGACTAAATATATGTTCAAATCCCGGGGGCATTTGTCCTGAACCTGTCTGTGTAAATCCCTGCGGCATAGGATTGTCATATTGTTGCCGCTTATTAGGGTCAATCAGTGTATCGTATGCAGTTTGAATTTGTTGAAATATAGCAGTATCACCTCCCTTATCCGGGTGATGTTTACTTGCTAATTTGCGATATGATTTTTTGATATCGTCCGGGGTTGCATTTTTACCAACACCCAAGGTACTATAATGATCCATCCAAAGATTATAACATCTTTTTGTTAAAAGTCAAGTTACGACTTGCCCTCAAGTTTTTCTTTTGTTCTTCCGTAAGCTGCTACACCCAATACAGCGCCCATAGCAATGTGGTAAAGACCGGCACCTTGCAATGTTAGTGGTTGCCATTGTACTGTTACCGATCCTTTACTCATTGCTTGTAATAAACTCCATAATACAGGGAATACAACAAAGTCACATAAACATGTAAACATATAAACAAATGCCATTAATGGACGCCATTTTTTATTTATAAAGTCTGTATTATCGTTAGCTACTAATACATCTGCACCACTAGCTGCATTAGTGGGCGCTGCACCAGTTAATACTGGTTGATTTACTGCGCTTGTGCTGACTGAACCCATGTTGTTTGAGCTTCCAAACGTATTCGTTGGCGCTCCGAATCCTGAACTGCTACCAAAGCCTGTTGCTGGTGAAGCAAACGAACTGGGTGAACTGAATCCTCCTGACGAAGGTGTGCCAAATGCTGAAGTGCCGGTTGATACTGTGGATGTTCCATATGTGCTTCCTTGTGCAAATTGAGGTATGGTTGGGTCGGCTGCTAGCGCATTATGTTGGTCATCATCCAATGCCATTGGATTTTCTTGACCAGCTTTTTTGGGTAATATTGTTGTTACCATTTTATAATCCTGCCATTGATATAAATGCTTTTAATTCACTATCTGGTTCACCGTAATTACTCACTGTATCTAATCCTGCACGATGCCTCATTTCATTTAATTCTTTTTCATTTTCATTTTCTTCACGATATTCATGTGGACTGATAGTAATTACTTTTTTTAATATTTCCGTATCGGCTGAATAATCTTGTTCATCAATGTTTACAACCCATTCATCTGCTTTCATTCCAGTAAGCGTTTCTAAATCATCAACCAATTCTACAATACGTTCTGGTACTTTTGTTCTGCGCTTCATTTCAACAAATACTAGATATTTACCAGGACTCAATTCACCTTCGCTTAAGTTAGAATCAAGTATCCAATCATATCCGCGCTCAAACCAATCAACCAAATCATTACCTGCTGCTTCACTTTTAACAATAAATGCAAGTGTAACAATATCACTATCTTTTCCCATCTTAGCAGAATATTCATCAACGGATACATATGGTTCAATTTGATGTTCCATATCCATATAATCTAAACCTTCATTAACTATTATTTTAGTCATATTACACCTTACATTGGAGGGGCGCCTGGAGCAGCCGGGGCACCAGGTGGCATACCACCCATTCCCATATCAACTGGTTGTTGCTGATTTTGTTCTTCGTCCTGTCCATTGTCTTTATCTAAATCTTCATCATATGAATCATCTAGTTCTTCTAGGTCAATTGTCTGTCCTGCTAAGTCAATAGAACCTTCTTTAATATCATCAAGCAGGTCTTTAGGAATTTCTATATAAACAAACCAAACTTTTTTTGGTGCCATCTTTGGATATCTTGTCCCTGCAACATAATCTTCATAATCTTTAACTTCTACCGGAACTTCAATTTTGCTTTTGGCAAATTTAACTGTACAACCTATTGCCACTAATCGTCTAGCACCCTTTGGATTAGGCATTAAGTTGTATGGCCACATAAAGATGCAACTAACAGTATAGCGTTTTACATTAGGTCCTTGAACTAATTCACCTAACTCCCAGTTACGATAGGCATATAGGTCAGATTCATCTAGTACTCGTTCAAAGTCCAATAAAGTGTTCATTGAACCGTCACTAGTATATATACCTTTTACGGTGTCTATTATGCTGACGTAATCAACATTGTCAAAGAAATTGTCTGCGGCTTCGTGCTTCATTAATATATTTATCTTTAGTTGATTAATAGCACTAATAAGAAAATATATTAATTACCCTTAGCCTTATATTTAGTCTAGGAAATTGTGTTAAAAGTATACTAGATAAGATTATTTAGATCGCTATAAATAATCGTGAGTGTTATGAGAACTCACCGCTCTTATAAAGGAGAATTTACATTGAGCAAACGGAAAACTAGTGCTTTACGCACAACGCAAGAAGATTCACGCTATCCAACTAGCAAAAAACAAACAAATCAAACTTTTTACATGAAAGAATCAAAAACAATAGATTTCTCGCAAGCACAAAAATCCACTAGGGTTAATAAAAGACCCGTACAGTTAGTCCCTAAATCACTAAATCAAGAAAATTATATTATCGCATTACTAGATGAAAACACAGATATTGTTGTTGTCTCTGGTCCTGCCGGTACTGGAAAAACTTACTTGGCGATGCAAGCGGCTATAAAGACAATGAGAAGTGGAGAATGTGATAGAATCGTGCTAACTCGTCCTGCCGTAGGAGTAGATGATGAGAAACACGGATTTCTTCCCGGTGACCTTAATCAAAAAATGGAACCGTGGACTAGACCTTTATTAGACGTATTACGTGAATATTATTCTGCTGTTGAAATTGCACGTATGCTAGAGGAGCAAATCATAGAAATCGCACCACTAGCCTTTATGAGAGGCCGTACGTTTAAAAACTCATGGATTATTGCAGACGAAATGCAAAATGCTACCCCAAATCAACTTAAGATGTTGATGACTAGAATCGGAATCGGCAGTAAGATTGTAATTACTGGTGATATTGAACAAACCGACAAAAAAACAGCCGACAATGGGCTACTAGACTTACAAAATCGATTGGGGAAGGGGGTGAATTCGGGAATACAATTATGTACCTTTGACATCAAAGATGTTCAAAGACATCGTATAATTGGGCAAGTACTCAATCTGTATAGTTAAAAAAGAGGGGCAAAATGCCCCTCTTTTTATTTCTGCTGAAATTCACTTTCAGTATTATTCTTTTCTAATTGATCAACTAAGGTAGGATATATACGCTTATAGTATTCATTTAGTTTGTTCCAGTCGGTATCTACTACTTTACCTTCAATTACGCACTTCTCAACTTTCTTCTTACTAAAATCCATAATAACATTACAGGTTTGTAAATCTGCAGGACGAACTCGTTTGCTAATAGACACCTGTTCGTCAATCTGGCCATTAGGTTTACGGAAAAATACAATTAATAAATATCTCATGCCGTTAACTCTACTAGTGATGCCGCTATTGCTATTTCAGGAATACCAACTAAGGGCAATGTTGCTAAACCATTACGAATTATAATAATACTAGCATCCCGCTTTTCTTGTGTTTTTCCCCACAAATCTAAATTAGAATATGCCCATGTATAGATTTCTTCAATCCGTGTTGGGTATAATGAAATATATTGCATCAGTTGCTGACGACCTTCTAAAATCTTTCCAGCTTTGAACAAGGTGGTTGCTTCCAACAGTAATTCATGTTCGCTATTCCCCTCTGATTGCGGAGGCAACAGTTTACCTGTGCTACTGTTAACTTGTAATTGATTCAAACATTTACGCAAGTCTGGATATGCTACTCGCACATAGCTATCTAACGTATCTAAATCAAACTCAACACCTTCAGTTACAAGAACAGTTGCTGCCCTTGCAGTATATTCTGTACGATCAGGTTTAGCAATATGAAACTTGTGGCAACGACTTTCACGCAATGCTGGAATGATTTTGTGTTCATAGTTACAAGTAAGAA
>Ga0214919_10007019_pt1 | contig 15318 bp, 13 predicted proteins | sample LL1503_MetaG_FD_177994 | JGI IMG/M metagenome (GOLD analysis project Ga0214919, IMG submission 177994) | Freshwater microbial communities from Lake Lanier, Atlanta, Georgia, United States - LL-1503 | ecosystem: Environmental > Aquatic > Freshwater > Lake | place: USA: Georgia | collected... | reverse complement strand
CAAAGCAACCAAAGGTGGTCTAATATTTGACCAGTTACTATCTTCTTTAATTTTTGTAGCTTTTAAAGCTGCAATAACGGGATATTTTTCAAAAACATCTCTAACGGTTTTTATTTTTTTATTAATTAATTCTCCTTCTGTTTTGTCAAAAGTATTTATTAATTTTGCAGCCTCAATATTTACGTTAGTAGTTGCACTAATGCATCCTGCACAACCAATATGCAGACCCTCATAAAGAAATTTTTCACTCCCCGGATAAACAATAAAATTATTTATCTCTTTATATTTTTTAGTATTTTCGAAATTACCTGAACTGTCTTTTATTCCTGTAATTAAATCTGAAAATTCTTTTTTAAGTCTATTAATAAGATCTATAGAAATAGTAACACCACTTACCTGTGGGATATTATATAAAAAAACTCTAAGATTTTTTGATTTAACAATATTGATAATTTCTTTGTAATATTGATAAACGCCTTCATCTGAAACATTTTTATAGTAAAAAGGCGGTAACAATAAAACTGAATATATTTTATTTTCCACTGCAGTTTTGGTCAGCAAAGCTGCATCTACAAAAGAAGTATTTCCAGTTCCTAAAATTATTTTTTCTTTAGATAAATCACTATTTGCTAATGTTTTAATTAGATTTATTTTTTCAGATACAGAAATTGAATTTGCCTCACCCGTTGTTCCTAATGGCGCTAAGTTAATGTTGTTTTTTAATAAAAATTCACAATGAGAAATAAATAATTTTGTATCTATAGTTAAATCTTTTTTAAAGGGAGTTAAAACAGCTGAATAAACTGATTTTTGCATAAATATTATTTAAATTAAAATAATAATGATATCTATATTAAATTAAAAATTTTTAAATTACATTTTAAATTGAAAAAAGCTTTAATTATTGGTGGAACAGGGCAAATTGGGGTTTATTTAGCAAATCAGCTCCTTAAGAAAAAATATAAAGTATTTATTTCATCTAGAAAAATTACTAACGAAAAAAAAAATAAATTTAAAATAATAAATATTTATAAAAAGATAAATCTTCTTAAATTAAATTTATATAAAAAAAAAGAAGTCCTAGAATTAATTAAAAAAATCAAACCAAATAGTATTTTTTACTTGGCTGGTCAAAGCAGTGTAGATAAGTCTTTTAAAAAACCAAAAGAAACAATTATAAGCAATTTTTATGGATGTAAGAATGTATTAGAATCTCTCAAAGAAATTAAGTTTTCAGGAAAATTTTTAAATATTGCTTCTAGTGAAATATTTGGAAATCAAAAAGGTTTTAAATCTTTAAATAAAAAATTAAAACCTGTGAGCCCTTATGGCAAAGCTAAATTAAAATCTTTTAATTTAACAAAAAATTTTAGAAAAAAATTTAATTTAAAAACTTACAATGCAATTCTTTTCAATTGTGATTCAATTCTCAGACCAAAAAATTTTGTTATACCTAAAATATGTTTATCAGCAATTAAAGCCTTTAGAGGTCATAAAGAAAAAGTAAAATTTGGGGATCTTAATGTAGTAAGAGATTGGGGCTGGGTAGAAGAATATGTTGAGGGCATACATAAGATCACTCAAAAAAAGCCTGATGATATTATTGTAGCAACAGGGAAATATTTTAAATTAAAGGATCTAATTAAATATGCGTACGATTTTTTTAATCTAAATTGGAAAGATTATATTATTCAAACGAATAAATTAAAAAGACCTCATGAAATTAGAGAAGTAAAAGTTGATACTAAACAAACTCAACATAAAATTAATTGGAAAGCAAAAACTGATGGTAAAAAAGTTATTTTAAAATTAATTAAATATTATTTAAAAAAAAAATAATATGAAAATTCTTTTTATTCAGCCAAGAGTTGGAATTGGTGATTTTATTTTATTTTTACCTTTTATAAAAGCTATAGCAGAACAAGAGCAAAATTCTGAAATTTATATACTTACAAAAAAAAGGACTGCTGCTAATGAAATTTTAATTCATGATAAAAAAATTAAAATTATTTTTCTCGAAAGAGATAGGAGTGGAAAAGAAAAACATGATGGAATTAAAGGTTTTTTTCAACTTAAAAATTTAATTAAGTCTTATTCATTTGATAAGGCATTTATCTTACATCAAAGTTCTAGATATGCTTTGTTATGTAAATTAGCTGGTATTAAAAACATTCTAGGTTACGGAAGAAATTTCCAATTTCTTTTTTTATCTCCTTTAATTTTTAATAATAATTTTTTTAATAAAAATTTTAATATTTATGAAGAAGCTTTAAAATTTACAAAAAAGATTATTGAAAACAAAGAATTTAAAACAAATGCAGAAATAATAATTACTGATAAAGAAAAAAAAGATTTTGTTAATAAATATAAATTTAATAAAAATAAAAATATTATAATCGGTATTGGTGGCTCTGGTCCAACTGTTAAATGGCCTATAGAAAATTGGATCACTCTTATAAATTATTTAAATAAAAATCTTACAATTAATTTTATAATTGCTGGTGGAAAATATGATGAAACGGACTTTAATTTAATTAAAGAAAAGTTGAAAATTAAAAATATATTTTCACTTTGTAATCTCAATATTAGAGAAGCAATTGTTGGTATGAGTTTTGGAGAATTTTTTATTGGAAATGATAGTGGTATGCATCATATCGCTGCTGCTATCGGTATAAATACTCTAGTTCTCGTAGGCTCCACACCATTAAATTATACTAAATATTCAACTTTTATGCACCAGGTAATTCCCGATGGCTATCAAGACGTAGGTCACTCGTCAAATGCTATGAAAAATATTTCAATTTCAAATGTTATAAAAAATTTTGAAAATATAAATTCAACCAAGAAATTATTTTAAAACTTTCCCTAATTTTTTTAATAAATCTTGAGGAATTTTATTTTTGGGATCTTTTAATTTCTCTTTAATTTTATTTCTTAAATCACTCTGAACAATTTCATTATTAATATTTAATAAAACATTAGCAAAAACCATCTGCAAAACTTCTTTGAATTTAATAGATTTTTCAGCAGTTCCTACATTATTAAAAGACATTTTATTTAAATTGATATCTTTATTGATATCTAAAAATTCTGAAAAAGCATTTATCTTAGCGTTATTAATAGTCAGTAGATTAATCAAAAAATCTTTATTTTTTTTCTTAAATTGATTTTTAGATTGATTTTTAGATTCTAATTCCTTAGACGCCTCTATTTCTTTAGATGCAGAAGGGGCAGAATTTTTTAAAGCTGGCTTAAACAGGCTAACATTGTCTTTAACTTCTTTATTATTAATTAACACTTCATAATACAAAGTTGCTCCATCAATATTTATATCATTTATAACAATTGTGTCTTTGAATAGACTAGTAAATGCAAAGTTTACATTAATATTTTTAATCTGAATAATGTTCTTATTTTTAAAACCGTCTAAATTTTTAATTTCAACATTACTAATTTTAATAGAAGACCCCAAAATGCTGGTGTCTATTTTTCCAACAGAGACCTGCTGTCCTAAAGCCTGAGTGCCTTGATCAATAATTAAATTTTTAACTATTTTATCTACTCTATAACTTAAAAAATCTAAAAATAATAAGGCTATACTTAGAAAAACTACTGAAAGGATAATAAGTTTTTTTTTATTCATATAGTAAAAAGCAAGATCATAACAATTATAGGAAATAATAAAATAAAACCTATTAATTTATTTTTAATAAAAAAATATTTTATTACTTCTAAAAAATCTTTAATGACCATTAATGTATATCAATATATAAAATTAAAATTTTATCAATATAGATTTGAATGAATACGTCCATACCGAAGATAAATAAAATTCTAAACGTGGTTAAAATTCATAATGAAGAATTAATTGATAATTATTCCTGGATTAAACAAAAAAATTGGAAAGAAGTAATATTAGATCCTAATAAATTAAATACCCCAGTTAAAGAATATCTAGATGAAGAAAATTTATTTAAAGAAGAACAGCTTAAAGATATCAAGGAAATAGAAAAAAAACTTTTTGAAGAATTAAAATCTAAAATCAAAAATGAGGATAATTCTGTTCCAAAAAAAGATGGGGATTATTATTATGCCTATAAATATAACAAAAATAGCGAATATCCAATTTATTATAGAAAAAATATTAAAAATAATTTTGAAGAAATTATTTTAGATTGTGAAAAAAAATCTAAAACACATTCTTACTTTAATGTAGCCGCTATATCACATAGTCATAATCATAAGCATCTAGCTTATAATATAGATACTAACGGCTCTGAATACTTTTCAATATTTATTGAAAACATTGAAACAAAAGAAATATTAAGTCCTGAAATAAAAAATACCACTGGCGATATTATTTGGTCTTTAGATAATAACTATATTTTCTATGTTGGATTAGATCAAAATCATCGTCCTACAAAAGTTTTTAAACACAAAATTGGTTCTGATAGTGAAAAAGATTTGTTAATTTATGAAGAAAAAGACCCCTCTTTCTTTTGTTCTATAAATTTATCAAAAACAAAAAAATATCTATTTATTAGAACGGCAGATCACGAAACTTCTGAATATCTTTTTATCAATCTAAAATTAAATCAAACAACGCCAATTCTTTTTAAAAAAAGAATTAAAAAAATTGAATATGACTTAGACCATCATGAAAAATTTTTTGTAATAAGCACAAATATCGATAATGCAAAAAATTTTAAAATAATGATTAGTCATGAAGAATCTTATCAAAAATGGGAAGAATTTATTACTTATGAGAGGATTAATTTAATCTTAGATTTTATCTTATTAAAAGACTGGCTTGTAAGATTAGAAAGAACTGAAGGTTCTGAAAATATAATCATATTAAATCTTAATAATAAGAATCAACATAAAATTAGTTTTGATGAAGAAGCATATAATCTTTCATTAGATCATGGGTATGAATATGAAACAGATACATTCAGATACTCATATTCATCTCCTACCACACCAAAGAGTATTTTTGACTATGACTGTAAGTCAAAAAAACAGGAATTAAAAAAAACTCAAGAAGTTCCTTCTGGTCACAATAAAGATGATTATATTTGCAAAAAAATATTTGCCACAGCACATGATAATGAAAAAATTCCAATTACAATCCTTTATAAAAAAGGAATTAAATTAGATTCTAGTAATCACTTATTGCTTTATGGATATGGATCTTATGGAATATCTATACCAAGCAATTTCTCTACTAATAGATTAAGTTTGGTTGATAGAGGAATTATCTATGCAATAGCCCATATTCGAGGTGGCAAAGAAAAAGGATATGAATGGTATGAAAATGGAAAACTTCTAAATAAAAAAAATACTTTTTTAGATTTTATAAGTTGCGCCGAAAAATTATGTGAAGATAAATATACATCTCCTAAAAAAATTATTGCTCAAGGAGGTTCTGCAGGCGGTTTATTAATGGGCTATATTGCAAATGAACGTCCAGATTTATTTCTTGGAATAATCGCGCAAGTACCTTTTGTTGATATTTGTAACACTATGCTTGATGAGGATCTGCCTTTAACTGTTACAGAAATCCCAGAATGGGGAGATATTAAAAATGATAAAAAATCTTTTCTATATGTAAAAAGTTATTCACCTTATGATAACGTAAAAAAACAAAACTACCCCCATATGTTAGTTACTGGAGGCATTTCTGATCCTAGAGTTACGTATTGGGAAATGACAAAATGGGTTGCAAAATTAAGAGAAAATAAAACAGATGATAATTTATTATTACTTCATATGAATATGACGGCTGGGCATAGTGGTGCTAGTGGACGATTTGATTATCTTAAAGAAATAGCGATGGAATATGGTTTTGTTTTAAAGATATGTAAAATGCTATCTTAATTTTTTTTCTACTCGATCCCAGAAAAACTTTTCTAATCTTACTCCATTTAATTTATTGATCTCTTGAATTCCAGTTGGAGAGGTTACATTAATTTCTGTTAAATAATTACCAATAACATCAATGCCTGTAAAAAATAATTTATTCTTCTTTAAGAAAGGTTTTAAAGTATGACATATCTTTTTATCTCTTCTTATTAAACCAACTTTCTTAGCAGTTCCTCCAGTATGAAAATTAGCAGTAACACTTCCTTTTTTTGGTATTCTTGCAACAGAACCAGCATATTCACCATCTATTAAAATAATTCTTCTGTCTCCATCTTTAATTTCATTTAAATATTTTTGTATTACTATTGGCTGGTTGTATTTATTAATTAATTTTGAAATTTTCTTTTTTAAAACAATATTTGTTCCATCTAATTTTGAAATTCCTTCACCTCCATTACCATAGAGCGGTTTAATAATTGTTTTTTTATATTTTTTTTGAAAATTAAAACACCGTTCAATATTTTTAGAAATAAGTGTAGGTGGAATGATATTTTTAAAATTGAACATTGATAATTTTTCAGGATTATCTCTGATTGATTTAGGATTATTTAAAATAAGAGTTTTATTAGAAACCATCTCAAGGAGATAAGTTGCGGTAATATAACTCATATTAAATGGCGGATCCTGTCTAACCAAAACAACATCATAATCATCAAGAAATATTTTTTGAGTTTCAAATTTTTTAAAAAAAATTTTTTTATTCGGAAATAATCTAAAAATATTACCCAAAGCAGCTACTCGTCCATTTTCGTAAATCAAATTCTCTGGTAAGTAATGGAATAGTCTATACCCTCTTTTTTGTGCCTCTAAAGCTAAAATATATGTACTGTCTGATTTAATATTAATGGACTCAAGCGGGTCCATTTGAATGGCTATTTTAAAATGCTTCTTCATCAAAGATTTTGAATATATCCTGTTTCCATCTAGTATTATACTTTTCTATAAGTGACTGAGCTGGTGATTTTTTATCTTTAATAAAATTATGAATATCTTTTAGGAAAATATTCTCATCCATTCCTTTACTGTTAATCTGATTTCTATTTTTCAATCCCAAAGCTGACAAATCTACTAACTTCTTAGCATGATCAAATATTTTTTTATTTTTAATCTCAGTATCAAAACCTTTTTTTGGAACTTCTAAATATGCATTATAAATATCTTGGTAATTCCAACTTTCTACATATTCTAAAGCTAAATTTAATGAACTATCATCATAAAGAAGGCCAGTCCAAAATGCAGGTATTGAACATATGCCTGCTGATGAGCAAGAATCTGCAGATCTGATCTCTAAATATTTTTTTAATCTTAATTCAGTAAAAATAGTTGATATATGATTTTCCCAATCTTGAATGGTCGGTTTTTTGTTTGGATAATTTTTTAATTTTCCAGAAATAAAATCATTAAAACTTTCACCTGCACAATTAATATATTCATCATCCTTAATTATAAAATACATTGGAACTTTTAGTGCAAAATCAACATAACGTTCAAAACTATTTTCATCCTGCAAAAAAAATTCTGGAATTCCAGATCTGTTTTTATCGGTATTTTGCCAAATATGAGTTCTGTAAGATAAATAACCATTCAACTCTTTTTCTTTAAATGGAGAATTAGAAAACAAAGATACAGCTACGGGGGTTATAGCTGCTATTAATTTTGATTTTTTTTTATAATCAGCTTCATTTAAATAATCTAAATTAACCTGCGTGGCGCAAGTTCGATGCATCATATCTAGCCCATTTCTACCAACGCTCGGCATATACTTTCTCATAATTTCATATCTTTTTTTTGGAGACTTAAAAACATCACTTAACTTTACAATTGGTGCAAATCCATTTCCTAACAAACCAATTCCTAATTTAGCACAAACAATTTTTAATTCTTTTAGATAAGAATTAATTTCATTGCAGGTTTGATGAATATTTTGAACAGCATCGCCTGATAATTCGAATTGCAGTCCTGGTTCTAAAGTAATATTTTTTTTATCCTTAACTAAACCTAAAATATTTTTTCCTTCTTTAATTGGTGCCCAATTGTTCTTTATAAGTTCAGAAAAAATTTTTAAAATACTAATATTGCCATCATAAGGAATTGGATTTTTATTTTTTAAATCAAATAAAAACTTTTCATGTTCAGTTCCAATTCTCCAACTATCTTTATTTTTAGAACCTTTTAAAAAATATTCTACTAACTGTTGCTTGTTATCTATGTGTTGCAATTTAATATCTAATTTATTTTTGGATTGGACTAATTTATTCTTTAGGATCATCAAATTCAACTGGGATTGTTTTATTTTAATGTAAGAAAAAAAATATATATTCACTTAATCAAACTAAAATAGGAGAAATTCATGAAAGGTTACTGGATTGCAAAATATAAAAAAGCAGAGGATGTAAAAAAATTAGGTAGTTATGCAGAAAAAGCTTTGAAAGCTATTACCGATTTTGGCGGGACTCCTTTAGTAAGAGGAGGAAAATATATCACTCTTGAAGGTGAAGAATTTATTCGAACAGTTATTTGGGAATTTAAAGATTATGACACAGCATTAAATTGCTATAAATCTAAAAATTATCAAGAAGCATGGTCTATAGCTAAAAATACTGTCGTTAGAGACCTTATGATCGTTGAGGGAATTTAATATTCAACTGGAACAGGATCTATACTTCTCCACATATACCAAGTAGCAACCGTTGTGTATGGATGCCATTTATTTTTAAAAAAATCTAACTCATCTTTTTTTAAAGGATACTCTTTTTTATAATTTTTAGAAATTGCTTTGATTAATCCAATATCTGAAAATGGAAAAATATTTGATCGATTGAGATTAAAAATAAGAAACATTTGTGCAGTCCAAATTCCAATACCTTTAATCCTAACCAAATGTTTAATAGCTTCTTCATCGGACATTTTATGTAAATCTTTTATATTTAATCTTTTTTCAAAGAATTCTTTTGCTATAGTTTTTAAATACAAAATTTTTTGACGTGATAATCCAATAGAGGAAAGTTTTGATCTTGGTAATTTTATTAAATTTATTGGTTTAATTTTTTTAATAACTTTTTCAAATTTTAACCATATTGAGTCTGCAGCCTTTACTGAAATTTGCTGACCTATGATCGATCTGCATAATGAATAAAATGGATCATTTCTTGTAACTAAATGTCCATCGTGTTGATTAATTATTCTTGCCAATTTCTTATCTTTTTTAGATAGAAATTTCTTTGCTTCATGCCAATAATCTGGCGGTTTAATTTTTTTTATCACGCTAACGCTTCTTATTTTTTACTTGTTCACGCTTAAATATTACAAATGAACTAATTATTATTATTATTGCTCCAATAATAGTTGTTATAGAAGGAATTTCAGAAAAAATATAATAACCAAAAATAATTGCAGATAATACGCTTAAATATTTCAGTGGTGTAATTAATGATGCGTCTGCTTTTCTGTAAGCTGTTGTCATAAATAAATTTGCAATGGACCCGCAAATTCCAATCATACATAAATAAAAAAAATCTAAAATATTTGGCATTTTCCATTCTTCAAAAAAAAATGCTGCGGAACTGACAATTATTAACAAAGCTGTAAAATAAAAAGCTATTAAATAATCTGGTTCTGTTTTTGATAATCTTTTAATTGATACTGCAACAATGCTAAATCCAATGCAGAAAAAAATTGGAAAAATACAATATATATTAAAAACACTTGTTCCTGGTTTTGTAATAAATAATACTCCAATAAGACCTGCTATAACCGAGAACCATCTTCTATAACCAACAACTTCTTTTAAAAAAATAATAGAAAAAATAGTTACAAATACTGGCGTTGCTTGAGCGATAGATACTACATCAGCTAATTTCATATATTTTACGCCGATAAACGTTGAGATCATTGCAAATGTTCCAGCAAAGGCTCTAATAAAGTGCAACGTGGGTTTATTAGTTTTAAAAAAAGTAAATATTTTATTCTTCGGTATTAAAAAAAAAATAGGAATTAATCCAAACAATCCTCTAAAAAAAGCTATTTCACCAATTGGATAATGATTAGTTGTTAATTTAACTAAAATATCCATCATAGAAAAACAGATAACGCTTAATAGCATATAAAAAGAACCTGTTTTGTTAGAGGATAGCATCAATATATTTTACCTAAATCTTTTCATAACATATAAAAATAACTTTAATATAAAATTTTATGAGCATTGCTATTTTTGCTGCTGGATGTTTTTGGGGTATAGAAAAAAAATTTGATCTTACTAAAGGTGTAATAAAAGTTGAAGTTGGTTACACTGGAGGGAAAACTAAAAATCCAACTTATGAACAAGTTTGCTATGAAGAAACGGATCACGCTGAAGCGGTAAGAATAAATTTTGATGAAAATATTATAACCTACAAAGAACTATTAAATGTTTTTTGGTCCTGTCATAACCCTACTACTTTGAATAGACAAGGCCCTGATATAGGCAAACAATATCGTTCAGCAATATTTTATATAAATGATAAACAAAAACTGGAAGCTGAAGAATCAAAAAGAATAATGAATAAAACTATTTATAATAATAACATTGTTACAGAAATTACTAAATTTGATGAATTTTATTTAGCAGAAGAATATCATCAAAAATATCTAAAAAAACTTGGAAAATATTAATGTCATTAATTACAACAGACTGGTTAGATAAAAATCTTTTTAAAGAAGATGTTAAAATCTTAGATTGTTCTTGGCATATGCCTAATACTAAAAGATTTGGTAAAGATGAATTTTTAAATGAGCGCATTCCAGGATCACTCTTTTTTGATATCGATAAATTTTCAGACCCTTTGGCAAAATTTCCTCACACAATTCCCTCAGCAGACTTATTTGAGAAACTAAGCTCAGAACTTGGAATTAAAAACTCAGATCATATTATAGTTTACGATAGTCTTGGTATTTTTAGCGCTCCTAGAGTTTGGTGGATGTTTAATTATTTTGGTCATAAAAAAATATCTATTCTTGATGGTGGTTTAGTTAAGTGGAAAAATGAAAATAAAAAAATAGATAAAGGACCTGAGAAAAAATTTCCAAAAAGTAATTTTAAATGTTCAATAAAACATGAAATGCTTGCACTAATTGACCATGTTAAAGAAAATATTAACAATAAAAAATTTGAATTAGTTGATGCAAGAAGCAAAGGTAGATTTAATGGCACTGAGAATGAACCAAGACCAGATATTAAGAGCGGTTCTATACCTAAAAGCTTTAATATGCCTTGGACAGAGTGCATTAATCCAATAACTAAATGTTTTTTATCTAAAGAAGAACTTCAAAAAAAATTTAATGAAATAAATATTAATAAAAATTCTAAAGTTGTGTTTTCCTGTGGTTCGGGTGTTACAGCATGTATTGTCGCTAAAGCCTTTGAAATAATAGATGGCAATAAATTCTCAGTTTATGATGGCTCTTGGACTGAATGGGCTAGTCAATAAATAAACCTCTATAATCAAGTATATTTAAATAACAAAGAAATTTTTTTTTTAATTAAAGCATGTTATTACATGCCTCTTCATGAATACGTCAAAAAAAATAATAATAGCTGTCAGTATCATTGTTGTTCTTGTAGTTGCAATCATTAGTGGACGAATGATTTTAAACAATATTATTCAAAAAAAAATTAATGAAGTAAAACCAACTGAAGTTATTGCTCAAGAAGTTCAAAAGTTAGAATTTTACGAAAAGATAGAAACATTCGGCACAGCCTTAGCTAACCAATCATTCTCTATAAGAATTAAAAAAACGGATTTAATAAGTTCATTAGAATTTGATAAAAATTTAATGGTCCAAAAAAATCAACTCATCGCTCAATTAAAAACTGAAAAAATTACTGCTCCTTTTAGTGGTAGACTTGGTGTTAGAGAAATTACCCCTGGGATTTTAGGAGGCGAAGATTCAATTATTGCAACTTTAGATGATATTGAAACAATAAAGATTGATATTAAAATTCCTGAAAGTTATTTAAATATTCTTAAAAAAGATTTAAAAATTAAAGCAAGTTCTGAAGCGTTCAAAGAAATTTTTATTGGAAATTTAGATACTGTAAGCGCTCGTGTTGATCCTATTACGAGATCCATTTTAGTTCAGGCAAAAATTAAAAACCCAAATTACAGAATAGTTCCTGGTATGCTAATCAATATCGAAATTATTTATAATGAAAAAACATCTTTAGGGGTTCCAGAAGAATCTTTAATTCTTCAAGGGAATAGAACTATTGTTTATAAAGTAATTGAAGACAAATCGGTTGCACTTACCGAAGTAAAAACAGGAATCAGAAATTATGGAAAAGTTGAAATAATATCTGGATTAAATCCTGGTGATAAAATTGTAACAGAAGGCGTTTCTAAAATTAGAGATAAAGCGCAAATAAAATTAATAAATAAATAATAAATGTTCTTAACCGACATCAGTATTAAACGTCCAGTTTTTGCGACTGTGATGTCGATTGTACTCGTAATATTTGGTTTAGTTATATTTAACAAAATATCTGTTAGAGAGCTTCCTGATATTGATCCTAGTATTGTGACTGTTAGAACTCTTTACAAAGGAGCTTCTGCAGAAATTGTTGATTCTCAAATTACACAAAAAATTGAAGATATAGTTGGAGGAACTCCTGGACTTGCAACAATTGATTCTAAAAGTGAAGATGGGAGATCTGTGGTACGGATGGAGTTTGAGCCTGGCGTTAGCGTTGATGAAGCTACTAACGATATTAGAGATAGAGTATCAAGAATTATTGATTTTCTTCCTGATAATGCCGGTCGCCCTGAAATTTTTAAAACATCAGAGGGCAGTACCATCACTATATGGTTAAGATTAAGAAGCCAAAATTTAAGTGATCTTGATCTAAGTGATTATGCTAGCAGATATTTAAAAGATTATTTTGCAAGTGTGGATGGTGTTGGACAGATTATTTTAGCTGGAGAAAAAGAAATATCCTTAAGAATCTGGATTAATCCATCTGCGTTATCTGCGAGAGATTTAACTGTAGCAGATATTGAAAGTGCTTTATTAAAAGAGAACGTTGAATTCCCCTCAGGAAGATTAGAGTCTAAAAGAATGGATCTAACTCTTAAAGTCGACAAAAGTTACAAAAATGTTGAAGATTTTAGAAATTTACCTTTAAAAAAAGCAAGGGATGGATCTTTGGTTAAACTCAAAGATGTGGCTAAAGTTGAGTTTGGACCATTAAATATGAGAACCATGTTTAAGGGTAATGGATATCCTGTTGTTGGTATTGGTATTTATCAACAATCAAATGCTAACACTATCTCTGTTGCTGATGGAGTTAAAAAGAAATTAATTGAAGTTAAAAAAAATTTACCTGAAGGAGCTCAGTTAGATGTAGCCTTTGACAGATCTAATTACATTCGTGTAGCGGTGAATGAAGTTTACGTAACTTTATTTATATCTGTAGCGCTTGTTATTGGCGTTATTTATTTATTCTTAGGAAATTTTAGTTCGGTAATTATTCCAACTCTTGCCATACCCGTTTCATTAATTTCAACTTTTTTATTAATTTATGCGGCAAATTTTAGTTTAAATTTATTTACTTTAATGGCACTTGTTATTGCAATTGGTCTTGTAGTCGATGATGCAATTGTGATGTTAGAAAATATTTATAGAAGAGTCGAAACTGGAGAAACTCCACTTATCGCCTCCTATAAGGGAGCCAGTCAAGTTTCCTTTGCAATTATCGCAACAACAGTGGTGTTAATTGCAGTTTTTGTACCCCTTATTTTTGTCAAAGGAATTGTTGGAAAATTGTTTACAGAACTTGCTCTAACTCTTACTTTTTCAATAATAATTTCTGCATTTGTTGCTCTTACTCTATCTCCAATGCTTGCTTCAAAATATCTTGTAACAACTCATTCTAAGCCTGCATTTCTAAAAAAATTCGATGGCTATTTAGAAAAATTTTCAAATTTCTATTTTGAAACACTGTTGCTTCTCCTTTATAAAAAAAAAGAAATCATTATATTTTTAATAAGTGTTTTAGTTGCTGTTGTTATTTTGTTCAAAATCACACCTAAAGAATTAATTCCACCAGAAGATCGTGGTGTCTTTTATGTTGTTATTCAAGCGCCCGATGGTTCTGGGTTTGATTATACAAAAGAAAAAACTGAAAATATTGAAAAAGTATTTTTACAAGATTTAGGGAAAGGTACTTACAAAGAAATTCTTGCTCGTGTTCCAGGATTTCAAAGCGGGATTGATCAAGTAAATACTGGATTTCTTGTAGTTTTGTTAGAGGACTGGGGAAAAAGAAAAAAATTCTCTAATCAAGATTTAGGAGGAGTATTTCAAAAGTTAAATTCTTTTCCAGGGGTTAAAGCATTTCCAATTATGCCTCAGGGTTTAAGAGGCGGAGCTGGTGATAAACCAATACAATTTGTAATCAAAGGTAATACTTACGAAGAATTAATAAAATGGAAGGAAATATTAAAATCAGAAATTGTAAAAAATAAAAATTTAGTAAACGTGGATGATGATTTAGATTTAACTAGGCCACAATTAAAAATTAAAATTAATGCAGATAAAGCTGCAGACTTAGGCGTTTCTGTTGAATCTATTAGTAAAGCTATTGAGACAATGTTTGGATCAAAAGAGGTTACTAAATATACAAAAGAAGGAAGAGAATATTCTGTAATGTTACAGGCTGATGTTAAAAATCGACAGGAGCCTTCAAATCTTAACAAAGTAGCGGTTAGATCTAATAGTGGTAAATTAGTTCCTTTATCAAGTGTTGCAACATTCTATGAAGAATCAACTTTTACATCTTTAAACAGATATAATAGGCAACGAGCTGTCACCATTACAGCAAGGCTTGTTGGTAATTATACAATTAGTGAGGCTCTTAGTTACTTAGAAAATCTTGCTAAAGAAAAATTACCCCCTTATGCAAGAATTGATTATAAAGGAGAATCTTTAGAGTATAAAAATACAAGCTCAGACATTTATTTTATTTTCTTGCTTGCATTATTTACTGCCTATCTTTCTTTAGCTGCTCAATTTGAAAACTGGAAGCACCCACTAACCATTATGTTAACTGTTCCACTTGCTATTTTAGGTGGAATTATTGGTCTTTGGGTTATTGGAAGTTCATTAAATATTTATAGTCAAATTGCACTTATAGTTCTAATTGGTCTTGCCGCCAAAAATGGAATTTTAATAGTAGAATTTGCAAACCAATTAAGAACTGAAGGGCTTAAATTAAAAGAAGCCATCATTGAGTCATGCAGAGTTCGATTGAGACCTATTTTAATGACTTCAGCATCAACGGTTATTGGAGTCATTCCTTTAATTTTTGCAACAGGACCTGGAGCTGCAAGTAGAGCAACTGTTGGTATTGTCATTTTTATGGGA
>Ga0214919_10007017_pt1 | contig 15319 bp, 35 predicted proteins | sample LL1503_MetaG_FD_177994 | JGI IMG/M metagenome (GOLD analysis project Ga0214919, IMG submission 177994) | Freshwater microbial communities from Lake Lanier, Atlanta, Georgia, United States - LL-1503 | ecosystem: Environmental > Aquatic > Freshwater > Lake | place: USA: Georgia | collected... | reverse complement strand
TAGAGGGGGATTGAGTTTTTGAAATTTTTGTTGGAAGGGGGATATAATTAGAGTGGGTGGGCAGGGGGGGTGGTGTGGGGGGGCGTGTCGGCGGCTGGGGGGTTTGCTTTGGGATATTTCCTAGGCCTCCCAACTTGTTTACTCTTAACACTCTGCACAACCTCCGCAGAAATCTCCACAGCAGGGACGGAGCCTTTCCCCTCATCTTGTGGTGTCACTCCTTCAATATAATTAAGGGGAACAAGAGTAGGAAGGGTGGTGGTGTCGGGTAATTGTTGGGGAGCTACTTGGTTGCCTAATAGCGACCCCCAAGCCCCCATAAGTTTGCTCATAGCGTCATCGCCTAGGGCTAGGATTTGGACACCCGAAGCCCCCGCAGTAGGGACATAGGCTGGTGCAAACTCTTCTCTCGCCCTCCTCTCTAGTAGCCATTGGCTAGGCTTCTCGCTAATCTTCGAATGCCTCTCTATATTGTCAACTTGGCTCCTCACGAAGAAAGAATGAGCCTCTTCCATCATTGGGGCGAACTCGGGGTGGAGGCCTACCCATTCTTTACTCGTACCATATGGAACCCCGCACAAGGGTGAAGCATAGCGCAAGGGAAGCCCCCGCTTTATCTGGTTGCATATCTGCCGAGCCTTCCCAATCGACCACCTAGAAGGCCTTCCCCCTTTGCCTTTGACCTTATGCGGCTCGACATTCACTAAAGCCTTTCGGTAATGCGAAAAAAGAACTTGTCAAACCTTCCGCCGGAGTTACGGAACGAAAAAGAGTAGGGAGAACATAAAGCCCGAAATGGTGATTCATCCTCGTAAGAAAGACCGAAAAGGGACGAGCGTAGAATCTAAGACGGAGCTAGCCCCACGCCCTGCTAGCTTAATAATTGGGAGCAATCCCAGCGACTCCGACCCACCATAGAGGTCTATTAGGTTTAATGAATACCGCACCAAGGAGAACGCCCTTTCCTTATAGGAAGGGCGAACTATGCCCACGCAAACCCTTCCCCATTTATTCTATCATATATTTAAAACAACTTAACCCCCTCCCGTTAGGTTACATCATGTAAGCCCTATCCTTCCACTCTCTCTTCCCCTCATCCGCCGTGGCTCGCTGATCGTGGAAGCGTAAGGCTCGCCGTTGATTGCTTCCGCTTTTTTTTTATTCCTTTTTTTTATTTTATTTAGTGTGATAAGCCTCCGCTTGTTCTCTTTATTTAATAACCCCCGAAAATAAATCCTCCGCTTTCCATTAGTTTTACTAATCAAAAAAGCCTTTTTCCCCTCGTAAGCATATATTGAGTGTTCCAGCATAGCATAAGTATAACTAATTACCGCTTTGAGAGTATTGACTCAATCGGTTGCTAAGTGTAACAAGACTACATGAACAAGAACCAAACAAAGACCGAAGCAATAGAAGCAAAGAAAGCAAAGATGAAACAACTTGCGGAGCAGTTCGCCAAGATGACCGAAAGCGAGAGGGTGGAACTCTCCAACCAACTCGGGAGCCTCCGCACCATCGAAGGCCGACCCCTCTCCTTTAAGAACTCCGCCCTGCTCTACTTCCAACGCAAGGGAGTCTCCATCGTGGGAGGATTCCAACAATGGAAGAAGGCTGGTCGCATCGTGAAGAAGGGCGAGAAGGCACTAGGTATATTCTGCCCCGCCTCCACTAAGGCCAAAGAAGGGGAAACCGCTGATTCCCCGACCTTCTTCTTCACCGGAAATGTATTCGACATCTCCCAAACCGAACCCCTTACCCCATCCGAAACCCTTACTAGGTCGCTTGTAGCGACTCTGTAACAAGCAACCAGAACCCCGAAAGAACCCACCCATGACCCGAGACATCATCGCAGAACTTGATCAAAGAATATTGGAAATGATTAAGCAGGATAAGCAAACCAACGAACACCCAAACGCAACCCTCGCCGACTATGTCAGTTGGGGAATAGAAGAAATAGCGTTGAACAAATAACCCAAACCCAGAAAGAACCCAAACCAAATGAGCAAAAAACAAGAAAGAATCGCCTTTGTATATAACAGATTGAACGCCCTAGGCTTTGACTATGTCGAGGCCTCCAACCTCCTCCGCATCGAAAAAACCCTTCACCGATGGCATGAACTAGAATGCGGGACGGAGGCGGGAAGCATTGAGAGGGACGAAGCCACAGAAAAGCCCTACTTTCGCCGACAATGGCAGGGATTTGGCGGAGTATGGCACGACAAGAAGTACCCATACCCCGACAAAGAGAAGGGAGCATTGAAACGCCTCTCCGGAATTATGGCCAACCACCCCGACCTAGTTTCCTACCAGCAGGGAGACCCCCGAGGGTGTGCCTTGTATATCCTCAACAAGAAAGACATCAGAGAAGGCGAGAAGATTGACTCAATATATAGCCGAGGCCTTTCGGTTTGTGTCGATTGAGTGTAACAAGCAACCACAAAGGAAAACCCAACCAAATGAACAACCGACAAACCTACCTTACCCGAAACGATACAGATTGCGGGGCGGGCTCATTCGACTCGATCAAATGGGCTTTAGAGTCCTTCGACAAGGAGGACGATAAAACCCTCAACTTTGCCGTCCTGCACGGAGCCGAAAACCACCCTAGCAAGATTGAATTCTGGAAGGACGAGCCCAACCACGACACGAAACCCGACTTTATCCTCACAGAAGAAGAAACCAACTAACCCAAGGAGAACCATGAAAAAGAACCGCAAAAAAGAACTAGCCAAAAGACTCGACCAACTAAAAGACCAACTCGCCGACCTAAGGGACAGCAAGTGGAACCCATGCGACATGACGGACGATTGCCCTTGCTATCGCTTCGACCAAATCCTCGACCTACTCGAGAACCTTAAAGAAATCTAACCAAGAAAGAACCCAAACATGACAACCAAACAAGCCATTCAATACACCGCCTCTTACCTTATCGAAAAGAAGGAGAGACCTAGCGAAACAGACATTCGACTAACCTTGAACGACCTAGTGGATGACCACGACTACGCTCAAGCGTGGGCAGTTAAACAAGTAAAGGCGAGGCTCCGCAAATATGCGGAAGCAATCGGATAAAGGGAGCCTTATGGACTTAGCCCTAATCCTCTTCCCCATGTTCACCATCCTAGGCCTAGCGGCTTGGACGCTGAACAAGTAATGGCTTGCGAAGCAACCAACTGAGCAAAGCGAACCCCCAACCAAGAAAGAACCCGAACCCATGAACCTATCACCAACCCAGCCCCCGCCATCATTCGCCCACCCCATCCCCCCAGACTTCACCCTAGAATCTGGGCAAGAGATAACCCACTACACGGAGCAAACCCCCAAAGGGATAAGGCTCCGCGCCTCTCCGCTTTATTCAATCCGACTACTCACAGCAGAGGAGAAGGCAGACTACACCGCCCAGCTAGTAAACTGGATGAATAGCAACGGATATATCTTAAACAAAATCACTAAGACCAGTGAAGCGGAGGCCTCCCAATGACCCCCGCCTTCTATCTGCAATCCGAAAGCGGAGAACTATTCGGAGAGTTTCCCAGCCGGAAATCCGCCTTCTCTTTCCTCCAAAGGAAAGGCCTCGAATGGGAACCCCTTCTTATCGTTTCGGCGGAGAGTGTAAGAAGCATCCATAAGTTGTGGATGCCTTGCCCCCTCCCCTTGTCAGCCCTGCGAACCCCTTCCCTACAACCCACAAACTAACCAAAGAAAGAACCAACAGATGAAGAACCCAAAACCAAAGCACTACTTCGCAACCATTAAAGAACAACACGGAGAGTATGAGCATACGACAGATTACCTATTCACAACGGCAGGCGATCCGTTTGAGTACACCGACAAAGTATCAAAAACTTGGTATGGCGATGAAGAGTCCGAACCCGCCGACAGCGGAGGGTATTGGCATAATGGCGAGATCATATCCTCAGTTGGAGAGGTGGAAGAAATCCCCGCCTCTCACTTCGCCATCCTCAAGAAGTATCTCTCAGTATTATAACCCAAGAAAGGAACCCTAATGAACCACAAAATTAAAGAGATATTCGATAGACTAACTAAGCTAGATAAGGTCAAGATTCTCGAGCTAAATCAAACCCGCGCCGAAAGCTATGGCCTATACGGAGAGCATGACTCCGACACCATAGACATACTCGAGGCGATCATTCGACCCAAGGCACTTGCTTATGCTAGGGAGGTTATAAGGAAAGATGGCATTCCGAAAGACGGAGAGGGTTGGGCATTCCGCCCAAGTATCCTAACCAAAGCAGACCAGAACATTGAGGTGATGTTATGCCAAACGGAGAACGGGGGATTCATTCCCTCGACTTGCTCCCCAGCTTGGGAGGCTAAAGGCAACTCGGTAGATGATGGATGCGGAGTTAAAGACCCAGCCGAGGCCTTAGCTTGGGGACTAACGGAGGCCTTCGCCTACTACCTAGCCGGAGACATCGCCCACCTACGCAACGGGAAGCACTTCCCACAAAATGAAATCCACGAACCAACACGGAGCAAAGTAAAATGAGTATCCAATCCACCCTTAATTCAATCCGCAAATCAATCGAGGAGGAGAGCGTCAGTTACGATCAGATTATTCAGCTTGAATCTATCGCTCAATCTAACCCCAGCCTACTTGCCAATGATCCCCGCCTAGCTGAATGGGCAGGGATGCCGGAGGACGAATACCAGAAAATCGGAGGAGGAAAATGAACCACAAAAAGAACAGAGTAAGAGTTGCATCCATAGGAATATCTTATGACCTCAACAGCTGCGTAAAGAACGAGAAGCAAAGGAAAAAGATAATGCACCTAACCGATGCCCAATGCCTAGAGATCGTGAACCAACAATGCGGTTGCGAAGTGAAGTACACGCTCAAGAATTGGAGAGAGGGTTGGGATGAGTGGGTGGAGAATCAATCATATGAACTGATGGATAGATTCCCAAAGAAAGGGACAAAGAGATACAATGAACTAGCAAGGCTAGCCTTTGGCATCCTCAAGAACTATGACGAGGAAGCCTTTGAATTTGGCATCCTTCACGACTCCGTCAGCCTATCCAACGGGGAAATCTATGATGTGGACATCTCAAGCGCAGGCGATTCGGGAGAAGCGGCTTATATCGAATGTCTCCCCGTAGTCGATAACAGCAGGATAGAACCGATCAAAGTTATGTGGCGGAAGGTTAAGTGGGAGTGGAGGAAAGCATGACCCCAGAAGCCCTTCACCTAATTGACACCATAGTAAGAGTTGCCATTCCGGTTGCCTGCTCCGTACTATTCCTAATGGTATGGAAGGGGGAGAGCAAATGAGTGGACACGATATAGATAAGCTAATCGGAATCATTACCCCGATAGTCACAGTGATTATTCTCGGAATGGCTTGGTATTGTCAGAGAGATTAAAAACCCTAACCAAAGAAAGAACTTATATGAAAAAGAAAGATCAGAACATTCGATCATACAATGTCGCATTCATAAATCCATCCACCGACACATTCATGGAAATTCATGCCTGCGGCTGTGAGCATAAGAAACAAAACGCCGAGGTAGATAAAGTTGAGTACGCCGGAGATACACTTGACCAACTCCAAAGATCAGTAGCCATTGAGGTGAACCACGATCTTGCAGGAGACAAGGACATGAGCGTGGAGGAATATATTGATGCAGGAGAAGGTTACGAGGTGAGCAGAAGGATAGGATCACCAGTTAGGATCATGCCATGCGTTAAGTTTGGAGGGGAGTAATCTAACCATGAATAATACTTTCCAGATTACGACCACCTACCGAATCAAACAACTCGAGGACAAGCTAGCCGACACCACAGAAACCCTATCCCTTTTAGGACATAGGGTAACTCGCCTAACCCTAGCTATCGAGAGGACGGAGAAACTTATGGCTAACGCAAAAGACATCCAGATTGCCGTTGTTCCTCCACCCGCAATCCAGATCAGTCCTTCCATCCTCAACGCTAGCCACCGGAGAGACTTGCGATCAGTCACAGATAGATGGGCAGTATGGAAGAAGATGTACAACGCAGGTATCACGCCATCCGAAATCTCCCGAAAGTTCAACTGCGACCACGGATCAGTTCTATACGCGAAGCGGAAAGGATTCATTCCGGCGTGGAGTTGTAAGGAGAGGGAAGCCCTCGTAGCTTAATATTATGAAGAAGATCATCCTATATGGCTTGCTGATAGGCGGCTTAATTCTCGCAGTATCTAGGCCTAATCAATCCGGTAAGGATCAGACGCAGGCTTGGGCTGACTATAACAAGTCAGTTATTGAGAAGGAGAGAATTGATAAGGCGGAGAGAGCTAAGGTGGATGCTATAATCAAAGATAGAACGGATAGTTATTATGCGGAGTTGAAGGCGAAGTACCCGCCTTACAAGCCAGTATGGGGACCAATGCCAGCATCATTCAAAAGCGAATACTTCCAACCTATGCCGGAGACCCGTTCTAGTTATCAGGACTATGACCAACCCACCTACTCTTCCCGCCGACAGGAGCAACCCGATCTATCCGGACTATACTATGAGCGCACGATTGTTGGGCCAAATGCAGGGCAGTGGTCAATCAAGTTTGTTAGTGGCCCCTAGCTAGCTGAGTAGTTTCGCTATACTTTCCATAATCGTGATAACCAAATAGACCACCACCACCGCAAGCCAGAACGCAATCCACACCGCAGTCACCGCCAACACAAACCCAACGACACATTTAAGTAGGAGAAGCATTCTTCCTCCTATACGTCTTGGACTTTCGTATAGTTCTATCCTCACGCCTCTCATTGATATAAGCCTCCCATTCTGCCCTCGCCTCCTCCGCCTCTTCCCTTGTCTTGTATGGTCCAAACCCTATCGCCGGAGGCCTGCCGCCCATGATGAACCTAGGCCCAACCGGATAACCTGCATCCGTAACTAGATCCAAACCTGAGACGGAGAGCTTCACTTAGAAGGGGCGGAACTCCGCTATGGGAATCTGAGTCAGTTCCTCTTGGTCGTATGAGTCCCTTACGTTGCAGGCCTTCCGGCCTCCCCATCCACTCCCGAACTTCTGCCCATGCCAAAGAAGGAAACCATCTGCGTCACTCCATCGAACTACCAAGAAGAGAGGGGCATGAAATCTATGGGAGAGTTGCGTTAGATTCTTCCACTTGGTTGCCGATATAAAGAACGTGTCATGTTTGTCCTTGGTACAACTCCTCACCCGCATCTCAGCCAACCCCCATTGATTAAGCGGAGTGCGAACATAGTAATCAAAGAGGCAGGCCTTAGGAGATATGTCTAACTGATACCCCATCTTCCCGCCCCAAGTATCTGCTAGTTTGGCGTTAGCTTCCCGTTGTTCTGCCGTTTCATATAGCGGTCTTGACATAAGTTCCTGTTAAAATATCCAGATTAAATCCACGATCTGTTAGTACATCATATAGAAGGCAGTTCAGCTTTATGTCTGTAATACCGCGCCGGATAGGTACAAGACTAACTTCACCCCTCTCAGCTAGCTCCATAGCCTTCTCAACATTCAAAGGACCTAGTTCTGTATCTATCATCTCCACTAATCCCGATAGGTATTACCTCTCAAGGAATATGGGAGTCTTATCTCCTACGAATGTACCCTCTACTTTATATACAAAGTATTCATCTGCATCTTCCCTGCTCCACTTGTTCTGCTTCATGAGTATCTTGATGCACCTAGCTCTGTCATAAACTGCGGAGGGAGATTTATCAAAAGCCCAGCCAACACCTACAAGGGCATCGTCAAACCCGCCTGCCAACATCATCTCATGGTCGCACCAATAGTCATTTATGATCTGCTTTATCTTGTTTATTTTCATATAGATTTAGGAACGAACTCCTTGAAGGTTTGCTTATCTCCATCGAATATCATATCCACGCTACCTAGGAACCCGTTGCGGTTCTTAGCCACCTTCAGCTTCCGGATATTCTCGTCCTTCTTGGTTACTAGGAGAGCAACATCCATGTCCTGCTCGAGATCGCCGGACTCCCGAAGATGATGTAGCCCTGCCTCACCATCCCCCACCGCATCCCTGCTCAACTGACACACCGCCATGACCGGAATGCCTAACTCCTTCGCCAATGCTTTCAGTCCATGAGATACAATAGCTACCTCTCGATACCGCTCCCTCTCCCTCGTATCGGGACTAACCTTCCCAAGTAAGTCCACGATCAGCATCTCCATTCCCATCCTCTTCCGCCATCTCCGCGCCCTAGCCCTTAACTCGGAGAGGCGAATCCTCGCCGGATCTTCTATATAGAAAGGCAACCCTTCTAACTTATCCCTAGCTGATTGAAGCTGAATCTTATCGAAGTCAGTCATGTTCGAGGCATCCCGCATCTTCCACATAGAAGGCCCCCCAAGATGAGCCAAAGCCCTATGGCCTAGCTCCCTCGCGCTCATCTCTAACTCCACCATTACAATCTTATGGCCTTGAGTTCCCCAATCCTTCTTCTCCGCATCCCACTTGTTACCTGAAGCGAAGAGAGCCAGTTGGAGAGCGAGAGCCGTCTTGCCTTCACCAGTTCGAGCCGCAAGCCCGATCAGTTGTCCGGCCTGCCAACCCCCGCAGATTTGATCTAGCCTTGGGATTCCGGAGGGAATTCCCGCATAGAGGCAACCTCGATTGATAGCCGCCCGAACACCTTCCAAGGCCTTATCTGCACACTCAGCAATCGTCATGGTTTGCGAAGGGGCATCCGTTTCAACGTCCCGCATCGCAGTCTCTAGCGATGTAGCAATCTCTATCGAAGGCTCCGATCTCTCGAGCTTCATCCTAGCCTCCTCGATTGCCCTATTGATCGAGCGTAGGCGGGATAGTTCCTTCAGCTTGCCTATATGCGAATCGGCCTGACTTCCCGTTGTCGGCATAGCACCAGAAATATCAATGATGAGATTCCTAGTTGTTTCGTTTGTGGACAGGGCAAGCAGAGAGGCACAGTCAACAGTCCTTCCGGAGTTGATCTCTTCAGCCATATAGGTGAAGAGGTTTTGTGCTTCTGTAAGGAAGAAGTCCTTTGCTTGAACTTCATCGAGAATCCGCTCCTTCTCCCCGAAGTCGTGAGCTAGGGCAGAGAGGATCGCCCTCTCAACAGGCCCCCAAGTTGCTGATGAAAATACAGTTAATGCGTTCATTTCTCCCCCCATATCGTCTCGATAACAACCATCAGGATTATGCTAAAGGCAACGATCTCGATAGCCTCCCCTCCGTTTATAGCGAACATATCTGCATCGCCTTTCTGACAACTCTTTCCGGTTCTATCCCAGCCAATACGTTGCACATCTCACTTCTGTTACATGGACCACCCTTAGGCCACTTCAGCCCACCAATTCCATGATGGTTACAAGGAGAGCAATCTCCTCCGGCCTGAATGAAGAAGTTCTTGGGATTCCCTAGAGTTGCCCTCTTGGAATAATGAAACGATCCGTAGAGTCCTAGTGTGGCTACATTGAGAGCGCATCCGAAGTGGATGAACGCTGAGTCAGGGGCTATGACTAGATCGCAGGATTCAAGCAAAGCCACAGACTCTTCCAGTTCCCACCTCTCCATTGAGCCATTAAGAATCAGATCCGATTTTCCTAGAACAGTTGTAGATTCCGGCTCATCAAACAACACAACCTCAACCCCTTCGTCTATCAAACCAGATACAACACCTGCCATGTAGGGATAGTTTCTGACCCTCGATGAGGACTTCATCTGAACACCGATCCTTGCTTTTGCCCTCTTAGGATAACGAATCAGCATATCGCCAACTAAAGCCTTATCGTTCTGATACTTCAGCTTGAGCTCAAGATCATAGAATCCGGCCTTAGCTCCAAAGACATGAACCGCATGAAGATCGTGATCCTCCTCAACTGAGTTGGTTAGGTTGAGAACGGCATCCCGCTTCAGTAGTTCAGTAAGAGTGGCAGGATATTGTAAGTGAGTAGCCAAAGGATGAACTCCTAGTTCACATCTGTTGGAACAACAAACCTCTAGCTTAACTTCCGGCCACTCAGCCTGAATCGCTTCTATAAGCGGAGTGATAAGGAGAATATCCCCGATGCCTCCCGCTCGTAGGATAGTCAGAGTCTTTCCGTTATAATCGGAATTTCGGTTGTATGCAGGAAGTTCGCAACCCTCGACAGAGGCGAGTCCATCCAGAAGCATAAGCAAAGCCCCAGCCGCCCTAGGCTCCACCACATAGCCAACCCCTGCCTTTAGGGTTGTAGTCTTGTCGTAGGCTAAATCAATCTCAGGAGTTAGTATTCTCATTCCTCTTCCTCCTCATCCTTCTCCTTGTCATCTTCCCTATCTCGCCTGCACATAACCTCATCGAGCATATAGGTACGTTTCCTGTCCTCTTCTTCTTCAATCATCCAATCCGGTTTCTTTGGTTCATTCATAGATCGTCTAACTCCCTTGGTAATTGTCCTTTACTAACTCGAGCCCTGATCGTCATTGCGGCTATTAGATTCCAGCAAGCCGCTACTAGATGGTTTTCGTCATTCTTCTTTGCCATATAGGAGAAGGCGTGACGCAACGCAGAGTCCATGATTCGGGAGATCGGTTGACCCAACTCCCAATTCCTATCCCCGTACTTCCTCGCCCCATCCTCAAAGTGAACTGCAAGTTCTTGGATGGCTTCCGGAGGAATAAGGTCGTATCTACCCTTTCCAACTCGAGCATCCCTTACCGATCCAGTTTTGAACTTGTCCATCATTTCTTGCTCCTTTCTTTTTCCCGTTCCTCTTTATGCTTTTTATTCGTCTTGATAGCTTCAGCTAAAATCCTTTCAGCCGAGTCAACTTGAGTGCGGATTTCTTTAACAAAGCGATTGATTGGATGGTCAGCGTGAGCAGACAACTTCTTCAGATTGACTGAGGCGGAAGTTATAATGTCTAAGACCCAATCGAGCCGTCTTTCGATTTGCTTCATTTATCCATCACCACCTTCTCCAAGTCCTTACTCTTCGCCCACGCGAGCAGTTGCCTCTTAATACTTGTTTTCATCAAAGGGCTGAACCGGACATTCTTAATCGTGTTCTCCGTCTTAACTTTCTTTTTATTCATAAACTCACCTATTCCTCTCGTTAGTATTTCTATTAGTGTTGGTCGATACATTGACCCTCGACAGAAGTACGAAGGCCGATGCTCGTCATGCATTGTGATTCCCCTAAATATCATTTCTTGGTTTTCCTTTTGGTTCGACTTTGCCAAAAGAAGTCGTTGTAGCTTTTAGATACAAGACCCCTCTTAACTAAGAAGGCCTCGAGTTTCTTCTTGTCCTCCCGAGCCATATCTCTTGTGTATTTTGAATCGTCAGGGAATCCACTCATGCCAATTTCAGGAGCCCCCTCGAATCCATCCGGCCAATCTCTCGATGTATTCATGGTTGACTAGAGGTCCTGCAAGTCGGATGACCTTGATGCCCATGAGCAAAGCCTCGTTATACTTTTCGCAGTCCTTCCAATATCCGACACCCGAGGTATGCCTCGCATTCCGTCCAAGCCATATGCCCCCTTCAATTTCAATATGAATTGGGCCAAGTCGCTTAGACTCATACCGGAAGTCAGCCCTCCACTTGCGTTTAGGATGAAATCTATACTCCTCTTGCAACTGCGGCCCCGAGGCCGCTCTCCATAGCAGAAGAAACTTGTCTCGGGGTCGCATTGCTTCACCTCAGTCTCCGATTAAAAGTCAAAGTCGGCTTCAGGCTCGTTAGCCTTAACCGGAGCTTTTGGCTTTTGGTCAACTGAAAGGGAAATGAATGTCCCCTTCTGACCCACCTTCTTCCACCCTGCGATGCGGATTTGATTTCCGCCGATTAGGATGTTCCCCTTAAAATCAGGGGCTTTTTCGTTCTTCTTATCTCTTTCGGGAAACAGAACTCCCGATCCTTCTCTTGGTTCATATGCCATTGTTATTTAACTACTTCAGCTTGCAAAGGCTTGTTACACGCTTGCCACGCTGAAATATCCTTTATGCGTTTTGCCAACCGAAGAAGTGCAACATACACTTCCCATTGCCTTTTCCATGAGGTCAGTTGGCGGGTTTGATGGACTCCTTTTGTTTTGTCCATACGCACAAGGAGGAGGTTGCGTATGGGAAGTCGGCGGAAGTTCTCCTCGAACAGAGTTGCGTAAGCCGCAACCTGAAAGTCGTAGGACTCGTAAAGACCATTGCTCGTTTTGAAGTCAACTAGGGTTAAGTCCTCATTCTCATCGAGGCCTATAAGGTCAATCGTTCCCCCAAAACGGTAACACTCGGATACCAACTGCATCTCTACCGCTACCGGACGGAGGCCTGATTGCTCGAACCATGTCCGGTAAGCCCCGAATGCTACTTGTGCGCTCTTAACCTCGTCCCCATCACAATCTGATAGGTCAGGCTCCCAACCTAGGAGATCGCATTGACATAGGAAGTGGGCAATCGTCCCAATCCTCCCTGCGGTTTTGAGCTCCTTGTCCGGACTCTTGCCTTCCCTGCCTAGCTTCGCGCCCCAATGAACTAAGGCAGGCTTTGGAACGTACACCAAAGCCCTCGTAGTCCCGTCCACCTCAGTACCGTCTTTGAGATGATACTTCTGATGGGGTTCGGTTAGATCGAGCTTAACAACCTTATGCTCCTTTTGTGGCAAGGTTATCCCGTACTCAGCAAACCTCTTTTGGAGATGAGCCGATACCTCATTACCCTTATTCTTCTTTATTCCTTTTGGCATATATCCTTATTAGACATTCTCGATGCGTTTCTTCTTCCAAGCACTAACCGCTTTTTGAAGTTTATCGGCCTTGGATGCCAACTCCTTAATCAGCTTTTCAGGGAGCCTTATCCAGTCCCCCTGCACATCAGCAGAATCAAACTGCCTTCCCTGATCCGCCAAAAACTCGACTAGGTCTGATGAAGATATGTCCCTGTTGGCAACTAGGAATGCCTCTATTTTCTGAATGCAATCAAACGAAGAAAGGCTATGAATAGGAATCTCCATTTTAACGATCTTGTCACTCTGCTTTACTTCCTTCTCTCCGGTTACGACCACCAATTCATCTTCCTGCTTAATGGCTCCACACTTGACCATCTCATCCAGACTTGCACCGCCACCAATGCCCATAGCGGCTAATGCCCGTCCGATAGCTGATGTCTCTGCGTTCTCGAGGGCGGCACTTGAATTGATATTACCTTCCCACTTGGCTTGCGAATGCCCCACAAAGTAACGCTCCGGCCTATCCGTATCAGGAGTGACTTTGGCCTTCATGATTACTCGCTCAGTCGGATCTCCTATGATTTCCGTGGATATAGAACAGAGTGGATAAGATTGCATTAGTACCGCGATCCGGCCTTCCACAAGGTTATAGGTTTTTCCGCCTCGGATATTAACGGACTTGAGGTTAATAGTTGGGTTCATTTTGAGTTGTGCTTTCTTGGTTATGGTTTGTTTCTGGTTTAACTGACAAATCTATCACCCGCCCTAGGACATCCAGCGTCACACGCTTCTTTATCGGACGTTTGCCGTTGACGAGACAAGCCTCGACCCAACTTCTATGGGTTAAGCGATTGTTGCCCTTGCAACGCCGGACATTATTCCTCCAAAGCCAGACCTTTGCGGAAGATGGTTTGATTCCAAGAAAGAGAGCGACATCTTTTACGTTCCACCACTCCTGTTTAAGCTCCGACACTTTTTGAACTACGCTCCCCATAGAAGTTGACTAGGCACTTAGAACTTTTACCACAAGCAATATGTAACAAGCATACACAAGTATAAGTAAGCATACGGATGACTATAAGATATTCTTATATCGTACCTCTAGGGATTGCACTGTTACTCATTCGCCATGTAGTCTTGTTATATGAATCAACCCATAAAACATAGAGCACCACAGAAAAGAGAGGGAGGTCTTAGCGACACGATAGGATTCAGGGCTCCGAAAGAAACTCGAGAAAAACTCGATAAACTTTCTAAGCTCATGAAGTATTCCTGTAACCTTGTCGTTATTGAAGCCGTCAATGGCATCCACGACATGATCTTTACGGGGCCTACGCACACCCCCGCCATCGTCCTTCGTGGGCGAGCATTAAAAGACATCGTTTAATATGGCATCTCTGTTACGGAGGGGTGGCTATTGGCATCTTGGATGGATGCAAGATGGCAAGTGGAAGCAGGTAAGCACGAAGTTTCGTGCTGAAGGCAAGACCCCGCCAATCGAAGTCCATGAACTCCGGCTCCGTAAGGAGAAGGAAGTAGCCTGCATTGCCGTTGGCTTGGAGTATGTAAAGCCAATTACCATTAAAGAGGCGATTGCGGAATGGGCGGAAATTGATCGCAAGACCGCTAGGCATGGGACGTTTGCCAATCACCAATCCACCGTCCCTAAGCGACTAGCAAGATTCAACGATAAGCTAGTTGCTCATTTCAACGAGGCGGACGCTCAGGAAGTAGTGGCCTCGCTTAATGCGGAGCCAACATCCTACTCCACCAAGAGATCAATGTTCGCCTCATTCTCTAGCTTCTGGAAATTCATTATGGCAAAGGGATATTCCAAACAGCAGTTCTTCTCCTTCTCGATGATGAAGAAAATTAGCGGAGATCGTAACCCCCGAATTGAGCGCAGGGGATTGTCCTACGAAGAAGAAGAGAAAATCTTTGCCCACCTATCCGGATGGGGCCTTACCTGCTCAAAGATTGCGATCTGGACGGGGGCTAGAATATCCGAAGCCGTTAAAGTACGGAGGGAGGATGTTGACTTCCTGCAAGGGGAGATCCGATTTAGAGAGAAGAAGGCGGGTGATAGGCCTATTGTTAAGTCAATGCACCCATGTCTAATCGACTTCCTCAGGAATCTCTCCGTTGATGACTATCCTCCTGAAAATTCTAGCGAATGCGCCCTACGGGATCGCTTCAAGAAGGCAGTAGCTAAGTCCGGAGTGCCTAACGCTACTTTCCATTGGTTACGACATACACTTGCCTCGAGATTGTTTGATGAAGGCATCGGGGAACGTGATGCCGCCGCGATCTTGGGCCATACGCAAGCAGTCCATAGAGTGTACGCTCATGCCTCAAGGGAGAGGCTAAAATCAAAGCTAGCAAAAGTAAGGAATGTCGGGTTTTTGTCGGGTTCCTAACGAAAAATGACCAACCTTATGCAACCTTTGGCTACACTAGGCTACACTTTGAAGCCTATTTTCTCTATAAATTATGTAGTCAAACGTGTAACAGAGACGTTATAATCCTTGCGCTCAATTACGCTCAATTAGACCTTCCACCCCTTCTATGGCCAAACCTAAACCTAACCGCCCCGGACCCACTCTTGGCCAAGAGGTCATCGCCCTCGCCATTCTCGGTACAGGCA
>Ga0214919_10007015_pt1 | contig 15325 bp, 20 predicted proteins | sample LL1503_MetaG_FD_177994 | JGI IMG/M metagenome (GOLD analysis project Ga0214919, IMG submission 177994) | Freshwater microbial communities from Lake Lanier, Atlanta, Georgia, United States - LL-1503 | ecosystem: Environmental > Aquatic > Freshwater > Lake | place: USA: Georgia | collected... | reverse complement strand
CCAAAATTAACGCCGTTTTTTATAATATTGTTTTATCTTCTCTTTATTTCGTTCTCGGTAATCTTTTAAATACTCTTTCATTTTGTCTTTGTGCTCATCCCTATATTTTTTTATATATTGTTTATTTTCGTCTTTTGTTATTATTGGTCTATATGAATTTAATGATGCATTAAATAAATCATAAAAATGTCTCTCTCTTTCTGATGCTTGAATAATATTATCACATGAAAATTTTTCAACTTCAACCATTGACCAATTAGCCCACCCGCCATTTAATCTAATTTTTTCATATACTTTTAAATTATATTTTTTTGATTTGTCATTTGTACAATTACATTTATGTTCATATTGTCGTCTTTTTAAATCGCTTGTATGTCCAATATATAAATCTGTAATATTTAAATCATTACATGCAATTTTATAAATTATTGTTTCGTGTTTAGTCATATATATATATATTAAACTAGATATTTTTATTTTTAAAACTTAATGAAAACGAGATAATAATATTTTATCTCTTTCGCTTAAATCATTTATAATTACTATTTGATTTACACGTCTAGCCCGTGATAATGCTGTATATAATAAATTATAATCAAATAGGCTATTTAATAAAATAATTATTCGCCCTTCTCCTGTTGTTAGCTGTCGCCCTTGATATGAATGAATAGTTCTAAATAATGAACATACGCAATTTTTACCCTCTATTTGTTCCTCAAGTTTCCTACCCTTATATATTTTTTTTTTAAAATTGGTTTCTTTTCTGTAATACTGTTTAATAGAACCATTTTTATAAAATGGTTCTGAGTATATACAATTACCCAATTTATTAATTGGTTGTAATGCTGAAATGCCTACATCATTTTTATTAAATATTATGTCATCTTTATTATAAAAATTATCTTTAAAATGTTGTTTAACATGATTATATAATAAATAGGGGTTATTATTTCCGGTTCTCATAAATTTTCTAATCGCTTGTAATTTTTCATTTAATTCATCATCAAATCTATAAGACTTCAAATATTTGACATATTGAACATTTTCATAAATAGATGGATTAAATATATTTTTACTTATTGACGCTTGATAATAAAAGCCGTCTTCATCAATATCACCAATCAAAAATATAAAACATCGCCCATTATCTTGATTAATTACTGTTTCAACTGTATTTTTATTATTTAATGTTAATTCGTCTAATACTTTATATTTAGCGTAGTCTGTATTATATTGTTCAACTTTAGCCCCATTCATTTCTCCCGTTAATTTTGGTAAGCTTAACCCAATAACACCCTTATCTTTAAATTCGTCCGCCTTATCTTGTATAAGCTCCCAACAGTTAGAAGAATATAATATTTTATTTTTCATGAATACACCACTATTTAAAATATATGATTTACCACTACCACCAGCCCCTCCGCTAAAAATAATTTTTTTTGTGATGTGTTCGCCATCTGGTAATGGTGATATATCAAATTTTTCACTATCATTTTTTGCCATCGGTATAAAGTATTTAATATAATACGGTGATGAGTATTTATTTTTTAACATGTTTTCAATTTTATTTTTTGCTAATTTTTTATATATACTATCAACCCCTAAAGCCTTTTTTTCTAAAAGTTGCCCTATAACAATTGTGTTAAAGTAGTTAATATAAAATTTTGATTTCTCATTTTTTATCATCGTATTATAATCACTTTTTAGCATGTTTTGAATATTTGATTTTACGGGTTCTTTAAATAGTTCCTTGTAAGTATCAACAATTTTAAAATCTGCATTTTTTTTATATACTATACTATCAACTTTAACCCCGAAAATATCCGATGATTTCATTTGTAAAAGTTGCTTTAAAATAATTGTTTGAACGTTTGCCTTGATGCCATATGCTACATGTTTTAAGCTTGTAGCATCAACCGGTTCAACAATTTTAAAAATATCTTCAAATTGATAGATGTAATCACTGTCTAAAGTTTTGTAAAAATCTTTATCTTGGTCTAATGCCTTAATATTTGTTGTAGTTGTAAAATTATCAATACCTAAAATACCGACTGCTTTAGAATATGCTTTTACACCTTTAGAACTTTTTAAAGTTTCATCTGCTTCCGCCGTTTCCGCCGTGTATAAATTACCGTTAATAACGGTCTTTAAAAATTCATTATTAAATTTAATATCAATAGCGGGACATACGCAATAATTTATAAATTCTAATTCAGCATAATTAATAATGAGTTTAATCATGGATGAATATAAAATATGTGACGAATTAATATTTAAACCTAACATTTTAAAAATGTCTTTTTTCTGCTCATTTACATTTAATATTTTAATTTCATAAAAACCAACTAAACCGTTTTTAAATTGTTTATTAAATAAATCAACCGTAAAGCCTACACCATTAACACAAATAAATGAACCACCTGGAAGCCCGCTATATTCGTCGCACTTGTTAAAATTAAAAAAAGCTTTTTTCATGTCTATCTCATTATATAAACTATCATTAATTTCCATTTTATTATCAAACATACGATGAATTTTGTCATCATATTTATTAATAAAATTATACGCATCACTTGAGACTGGAATTTTTAACGTATTAATATTATATTCATTTTTCCACTCATTGAAAAGTTTTTTAAATTCATTATCCTTAACTTTATATGTTTTGTCTGTAGTTGTTAATGTATTAAATTTCTCAACGTAAAAAGGGCTTATTTTTTTTAAATTATTATATTCTTCTTGGCTTACTTCTTCCGCATTGTTTGAATGACATATTTTTAAATCTAAATGGTTATATTTCGTATTTAAAAACTCTACATTGTAATAATTAAATGAGTTCTTATTTATTAATATGTCATTTTTACCGTTATTAATAATATCTTTAATGGTGATAGAAATATTTAATAATACCGCCATTTCTTGCATTTCTTCCACCGTATAAGCCCGTTTAAATTTGCTTTCTTGTTTTATTAGTTTTCTATATATAGCTCGCCCTTGTGTGCTCTTCTCATCATTTTGATATTTTTCAAAAAATTGAACTAATCCACGATATACACAATCTCCGCTGTCGTTGTTTCTAAATAATTGCATAAATCTAGATTGTTTATTTTGGTTTTCTAATCTGGGGGCGGTTATAGTTCTTAATATAACTTTACGATTACGTGCCATTACATTTGCCATTACATTTAAAATAAAAGTTTGAACAATCCACGATGACGTATCACTATCCACATATACCAAAAAACGAAATTTTGCATCTATATCTTTTCTTGTCATCGTATTAGGAAAATTAAAAACTTTTCTCATATCTTTAATTTCTGTATTACCTTCATAAAATTTAACCTGATGAGATATATAGCCTAATTGACTTGTTCGCATTGCTTGCTTAACTTCGTTTGTGTGTATCCATGGGTAAAAATTATAAATATTATTTTCATCAATTACTATATCATTACTGATTGAATTTTTAATAAATACCGATTGCTCTTTTAATTCTCGTTGAACATTCTTTTTTAATTTTCGTTGTTGTTTTCTTTCCGTTGTTTTTGTAATTAACGCCTTTAATGTTTCTTTTTTGTATGTTGTTGTTTTTAATTTTTCTAATTTTTCTAATTTGTTTAATGATGATTTAAAGGGGCTACCATCTTTTTTTATTTTAATTGTTTTAAGGTTCTTTTTTAATGATGGTAATGAACGTAAGACACCTTTTAAATATAATTCTTTGGCGGTTTTGTATGCTGGATGATTTTTATAAACATCTTCAAGTGTTGAAAGGTTTTTAATTCTTTTGTTAAAATTGGTATTAGACATTTTTATTATATATTAACATATATATTAAATATTTCTTTAAGTGATATTTTAGATATTTTAAATTTTCTAGATGTTTTTATTTATATTTCTATATTTTTTGAGCTTTCGGTTTTGGGTGTTGGTGTTGGTGTTGGTTGCGGTGTTATTTCGGTGCATGTTTCAAATTCAAAAATAACCTTATTCTTTAAAAGCTTTTTTTTTGCATATCTTTCCCTATCACGTAAAGCAAAAACTTCCTTATTTAAAATATAATAATTAGAATAATATTTTTTTTCTTTTAATCGTTGATTATTGGCTATAGAATTACATTTTTTGCATCTTCTACCATATATTTTATTTTCTTTTGTTACAAATTTAGTAATATCTGACGTTAAATTACATACTTTACAAGTTCTAAGTTCCATTATATTAATATAGAAAATAATTCTTTAAGGGTTTTTTTAATAATCTTAAAGTTTAATTTTTGGGTCATTAACTATTTTTTTTAACATGTCATAAGCGTCCGCCCCCTTGTCTGCTTCCTTTTTAATAAGTGCAGCACTTTTAACATATTTACGCCCTATAACTTCCTGAGTTTTTCCCGCTTTTCGTTCTACTGTGTTTTTCGTGTTGTTTGCTTTTCTTATTCCTGTTCTAATTGCTCCAGTTGTTGCTTCTACTGCATTATCAATTTTTCGCACTGTTTTTTTACTTTAGCCCCTGTATTAGCTACTGAACGCTCAATTTTGCTCTCCGTGTTATCTAAACTTTTATTTAATTTAGATTTAGTATTTTTAAGACTATTATTTATTTTACGTTTTATATTTAATACCATGAAAACTATATATATTATAGTTTAGATTATATTATTATAATTTATTTTTAAAAAAAATCTAAATTATAATATATATATGTCCGATAATAGATTTTTTAGTAATAATGTTGAATCTCAGTTATATGTTCCAGATGCTTTACGCTTTTATGCTTCCAAATTATCATTTTCTAAAAATAGGGTTCGTCTTCAATCTCTATCTAGTCAAACCGCTAACTCAAACGGTCAGATTATTGTTAGATTACCAAGTAATACAATGCTAAATATGGCTTCTCTTACAATGACGGGGTCCGTTCGTGCCTCTATCACTGGAGCAGCTGCAACTGAGGGCGTAGCTCTCCCAACTAATCTTGATTATTCTTTTATTGAATCAGTTTCTTTAATTTCTAACGGTGGTATTATTAGCCAGCCTTTTTTAAATTATAAATTAATCGCTAATGTTTTAAATGACGTTTATGGGGGTGATGAAAAAATCAGTAATAGAAACGGATTACAGGGGTCTTTACCTTCTCAATTAATTGAGTACGCAGTAATCGCTGCCCTAAATGGTAATACAGGAGGAGCATCTGCATATGTGCCCTTTAGTATTAACTCGTGGGTTAGTGCTACTCAATCCATGCAACCAAGTTATATAAATACAAATCTTTTAGGTGATTTAGAACTTCGTATAACTTTAACGGATAACTCTATTTTACAATCGGGAAATGTTACAAATGGGGCACAAATTGCTGGTTTGCAAGCTAGATGTAATTGGGACATGAAAGACATCAATTTTTTTATTGAAACTGCTTCAGTTCAAAACACTATTTTAGAGCAAGCTGTTGATGCTAAACTTGCAGCGGGGGATCCGCTTATCATACCTTTTGAAAATGTTTTTTCATTTCAACAGAACAATGGCGGGGGAAACTTTAATCAACGTTTTTCGGTATCATCTCAAAGTATTAATAAAATTATAGCTGTTACACAATTAACTGCGGATGTTGTTAATGACGGAACCCAAAAAAGATGGATTAATGGAGTGCCTCAAGCATTACGTAGAAACAGCAACGCAGCAACACAGTGCCAATTTTCAGTAAATAATCAGTATAGTCCAAATTATTTAATTAATTCAGAGCTACAGTCGGGTTTTGATTTTACAGCTGTCGCTGGTGCTGCACTAGTTTTTACGGCTGCAAGTATTAGGGATTATCGTGCATCAAATGGATTAGTAGAAACTTTAGCAGCACTAGATACACCAGATTATGATTATGATACGTCTCATCACAAATTAACAAGCACCACGCAAATGCCTTTTGAATTCTTTGGTGGTGGTATAATTGTTAATGCAGCAGGACCTCCAGCAACTACGACGCCAGTAGTTGGTGCTAGTCAGCCTGTTGCCCCTTGTATCGTATCAGCAAATACTTTCTGGGTTCCATATGTTTATCAGTCTGGAATAGATACGTATTTAAATGATAAATATGTCGTTGCTACATCTTTTGATTTAGCATGTGACCAGTCTCGCCTCTTATCGGGTATTAATACTTTAGGGTCTAATTCTCAGATGTTTTATAATGTTGTTGGTGGTATTGGTGCTGCATCAACTTCTACAGTTTTTGTTTTATGCACTTCTACTATTCAAGTAAGAGCAGGGGCACAGCTTACAATAATTCAGTAAATATTCGGGCTTGATTCCTGTAATATATATTTATAATATTTAATTTAATTTTATATTATAATTATATTTAGTTTGTTATCCATTGAGCCCCCGTGTTATTCATTTCTTTTATTAATTCATTTACTGCGTCATCCTCTTCCTGTGTTTGTTCGTTTGGTGATATTCCTTCTCTTGTTTCAATTTGTTCTAAATTATTATCGCTTATATTAACAGAATGGAATCCCCCCCATTGTCTTTTAATACCTCCATCAAGAAAACTTGAATTTCTATTATATGCAAATGTTTGACTATTTTGTGGTGTATTTGGTATATAACTATCTTTTAAATTGTATTTTACCCATGGATTAGGTTTTAAGGACCGTTTATTACTTCCATTAGAATTTAAATTTTGATTACATACCCAATTATTACCATTTATAGGGTTATTAGTATGATATTTTAAATTTGAATAATCTGTATAATTATTAGGTAATGTATCCATCGTATTATTATTATAAATACCAACTGTAAATTTAGTATCATTGTTATAACTAATAATAGGTATAGTAGGCTTATTAACATTATAACCCGCCCCAGCATTACCTATATAATTGTTAGTTGTTGTATAATCTTTTTGACGTTTAAATGGTATATATTGGTTAGTTATTGTATCATCTTGACCTTCAATTTCAAATGGAATATTCATTTATATATATATTATAATAGATTATTTTTAATATATATATTTTAAATTATTTCTGATTCAATTATATTATTTTTTTCTGGTTCAACTATTTCGGGCTCGGGTGTGTCTTTGCCCGTGGTTTCAGCTTTAAATATAATTCCTTCTATTTCATCAACTAATTTCTGTAATCCAAATATTATATAATCAGGTTTATCTATTTTAAACTCATTTATAATATCATCCGGTTTAATTATTAGTTGATTTAATTTATATATTATATTGTTTAATTTATCTTTAATAGTTTCATTATCTTTATTTAATATAATTTCAATAATATTATTTATTTTCTCAGTAATTATATTTAATTTTAAGTCTGTTTTATAAAAATCATTTTCAACACATGATAATTTAGAATTTTTAAAATCTAAAAAAGACATTATATATTAATATATTATAGATATTAATATATTATAGATATTTTTTTAATAATTACGTTTTAATTGTTCTCTCATCATTATCTGTTTATCTCTATCTGCTAATTGTTCAACACCACCCATTAACATCATCGCTCGGGGGTCGCTTGATATCATTTTAGATAATGCCCCACCGCTTATTTTATCAACATTACCAATAATACCACGAACAACGCCCGCACCTTTTCGGATAATAGTCCCTATTCTTTTCATTGTGTTTTTGGTTCTTCGTCCTAGTCTTGTTAAATTTAATTTACCCATATATATATATAATGTATATATTATTATATATTATTATTTTTTAATTAATTTTAATTTTTTTAACTCTAACATTTCATTTAATATATCGCTTGATGTTGTTTGTATTGACTCAGCTATAATTTCTATTTTTATTGAAAAACTATAATCTTTACGTGGTGTAATTTCTGTAAATCGTTCATTCAATATTGTAAAACTTAAATTATCTAAATATTTATTTGTTATAACTGTAGCAAAATTTTGATTAATATCATAAAAGAATATTTTACTAAATGGCGGGGTCGCTATTGGAACCTTACCCAATATATTAGAAGTTGTAAAAACATTGTTAGTGCTTGTATTAGAATAATTTTCGCAACTGTTATTTATAGTAATATATAAATTTTCAACACCGGGGGACATAGTTACAGGTATTAATGACTCTGTTTGTAGTGATGTGCCTGGTATATTTAACGTTAAAGTTATTAATACATTATCAAAGCCCATCATTTCGTTTAAACTTTCAATAATATCAATACCCGTAATATTAAAAACACTATCTCTATTAAAATTAAATGTAATAGAACCAATTACAACTGAAGGCTTAGGGGTAGCGATAAATTTTAATCTATTTGTCTGTGCTATATATGATATAACATAAGTATATAACCCCGCACTAATATTTAATTTATTAGTTAATTCTAATAAAAATGTAACTATATTATAATTACCTATTTCAATTTCAATTAATCTATTTATACCGTTTTCAGTTAATAAAAATTTATTATTATATAATTCAGTTTGATAGAATGTATAAGGCATCGACATTTCTTGTAAGGTTAATCTTATTCTTTCATCGTTTTCTATTCCTATTAAATTATTAGGAAAATTAAAAATTGGTGATGTTAATGAGCCCGCCGACCTATATTTTGTATCTAAGTAAAATAAAAAACTTTTTCTTATATCAAAAACCATAATATAATATAATGTAGGTATTAATTACTATATCTATCATTTGGTTTATAAATAACTAATGTAATATATAAAGTGCTTATATATCCGTTTGGTATTGCATCCCCTCCAACATCTGAAATTCTAATAGTTAATTTACCATTTGATAATGCATTTTGATTATTTAACATTTCGTAAATTATTGAATCTTTATTTAAAAGCTGGTTAAATACAAATCTGGCTTCACTTACCGCTGGGGTTGCTGAATTTCCTAATGTTGGTGTAAGTAATAGGGGTATTCGTGCAAATATTTTTGTATTTTCTGATTTCTTAAAAAAAGCGGGATAGCTTGAATAATCAATATAAGGAGGTAAATTTATTGATGATAATTGTATTAATGGCGAGGTAGCCCAATAATCACGTGTAGGTGCTGTATTAACTACAGGCTCTAAGATAAAATTTTCAACGCCCATAAATACCTTTCCGTTTAAAAGTTGTTGGTCTATATTTACTGTTGCCGTAAATGTAGAATTAATAATCTCTGTATTTGATGTAAGAATATACACTCGAAAAATAGTTCCATTATTCCAATCCATAATATATATATATATTAATACTTATATATTATTTATTCAATGCATTTTATAATATTAATTTTTTTAATTCCTTTATTTAAATCTTCAATATTTGATTTTACTAAAAATTCACCCTCATCATTAGTTATTTTTATTGTTACATCTTTATCTGGTTCTTGTAATTCACCAAAATCTAAACCATATTTATTATATTTCTCCCTAATTTCTGGGTCTCTTGCTATATCATCGTATTCACCCATATTTTTAATATCTATAGCGTCTTTAATTATTTGGTCTTTTTTATAATGTGTCATTTTAGTCTCCCATGATAAACTACCATATTTTTCATTTTCATAATCTGATAATTTAATTTTATTTTTTACTTTGTGTTCTACGTCTAAATATTCCTTATAATTAGGGTATTTAATAGCAAAATCAATCATTGACTCAATAAGCCAGTCAGGTTTATCTTCAAAATGTTTGAAAGTTGCTTTATAATATTCGATAGCCTCTTTTTTTGTTGCAAAATAATCACCGTTTAATGACATATATATATATAATACTAGATATTTTTTTAAAGTGTTTTTTATAACCTTTTAAATAACGTCTATATCCGGGTTTTACCCTGCATGGTATCTTTTGATACCTGTAAATTTTGATTGATATCTATTCGTTCGTTAAAGTTTTTTCTAAATCCTTTCTTCTCTCTACAATCAATATATAAAAAATCATGTGGTTTATCTTTTGTTGCGTATTCATACAATTTTAAAAATTCTTCGGGGGTATAGTGATTATTGCATGTATCAGCAAATTCTGAAATCATTTTTTTACTTTTACATGGGAACAACATCATCACACTAGAGTTTAAACGGATTGAACGGGGACAAAGTTTATAAGCTTGAACCAAATTGAAAACGCTCATTTTTAGGTGTCTGTTCTTCATTTGTAGATTTACTAATTCGCCTAATGCATTCGTATATATAGGCGTGCTCGCCATATCATCAATAATTAACATAGCAGTCGGGACTATCATCTGTGTAAAGTGTTTAGGGTCGTTAGGCTTACAAAAATCAAACTTCATTAAAAAATCAACATCTTTAAAATAAAATATAGCTTCTTCGCTTTTATCGGTGCATTTACTTAAAAATTCAATAGCTTGTTTATATACTTTTGCATATCTTAACCATTCTTCATAATTTATTAATCTTCTTTTTTGACGCATGATAATCTCACTTATTAACCCCCTATGATATGCTTGATGTTCTTCATCAAAATCAATTTTTAATGTGTTATATTTGGGTTCTCCTCTTTTTTGTCGTTCTTCATCATAGCACCCAGTGGGACTAATTAATATATAAACGTTATAATATGGTTTTAATTTTTTAATTAGGTTTAAAGTCGCATTTGTCTTACCACTTCCTGAATTTCCAACAGATAGCAAACTAAAAAATCCTTGTGGGAGTTCTTTAGGTATATTCATTTTATAATCATCCTTAGTTTCAATTTCATCGTTATTAAAATGTTTAATATGTTCTATACAATCAACAGACATTTTATTATACTATATAATAGCCGTGAAAAAGCATTTTTATATATATATATTTACGGTTGAAAAACTGATTTCATCAAATACTCTCTTTTTATTAGTGCTATTTTATCGTTATAATGTTTTTCTACTATTTTGTCCTGTGTTTCTTTTTCTATTTTTTCCTGTTCATTTAAATCTTCAATAAATTGCTGTTCTGGTTGTTTAGGTTGTTTTGGTTGTTTAGGTTGTTTCTGGCGTGCTTGTGGTTTTTTTAAATATATAATTTCTTCTTCACTTTCGGAATCTGTTATATATACTATTTTCTTTTTTTTTGGTTTTTCAGTCTGTAAAATAACTCTTTGTTTTGACGGTTTTTTTAAATAAAAAATTTCATCTTCTTTATTGTCTTTTGGTGTATATACTATTTTATTTTTTAAATCCTTAATTTTTTTATCTACCGTTATATTTTTATCTAATTTTTTTAATATTTTTAATTCTTGTTCTTTTTTTTTCATTAATTGAGTTTCTTTTTTTTTATCCTTTAATTTTGCATGTGCTATAAGTCTAGCCTTTTTTAAATTCTCTAATTGTTTTTCACTCATTACTCTTTTAGGTTTAATAGGTTTTTTATATATATTTTCTTGTTCTTCATATACGGAAGAATCTCGCCCTGCATGGCCTTTGCCCGTAAAACTTATAGGTTTTTCAATGTTTTCAATGTTTTCATTGTGGTCGCTTGTATAACTTTCATTTTCTGAATCACTCATTTATCTATATAAATCTATAGAAAATTAATATATTTATAGGTTTTTTATTTTAATATATTAATTTCTATATGTTTATATATGAGTATTATTAGCAGTATTTACAACACTGGCACAGGTTTAAGCACTTCTATTATTGAGGGTCAGCTTCCTATAATTGTAGATGATTTAATCGTAAATGGTAATTTAACCGTTTTAGGGACTAGCACATTAACAGGTGATGTTGCATGTGGTGATAATTTAACAGTTCAACAAACAACAACAACGGAGGATTTAGTAGTTAATAATAATACTATATTAGATAACGGAGTAGGGCAAAATAATACGGCTTTATTTAAATTACCTTTAGTTAATGGTGTAAATGGTGAGGTATTAACAATAACAAATGACGCCGTAAATCCAATTTTAACTGACTGGCAACCAATACCAGCTATTAATAATTATGTTCAATATGATACGGGCACATCTAAATTAAAAAATAATGTTTTAGCAGTTGTATCTGATATTAATGATTTAACCGTTGATAATAGTATAGGTATATCTGGTCAGCGTTTTAAACTACCATCTAATTCCACAACTGCAACCAACGGACAGGTATTAGCAATTTTAAACTCTGCAGTAAATCCAAAAACAACATCGTGGGTTAATCAATCAGTTTTTAATATAACAACTAATACAGTTGATAATGCATCTACAGGGACAAATATAGTATCTAATATAGTTACAAATATAGTAAATACACCAGTATTACAAATAGGTATATATATAATAAATTTTGAATTAACGGAATTTGTAATAACTACAGCACGAAATTTTACATATCAAAGTTGTGCAATTTCAACAGTGTCGGCAAGTGTAAATAATACAATAGTCGGTTTAAGGGTTGGATCGTGTATTCCATATATTAATACAATACCAGCAACATTATTTAATATACCTTATTTTACTGCCTCAAGTGTTGTTAATATTACATCACCAACAACATTATATTTAATAGTTTTAGATATTTTTACAGGTGTGTCTTATACTGCAGTAGGCACTATAAGATATACAAAAATATCGTAGCCTATTATTAATTATTATATCAATTATATATATATGACTAAAATTAAATCTAAAAAAAGAAAAACAAAGGTTTTAAAAAACTACGGGGGGGGAAAACTTGTATCGATATCTGACTTTAAAAAACAGTCTATAATAGGCGGTTCGGATATGGTAGGAACTTCGGGCTTTGCGAGTCGTGATTTTGCAGGTAGTGCGGATATAGGTCGTAATTTAAAACGTGATGAAATAGGAACTACCCAGTTATTAAATGAGAATGATATAAATAATATTATGCATATGGAAAATATTATTTATGATAAAAAAATCTATAATAAATATAAAAAAAATTTAAATGAACAAAAGAAAATACAAATATATGGTGGAGACCCTATTTTAAAAACTGAATTAAAAAAGCAGATCCAATTTTTTTATGATGAATTAAAGGATTCAATTTTTAAAAGTGATTACGAACAACCAAAAAAAACACCAAAAATAAATAAATATATGTCATCATTTGAGCAAAATTTACAAGAACAATTAAAAGGAAATATAAAAAAACGAAATGAATTAATACAACAACAAGAACAATATGAAGCTATAAAAGCACCCGCAAACATGTTTGATTATAAAAAACAACAAGCATATGCAAATTTGGATGATAAATTTAAATTTGATAGATACATTGATAAAATTCTAAAAGAAGAGCCAGAACCAAAACCAAAAAAGGCATCAAAAAAAGTATCTAAAAAGACGATGAAATCATTATTAAAAGAAAAAGATTATAATAAGATAAAACTGGACAACATAGAAAAAAGTAGATTATTTAAATTAAAACAAGACAAGAGAAATGAAAAATTAAAAAAGGAAGAAATAAAAGAAAATGAACGAAAAAGAAAACAAGTAATAAAAGAATTAGATAAAAAACTATTAATAATAAAAAAAGATAAAAAAATAGGAAAAGCAGAAACTAAAAGAATGAGTAAAGAAGAAGCAGAAGCACAAGCACTAAAAAAAGCAGAAGCACAAGCACTAAAAAAAGCAAAACCACCACCAAAACCAAAACCACCACCAAAACCAAAACCACCACCAAAAGCAAAACCACCACCAAAACCAAAACCACCACCAAAACCAAAAGCTAAATAGTTAATGAATCATTTTTTTGTAATTTGTTTAATTCTTGTTCATCAAATTCCTCCTCAACTATTACATCTCTTAAAATATGAATACCAAAGCAATCAATAGATTGACATTTAGATTTATAACACATACTAATTAATTTCATTATAACCCCGCTTATAGAAGTTATTAAAACTATACCCACAGTTTCATTTATAAACATTATATATAATATAATATATATAATGTTTTTATTTTCATGGCGTAAATTTAGAAAACCTACCATAATAAAGAATAAGCCCAATAAGACGGTGAATAAGGGTTTTTTATTACGTATTTATTATTTTTATCTTTAATTTTTGAATGACGAGCATAATATGCTTTACGCTTTTTTTCGTCTTTATGGTCGTAATACGTATGCCCAACATTAGAACCAAAATTTATAATTTTACCATCGTATATTACATAGAAACGTTTATTTTTTCGTTTTGATTTTCCAAAGTCTGAAGCACCTAATTTTAAAGCTTTATTATATAGTAATTCTTTCATATATTAAAGAGTTGAAATATTATTTTCTACTATATTTTTTATTATTATCATTACTCGCTCATCTTGTTCTTTTTCTAATTTCTTTTTATTTTGATAATATTGTTTTCTCCATAATTTTGCACGTTCTTCTTTATTTGCTTTTTTAAGTTCTTTAATAAATTTTTTATTGTTTATTATTTCCATTATATAATATTATATAATAATTTCTTAAATGTTTTTATTATATAATTAACTTTTTTTTCTATATAATATTATATATCATGCGTCATAAAATAGAAAAAAAAGTTAATAAATCTTTAGAAAATACACCAGTTAAAGATAATACACCAGTTAAAGATAATACACCGGTTAAAGATAAAATACCGGCTAAAGATAAAACACCAGTTAAAGATAATACACCGGTTAAAGATAAAACACCGGCTAAAGATAAAACACCGGCTAAAGATAAAACACTGGCTAAAGATAAAACACCAGTTAAAGATAATACACAAACTAAAATAAAAAAGACTATTCAAAAAATAATAAAACCGGTACCAAATAATTTAAAGGTTATAAAGGAAGTTATAAAGGGGCGCAATGATCTCCCCGAAAAAGTTATTAAAATATTATCACGTTATGGAAACGTTCCAATAGTTGGTTTTAGTTTAAAAAGAACTCCAGTATCTAAATTGTTAACTGCTGCATTATCCGCTGCATCAAAAGGTGAATTTAATAAACGACTACAGGCAAGCGAATACGATAAATTATTTCATCTATATTTAGAGATTACGCTTGAAACAGGTAAAAAAATATTAGTTGAAAAAAATGAAGTTATTAATATGGTGATGTCGTCTAAAAGACCAGAAGAAGAAATAAGACCAATTAAAACAATACCTAAAAATTTGACGATTGATATATTAATGAATAATACAAAAAAATCAATGGGTGCTAAATTTCTTACATACTCAGCTAATAATAATAATTGTCAGGACTTTATAGTTAGCATGTTAAGATCGAATAAAATAGGTAATGCATCGGATATATCATTTGTAAAACAAGATACAAAATTTTTATTTAAAAATTTGCCTTATCTTCGTAAATTTTCTAATACTTTAACAACTGTCGGGGCTCGTGTTGATTCATTAAAAAATATAAAAATATAATAGC
>Ga0214919_10007014_pt1 | contig 15326 bp, 12 predicted proteins | sample LL1503_MetaG_FD_177994 | JGI IMG/M metagenome (GOLD analysis project Ga0214919, IMG submission 177994) | Freshwater microbial communities from Lake Lanier, Atlanta, Georgia, United States - LL-1503 | ecosystem: Environmental > Aquatic > Freshwater > Lake | place: USA: Georgia | collected... | reverse complement strand
ATGAAGGAACAAGTTATAGAACAATCAGACTTAGAAGAAGCAGACTTAGAAGAAACAGACTTAGAAGAAGCAGAAGCAGCAGTCGCACGTCAAAGAGAACTTATCAATTTGGCAAGAGAAGCAGCAGCAGAACAAGAAGCAAGAGCAGAAGCAGAAGAAGCAGCAAGAGCAGAAGCAGAACAAGAAGCAAGAGCAGAAGCAGAAGAAGCAGCAAGAGCAGAAGCAGAAGAAGCAGCAAGAGCAGAAGCAGAAGAAACAGCAAGAAAAGAAGAAGCAGCAAGAGCAGAAAAAGAAGAAGCAGCAAGAGCAGAAGCAGAAAAAGCAAAAATAAAACTAAGTAAATCTCAAACAAAAAAAAATATGACTCAACGGTTAAAATCTTTTTTTAGTCGTAGACCCAGAAGAATTGCTCCAGAACCTTTACAAGTAAAAACTACGAATATGAATACAAATAATTCACAAACGAAAAAAAATATGACTCAACGACTAAAGTCTTTATTTAGTCGTGGTCCAATAAGAATTGCTCAAGCACCACATAATGTTATAGCTGGTATTAAAACAAAAGTCAGAAGAAAACATACAAGAAGACCTCGCAAAATATAATAAATATTAATTTATAAATTATCAAAATTTCTTTTGCTCTTGTTTCGTTTAATTTTTAATTTTTTTGACTGATTTTGCCTGCCACCATTCGAGTTTGAAATCTGATCTAGACCTGAATTCTCTATTGTAATATCATTACCTGCAGCCTCATCTGCCTCTCGTTGTGCGTTTTCTACTAAATTTTTATTTTCTTCCATAATCTCTACAATAGCACTGCTGATTTTACCTGTTTTTTGTTTAATATCATCTTCAATCTTTTTTTTCTCTTCTAGAGACAATGAAGACAATGAATTATAATCAATAGCATATCTAGATGTTATTGTTCCAAAGTTTCCAGTCATTATAATGTATTCTCTCAACATTTCGTTATATCTTGTAAGTGCGGTTCCAACATATGCTGAACCAACAGCAACTATACTATTAATACCACTGGCACTAGCAAAACGTGACATACCGGACGGATCAGATTTAGGTACCTGATAGTTTAACTCCGTCATTATTCTTTTTAATTCGAATAAAAAATCCAAATATATAGATACTTCACCTGCATCTGCTTCTTTAGTCATAACGTTTTCTTGTACATCGGCTTTAGCATTTAGTTTTTCATCCAAATTAAAAATAGGATCAAAAAGATAACTCTGATTTCCTTCAAATAACTTAAATTTTTTATATGAAGCGAGCCTATTTTTATAAGTTGTTTTTATTAATTTATACATATTATATTCAATAAGTCGCATAATAATATCGTTATTATTTCTACATTTAATTAGCATTTCTTCATCGCAAAATACGCTTAATATCTCTGTTTTAGGTCTTCTCGAGAGAACTTTGCTAGATCGAGTCAAAAATGAATCTTTATTGGTATTTAAATTAATAACTTTTTGATAATCATTACTGCCTGGATCTTGTAATAGTTTTCGCAACTCATCAGTTATGCACTCAGCACAAGAATATCTATAACTATTTGGAGATAAAAAGTTGCCATAATTTTTATCAGAGAAATCAATTTGTTTTAAAAATGAAACCCAAAATGAATATTGGACTGCTCCTAAATTATCAGCTGTAAAATTAATATTATCAATTAAAAAATATAAAAACTTGAATACATTTTTTTGTAAAATGTCATATAAGGTAGCGTTCCTTACTATTTGTTTTCCTTTAACTATATCATTCGAATAAAAAGCATTCATAACTGCTATATCTTTTGTAATATTTGATATATAACTTAAGCAGTCGGAAGATAAATAAGACAATTCCTTATCTTTTTGATATTTATTAATACCGAGAAGAGCAACTCTTGCCAGAGTAAAAAATTGACCTGCAAAAGGAACCAATGCTCCTGCTGCTGCTGCTAGTGTTAAAGCACCTGTAAGACGTTCGTTTCTTTTATTAACAGAATCAGATGGATTCAACTCTGTTATTGTTTTAGATTCTTTATTTGAATATGATGTTATACCGTTTTTTTCTAAGGCCTCTGTTATCTCTGCTTTTTTTAAAGCACATTGCTTTTGTTTTTCTTCTATTTCTTTTGTTTCCTGTTCTTCTATTTCTTTTGTTTCCTTATCACTTAAAGCTTTTGGCGTACTATTACCACTACTAACAACCTTAGTCATACTTCTTACAGCTCTAGTAGCAAAGTTAACACCGCCTCTTTTCCTTTTCATTGTTTTATTAATTATTTGTCTAAAAGACGATGACATTTATTATATAAAAATAAAATAAAATAAAATATAAAAAATATAAAAATAATAAATAACAAATAACAAATAAAAATTACAAAACTATAATTGCTGAATTTAATAGTAATGGTAATGGTAATGGTAATTAATAGTAGAATTTCTATGAAAAATCATATGTTAATTTTAAAAAAATAAAATTATAACGCTATTATAATATGATACAATCTGTAAAATATCCAACTATAAAAGAAGCAACATATACTATTCACGCACATGGAAACATGTTAACAAGTATATTCCATCGTTCAAAAAAATATCATGCTATTAATATACCAGAAAATGTCGAACTATATACATTTGATAATTTAGGAAAGTGTATACCAGCAAATTCAGGAGAAGCCGATTTTATATGTAATATTTATCAAGATAAATATAAAACAACACTAAGAACGTCAATTGTACCCGCATTTAAATTTACAAACGAACATGGAAAACTAAACAAATTTCCTGAACTATTTTTAACACCTGATAATGATTTGCCAGCATCATTTTATAGTGGTATAATACATTGTATTCCAGAAATATTTAGAACTAGTGATTTGAGAGAAAAAGAAATTATTTATAATATTGATCCTAAAAATACTAAAAATTGTGAATGTAGTTCAATAGTTCTTATTGAAGATTCTGACTCTTATGATTGTAATAAAAAATATAGCGACGATTATAAAAATCAATTAGCAGATTACAAATACGAACCCAATGTTCAAAATGCTAATATTAATAAATGTGGTCCACTTTTACTAAGCGAAGCTTTAAAAATTATTCAAACACATTGTAAAAAAAACTACGAATCCAAATGTATGATAAAAATTTATGTATTTGCATGTTTGGTAGAAACGGATTTACAAACATTAATTAACACTTATAGCTACCAATATGAATTAGGAAAGAGAAGTTTGAATCCGCAACCCAATGCTCCAAGTATTTGTAGTACCATAAAAGATAGTCCAAAGTTTTGTGTCCCAGTAAGGAGTTCTAGTCAAAAACAAGATAATGTAGCATTAATTGCCTTTGATGAAACATCACATAAAAAAGAACAAGTTAAAATTCATGAACAGCACAAATCTTTATTAGAAGAGCTTAAAAAAAAAGATATTACACACAAAGAGCAAGAAAATATTAACTTAATGGAATATTATTATGAAGTTATGAAACATAATACAATTGAAAAGGTCGATTTTGAAAATGTTGTAGAAAGTTTAAGTTTATTTAACGCTAATCCCTTAATAAAATCGCATCTTTCTAGATATATATTTATGGTTAATTCTAGAAAATTTGAATTTATTACTTATAAAGATGCATATATAGACTTTACAACAAACTTAACTAGTCAATTTACTGGATCATATGAAGAAGTTAATGAACAAGTAGAAAAAAAATATAGAGCACGCAGCATACATAAACTAGAAAATTATTTAACAAATGCAATATTCAAAATTAACAATGATGATAGTACTAATGACATTGATATATTGCCTAAGTTCAATACAATAAATTTAGTGAGTCCATTTGTTACAAAAGCTAGCGATGATGATTTAACTTACGCAGTTTATTATCAATTAAAAGGATTAATAAAATATGAACAAGCAAAATTAGGTCATGGTCGTCGCAAAAAAACATTGCGTAAAAAATACAAAAAGCCAAAAAAAACTAAATACATTAGAAAATTTACATATAAACATAATAGCAAAAAACACAGAAAGAAGTAGTATAAAAATAATAAACTAATAAACTAATAAACTAATAAAATAATAAAATAATAAACTAATAAACTAATAAACTAATAAAATAATAAAATAATAAAATATTTTATTATTGTAATATGGAACAATCTTCAAGAACTATGGAAAAGCAAGAAGCCACATATTATATTGGAGCACATGGAATTATACTTACAACTAATTATGCTGATGTTGATTCAGGAATAGTAGCAAAAAAGTATCATGCTATTGACATACCGCAAAACATTGAACTATATACATATACAGATATGGGAAAATGCTTAAGAAGTTCTGGTACAGAATTAGATGTCACATGCAAACACAATTCTAGTAAAAATAAATATAAAGTATTAAATGTAATTTCAGCAACTTATAAATTTATACACGAAGATGGACAAAAAAACAAATTCCCTAATTTATTTTTTACACCAGACCATAACGAAAAGGCACAATTTTATAGTGGATTAATTCATTGTATTCCAAATAAAAATAGTTTAAGAGCCAAAGAGGTTATTTATAGTATTGATGCAAGAAGCACAAAAAATTGTGAATGCAGTTCAATAATTCCAATGGTTAAATCTGAACCTTATGATTGTGCTAAAAATTATAGCGACTATTATAAAGCACAATTATGTGATAAAGATTATAGTAAAACACAATTAGAGGAACCAAAAATAGCAATTAATAAATGCGGTCCTATTTTGCTGAGCGAAGCATTAGTATTAATTCAAAGGCACAATATAAAATACTATGGACCCAATTGTGCTATTAAAATTTATATAAGTTCGTGCTTAGGGGAAGGTGATCTACTAAATGCGCGTAAGCATTATAGAAGTTCATTTTTAACGCGATGGCATAAAAAAAAGGAACTTGAACCAACATTGAGCATCAAAGAAAAATCTTTAGTCATCTATAATGATGGTTATAAAGAAGAAAAACAACGAGAACCATTACTAATTGATGGTAATTATTTTACTGTAGAAGATGAAATTGCTTCTTTGGCTGAATCCTTAGCTAACGCAGTTACTAAGAAAAAAGAAATTTCACTTGAACAAAATAATATAGATTATGATTATTATAATGATTGTATAAATCATAGTACAAGTTCTAAAATTGACTATCAAAATGTTGTTTCTAGTTTGGATGAGTTTAAAGGTATTATATTAACAACATCTACATTCAGTTATTATACATACACATATAATAATAAAATATTTAAAATAAAAACTTTTAAGGACGCATATACAAAATTTTATGAAAAAGATAGTACTAAAATTGATGAATTACAAAAAAAACATAGAACATTATCTCAAAACAATTTAGAAAAGCATCTTTTAGATGCTTTAGATAAATTTGCTGACGATGATGATTTATATTCAGATAAAAATGAGACAGATTTTTTGCCTGGAATAGTTGAAATTAACTTAGCAATGCCATTTAATATTACAAAAACAAGTGATGGTAGTCCATTTGATTTAACCGATGTAATATTTAAACAATTAGAAGAATTAATAAAACTTGAAAAAGCAAAAAAATTAGGACAAGGCCGTGGCAAAAAAACATTGCGTAAAAAATACAAAAAGTCAATAAAACATAATAAATATAATAAATATATTACAAATAGAAGATTTACTCGTAAACTTAGCAACAAAAAAAAACAATTAAAATGACAATTAAAATGACAATTAAAATGACAATTAAAATGACAATGTAAATAATTAGTATAATTTTACTTACTTATATTTTTATGAACTCTATTTTTGTCTTTTTATTCTTTTTGTTCTTTTTGTTCTTTTTATTCTTTTGGATTTACTTCGTCTACCCATACCGTGTCTTCCTAATGATGTCAACTTTTCAAGCGCATTCACAAACGTCTTCATTACTTGTCGTGTTACTCCTCTTCTTGGTTTAGGTTTATTAGGTTCAAATGTCAATGGTCGCTCTGCTTCAAATAATGATTGTCTTTTTAAATATCTTGCCTCTAATAACCTTTTCAATAATACATCATAACTCTTCCAAATTGATAGTTGTGTTTCTGTTTTTTCACTCTTACAATAATACATACTTCTATATAAAAATAGTTGTCTACGCAAGTGTGCATCTATAAACAAATAGAAAATACTAATATTAAAGGAAGGTAAACAACACATAGAAGATACAATTGCTGCTTCTACATATGATTCTGTATGTAGTAAGTTTTCAATATGTCTCGCAATTTCGGCATCTTCGGTTTGTTCTATAATGACAGATGGTTGAATTATTTCTTCCACAAATTTTGGTGCCTCAAAGGTAGATAATGGCGTCACATAGGTAGATGGTGGTGTTTCGCTTTTTTGTGGTGCTTGCACAATTGTTGGTGCCGCAATATTTATTAACTCAGCAGGTAGAATTATATCAGATGGAATTATATGAGGTGAAAATATTTTGATAGTTTTATTATATATTTCACGAAAGTAGGGGTTCAATAAATAAGAATTCAATAGGTAACGATCCAATTTTAAATTTTCAAGTTTCTCTTTTTTTGATTTTTTGTTTTCTACAATTTCAATGATATTCATTAGTCTTACCAAATTTTCAGTATCAAATTTATTTTCAAACTTCAATCTACTTGTTCTACTAAAATCAATTACTACAGGATCAATATTGAATTTATCATCTACGCAAAGTAATATATTGTTTTCATGCATGTCTCCATGAATAAAACCGCTTTTAAGCATTAACAATGTCATAAAGAAAGTTAAAACACAACTAAATTCTTCTAAATCCATAGGAGGTAGTTCTATTCCATATATGTAATAATTACTAAGTATGTCATCATAATATCTATCGCTTATAAATTTTTTTAAAGTTATACAACTATAATATTCCATAATAATAATATGTTGTGACACATCTTCTATTGAAATGTCTTGAGTCCCGGTACTATCACCTAATGAGCGCTTCCTGTCTATTAAACATCTTTTTAATTTTTCTACCATAGTTTGTGTAATTTTTGAATACAAATTAAATTTACTTAACAAGTCATTAATACAAGCTCCAGTCAATGTATTCTTTTTACCCGGATAAGATATTCTCTCACTATAAAGAAAAGATGGACATATAGGAAACATCTTATCACTATTATTAAGATGTATATGTTGTTTGATCTCATTAGTAAATTGATTGTTATCTATTATCTGCGTTGTCGAAGAATACGATAAAAATTCATATGCCATTAGTTTTAAGAGTAATACATTTGGAATAGCAGTACTAGGTAATTTCTTAAAATATTTACTAAATTTATCATTATTAAATTTTATAGTAAATAAATATGCTGGTGTAACTGGATTTTGGGTTAAAAGTTTTATGCTTGTATCTTTATCAGTTAATATTTCTTGTATTACATCTTTTGATTTTGATACAACATCATCTTTAAAATCTATTGCGCCTCCTTTAAAAGACATATATTATATATATATTTAAAAGTATTTTATAATTAAAATTAAATCTCTACAAAAAGACACATAAAAAAATAACAAATCATCAAATAAATCAACTAAGGTATTTTACATTTTACACATTAAACTAATACACAAACACTACAATACATCACATATCAGTGGTCCATCGTTCAAACATTTTTACTTGTTCAAAGTTATCAACGTTTGTTGGAGGTGATTTTTCAATAGGTCTTTTATTCGAGCGAATGTTTGGTTTAAAATTATGTCTCAATTTAGTACTATTAGAATTCTTAGTAATATTAATATAAAAATCTATGTCGGAATTGGTAGTAGTAACATTAACATTGGTACTAGTAGTAACATCAATATTAACATCAATATTAACACTTGTGCTAGTAGTATCAGTAATAGTATTAGTATTAGCAGAATTCATTATTTATAAGTTATAAGTTATAAGTTATAAGTTATAAGTTATAAATAATTAAAAAATCATTTCAATTTTAATTATTCGATTTTTAAATTAATCAGTTTTCATCAACATATACTTTTTGACATCTTGGAAGTTTTACTTTAAGAGTTTTCTCAAGTAATGCGATTTGAGAATTGTTAGGTAAATCTTTATTTGCTTCCCATCGAGATAAAATTTGTTGAGAAATTCCAATACTAGATGCTAATTCTTTTTGATTTTTTCCATTAATTACCCGTGCTTGAGCAATAATTTTTCCAAGGGGTTCTTTCATAATTATTTTTTCCACTTTATTTACTTTATTTGCACTAATATGCGATTTAGTAGTTGTATTTTTAACTGCTGGCGCATTAAGTTTAATAGAATTCCAATCTTGATGCTCCATAAATTATTTATATATAATTAATTATAAAAACTAATATAATAAAAATAATTTTTCAATTTTAATTTTTTATTTTTTATTTTTTATTTTTTATTTAAATTAAAAAATTAATACATATATAAATGCATAAAAATCTAGTATATAGCATAATTTTCATATTAATAGCAATAATAGTAAGCATATTATTATTAAACTATTACCAAATTAATATTAAAACTACAAATTATGATAATTTAAAATTAAATAGAGCAGTAATATTTGAAGATAGTTAAACATTTATTTTTAAAATTGAATAAAATTATTTATATTTATATATAAATAATTTATAATATATAATATAATATGATTATTCCTGTAAAATGTTTTACTTGTGGCAAAGTATTGGCAAATAAATACAGATATTATCAGCGCGAAGTTCAAAAACGTAAAATAGATAAGTCAATGGAAGTTAATAAAGTAGTATATTTAACTAAAGAGTTTATGGATAAAACACCAGAAGGAGAAGTATTAGATATTTTACAAATGAAAAAAAGTTGCTGTAGAAGACATATGATTACGCACGTTGATATTGAATAATAATATCAATAAATAATATTTAATATTTAATATTTTTGTATTTATATTTTGCCATATTTTAAAATATTTTTTTATATATAATGAATAGTTATAGAAAACTAGTTAGTCAAAGAAATAAGAAGAAACAAAATAAGAAGAAACAAAATAAGAAGAAACAAAATAATACGAGTAAAACTTTAAAAAGACATTATATGTCAATAAAATCAAAAAAAATAAAATCTAATAAAAAGTTTAGAAACAGGTATCAAATAGGTTGCTCTAAAAAAAATAATATGAAAGGAGGAGGTGTATCACCGTTTCAAGCATTTCCAGATGCGTGGAATGCTGTTACTAGTACTGGTGGTAATGTTTTGAGTGCGTTTCTTGGAACGTCTAGTTCACACACTCCAAATCCTACAGATCAACCTCATCTATAAAAAATGAATATTTTTATTTAGAATATTTTTTATTTACAATATTTTTTATTTACAATATTTTTTTTTTATAATATTTTTTTTTTATAATATTTTTTTTTTATATTTTATATATTTTTTATTTATAATATTTTTTTTTAATATTTTATATATGTATAAATTATAATATGGCATATATTGATAAATATATAACAGACTTCAAAAATTTATGCTCGCCGGCGCTTATCTATTTATTTATATCGGTTTTAATATTTATTGTTATTGCCATACAAAATTTTGGCAATACAACAAAATATTGTGTAGGTGCTTATGAATGTGAAATACCAAATACATTTTTAATGTTTGTATTTAAAGCAATATATATATTATTTTGGACTTTTGTATTAAACGCAATATGTAAGGCAGGGTATAAAGAGATTTCGTGGTTTTTAGTAATCTCATCGTTATTATTATTATTTGTTATTTTAGGTTTAATTATTATAACGTTTTCTATGATAACGGTTTCTATATATCCGTAAATGATTTAATATATAATGTAATAATTATTAACATATAAAATATTAGTATTAATTAATACTAATATTTACAATGACTAGTAAAAGTAAAACACCATCAGTTGATATATTAGTAGATGAAATTGAAAGCAATTCAATAAACCACGAGGAATTGGCATGGTTAATTATAGATAAATTTTTTAGTCATGATCCAAATATATTAGTAAAACATCATTTAGAATCCTTTAATGACTTTTTTAACAACAAAATTCACAATATTTTTAAAGAGAAAAATCCAATATTAATAATGAAAGAACAAGATGAAACAACAAAAGAATATAATTACAGATCAGAAATATATATAGGAGGTATTGATGGTAAGCGACTTTATTTTGGAAAGCCAATAATATATGATACAAATCGCGAACACTATATGTTTCCAAATGAAGCACGTTTAAGAAATATGACTTATGCTATAACTCTTCATGTTGATGTAGAAGTAGTTTATAAAGTTATGAATAGTGAAGGACAATATACTGAAACCAATTCCTTATTAGAGAAAATATATTTAGGAAAATTTCCTATAATGTTAAACTCTGATTTATGTATTTTAAATAATCTAGATCCAATTGTCAAATTTAATATGGGCGAATGCCGAAATGATCATGGTGGATATTTTATTGTTGATGGAAAAGAAAAAGTTCTTATATGCCAAGAAAAATTCGCTGATAATATGATCTATGTTAAATCTGATTTCAATGAATTATATAGTCACTCGGCAGAAATACGCTCCGTTTCAGAAGACGCTTCTAAACCAATAAGAACTCTTAGTATAAGAATATTACGCCCAGATACTAAATATAGCAATAACCAAATATTAGTTAATGTTCCAAATATTCGCAAACCAGTTCCGCTATTCATATTGATGAGAGCGCTTGGCATAACAAGCGATAAAGAAATTATTAAAACTTGTTTATTAGATTTACAAAAATATGAAAATTACATGTCATTATTTCTTCCATCTATTCATGATGCGGGTAATATTTTTAATCAAGAAGTAGCGCTAAAATACTTGGCAACATTAACAAAAGGCAAAACAATAGCACATATTTTAGAAATATTAATGGATTATTTATTACCACATATAGGAGAAAATAAATTCATTGAAAAAGCGTTTTTCTTGGGACACATGGTAAAAGAATTGCTACAAGTTTATAAAAAGGACAAAAAACCAACTGATCGCGATAGTTTTAAATTTAAAAGGGTTGAATTGGCAGGAACACTTATATATGATCTATTTAAAGAATATTATACTTTACAGCAAAAGCATATTTTTCAAAAAATAGATAAAGAATATTATTATAAAAAAGGGATTTATCAAAATGATTTTATTAGTTTAATAGAAAACAATTATTTAGAATATTTCAAAGAACGTATTTTAGAAAACGGATTCAGAAAAGCATTTAAGGGAAATTGGGGTGCCGAAGAACATACAAAGCGACCCGAAGTAGTTCAAGATTTGAATCGCTTATCGTATAATTCTTTTATGTCCCATTTACGCAAAGTAAATTTGCCTTTAGATTCGAGTGCTAAAGTTATTGGGCCACGACTTTTACATTCATCACAATGGGGTATTATTGACCCAGTTGATACTCCAGATGGTGGAAATGTGGGATTACATAAACACATGTCGCTCGGGTGTTTAATAACAAGTGGTTATTCAGGAAAACCAATAATTGAACTATTACGCACAGTTTTTTTTATGGAATTATTAAGCGAATGTACTATTGATTATATTGCTCATTGCACCAAAGTTTTCGTAAATGGAGCATGGAGTGGAATTGTAACTAAACCAGTTGAAGTAGTTGATTTATTAAAAAAATATAGGCGAATTGGTTTAATACCAATATATACAAGTATTACTTGGGCAATAAAAGAAGATATTATTTATATTTATAGCGATTCGGGCAGATTAACAAGACCTGTTCTTTATTTACAAAACAATAAAGTTTGTTATGAAAACGATTTTATTTATAATAAAATGATTTCACAAGATTTTCAATATGGTGAATTATTAATAGGATTCAATAAATTTAAAATTTTATCTAGTGAAAAAAAGGAGGTTTCGGTTGATATTAATTCTTTTATCAAATCAAACAAAGTATTTTTCAATTTTTCTGATTTATATGATAAATCCGAAGCAATTGATCCGGTAAATGCTATTGATGAATTACTTGAAAAGGGCGGAATAATAGATTATTTAGATACGTCAGAAACCGAATCCTCATTAATAGCAATATACAGCGACCAAATTACTAAATTTACTAGTCATTGTGAAATTCATCCATCATTATTATTGGGTGTTATGGGTAATCAAATTGTATTTCCAGAAAATAATCAACTGCCAAGAGATCTTTTTTCGTGCGGGCAAAGCAAGCAAGGTGTTAGTTTATATAATACAAATTATCAAAATCGTATTGATAAAATGGGAGTTGTGTTAAATAATGGGCAAATACCTCTTGTAAAAAGTCGCTATTTAAAATATATATACAACGAAGAACATAGTTATGGAGTAAATGCGATTGTTGCTATTGGTTGTTATGGCGGATATAATGTTGAAGATTCTATATTATTTAATGAAGCATCTATTAAGCGCGGAATGTTTAATACTACGTATTTTAATATGTATGAAGCACGCGAAGAAAGCACCAAAGTTGCCGGAACAAGTGTTGATTCGAAATTTATAAATATTGAATCCAAAACGGTGTTTGGCAAAAAACCCGGCTATGATTATTCTTATTTAGATGAAAATGGATTAATTAGAGAAAATACACCATTAGATGATAAAAAAGTAGTCATTGGAAAAGTTACAAATAATTTAAGCACTCCAGATACATTTTTAGATGCCTCTATAACTCCTAAAAAAGGACAATTGGGTTATGTAGATAAAGCATTTATTACAGAAGGAGAAGAGGGATTTAGAATTGCGAAAGTCAGAATAAGAGAAGAACGAATGCCAGCACAAGGCGATAAATTTTGTAGTAGATGTGGTCAAAAAGGTACAGTTGGATTAATAATTCCAGAAGAAAATATGCCATTTACTTCTGAAGGAATAAGACCCGATTTAATAATAAATCCTCACGCACTTCCGAGTCGTATGACTATTGGTCAATTAGTAGAAACATTAATGGGAAAAGCATGCGCGCAATATGGTGGATTTGGAGATTGTACGGCATTTGTAAATAAAGGCCCAAAACATACATTATTTGGAACATTATTGAGAAACATAGGATATAGTTCTACAGGAAACGAAATAATGTATAGCGGAGAATCAGGACAACAAATAGATATGGAGTTTTTTATTGGACCTTGTTATTATTTGCGTCTTAAACATATGGTTAAAGACAAAATAAATTACCGCGCACAAGGTCCTAGAACAGCATTAACCCGGCAAACAGTTCAGGGACGCGCAAATGATGGCGGATTACGTATAGGCGAAATGGAGCGCGACGGCATTATTGCGCACGGAGCAACAGCATTTTTAAAAGAATCTATGTTAACAAGAGGTGACGATTATTATGTGGCAATATGTAATACAACAGGGACTATAGCAATTTATAATGAATCCAAAAATATTTTTATAAGTCCTTTTGCTGATGGGCCTCTCAAATTTAGTGAAAATTTTGAAAATTCTATGAATCTAGAGGTTATTTCAAAATATGGAAAGTCATTTAGTATTGTTCGTGTTCCTTATTGTTTTAAATTATTAATACATGAACTACAAGTTATGAATATTCAAATGCGTATTATTACAGAAGATAATATTGATCAACTAACTTCTATGAATTATGCAAAAACAATAGAAAATTTGAAATTAACAAAATTAACAGAAAAAGAACAATTGGAATTCTCTAAGAAATATGATAAACAATTAGTAAATGTAGAAATACCAGAAAAAACAACACAACAAATTATAAAAGAAGACACTGAGGCTAAAGAAGCAGAGGCTAAAGAAGCAGAGGCCAAAGACGCAGAGGCCAAAGACGCAGAGGCTAAAGAAGCAGAGGCTAAAGAAGAAAGCGACGATGAAGGACTTAGTCAAGTAACAATAGATTCTATTAAACGTGCTGAAGAAGAATTTGAAAAATATCAAGATCTAGATGATTTTGATAGTGATGAAAAATCACCCATTAATATAGGAGATGAAGTCAATAAAGATGAATTAGAAGTTGAAAATTTAAATAGTCAAAAAAGCGAACCCAACGAAACTAGTCCAAAAAGCGTTAAAATAAATGAATCAAAAAATGAAGATATTTTAGAAATAGAAGAATTACCGGTTGAAGATGAAAGTAAAGATGAAAGCAAAGATATGCCGTTATTAAAGTTATCAACAACTAATTTAGACGTTGAGGATATTAATACAGATACTAGTTTAAGCAATAGCATACAAAAAAAAACTATTAAAATAAATCAGCAGTAAAATAAATCAGCAATAAAATAAATCAGCTATAAAATAAAAATATTTTATATTATAATTGATATAAATTAAAAATAATAAAACTATTATATTATTATAACTTAATTATGACAAATAGTAATAGTTTTATTCTTAGTATTTATAATTCGCGCAAAAATTTATTAGAAATTTTAAACGAGCGCGGATTTAATATTGAAAAATACTCAGATTTTGGTATTACAGAAATTGGGATTTTAATAGAAAATAATCAATTAGATATGTTATTGGAAAATGAAGCAACAAAAAAAAAAGTGTATGTAAAGTATTACATTGCTAAAGTTATAAAGCCTCAAAATATTTATGACATTGTTGAAGACTTGTTTCATTTAGAATCAGTTTTAGAAAAAAAAGATGATTTAATGGTTATTGTAAAAGACGAACCAAATGATACAATGTTGGAAAATATTAAAGATATTTGGGTTGCGGAAAATATTTATGTATCTTTAATAAATATTAAACGATTACAATTTAATATTTTAAAGCATGTGTTGGTTCCTAAACACACTATTTTAACGCAAACTGAAAAAGAATTATTTATGAAAAAATATAATATTTTTGACAAATCACAAATTCCTGATATTTCATATTTTAGTCCAGTATCAATTGTTATGGGAATTAGACCAGACGATGTTGTTAAAATTGAACGATCTAGTCGCACATCAATTCAAGCCGATTACTATAGAATTTGTAAGTTATATTAAAAATACTGATAAAAATACTGATAAAAAATAAAAATTATGATTTATACATTTTTTTATAAAATATATAGTATTATATATTTTATAATGAGTCTCGTTCAAACAGATATCGGTACGGATCCACCAACAGGATCGGGGTCAGGTACATTAAACATGACGCAACCAAACGGCGAGAACAGCAACCTTGGTTCAAACCTTGGCGGTAGCAATCTTGGCCTAGGCGGAGGTGGAGGAGGAGGCGGAGGTGGAGGAGGTGGAGGAGGCGGAGGTGGAGGAGG
>Ga0214919_10007013_pt1 | contig 15330 bp, 21 predicted proteins | sample LL1503_MetaG_FD_177994 | JGI IMG/M metagenome (GOLD analysis project Ga0214919, IMG submission 177994) | Freshwater microbial communities from Lake Lanier, Atlanta, Georgia, United States - LL-1503 | ecosystem: Environmental > Aquatic > Freshwater > Lake | place: USA: Georgia | collected... | reverse complement strand
ATCAATTTTTTTTTCTTCAATATCATTTATATTATTATCAATATTTTTTTCTTCAATATCATTTATATTATTATTATCAATATTTTTTTCTTCAATATCATTTATATTATTATCAATATTTTTTTCTTCATTATTTATATTATTCTCTTCAACATTCTCTTCAAAATTATATTCAACATTATATTCATCATTTTCTTCAATATCATTATCTTCATTATTTATATTATTCTCTTCAACATTCTCTTCAAAATTATATTCAACATTATATTCATCATTTTCTTCAATATCATTATCTTCATTATTTATATCATTTTCTTCAATATCATTATTTTTATTATTTATATCATTTTCTTCAATATCATTATTTTTATTATTTATATCATTTTCTTCAATATCATTATTTTTATTATTTATATCATTTTCTTCAATATCATTATCTTCATTATTTATATAATTATTTTCAATATCATTATTTTTATTATTTATATCATTATTTTCAATATCATTATTTTTATTTACAACATATTCAATAAATGTGTTATTTAAATATTTATAATCAAATATTTGAGCTAAAGTATGTGAAAACATATAAATATTATATATATAATATTATTTTATATATGTTTATTAAAAATAATATATTTTATTGATAGATTATATTTAATCTAATTTGTCATTAATTATTTTTGTTTTATGATACAATCATTTATTAAGTCATTATTATTAACAATTTCGCCCAAAGTATCATTATAACATAACATATTATTATTAATATTATTTCTATTATCATTATTATTATTAGAAGAATTACAAATTAGTTTATTATGTTGTTTTAATTTTTTAAGTAATTTTTTAGATTTACAGCAATTTCTTTTTAAATTGATATAATAATTTTTCATTTCTTGATCGGTGAACATTTCTTGAATTTTTGATGAATCATTATATTTATATATTATTATTAATAATAAAATAATACTAATGATTATTAATATCTTTTTATACATTATATATTATATCAATATTAAAAAAAAAATAAAATAATTTAAATATATAAATTATATATACTTATATATAATGGCATATCAACAAGTATCTACAGTAAGAGTAGGATTACCAAAAGAAATTACAGATAATACACAAAATATTAAAATTTTAGGGAATGATATATTATTGTATGTTAATAAAGATAATCTTGAAAAAGTAAAATCAAATATAACAGATTTGGGATTAACTATTATAAATAGAATTTATAAAATTCATGTAAGTGCCCCATCAAAAGAAGTATTTGAAACTATTTTTAAAAAATATTTATCAGAAATTAAATATGATATTAGAAATAATAATAATAGATTTATTGTTACTATTACTACAGATAATGATAAAGATTATGCAAAATATTTAGAATTAGATTCAGATGTAGTATTAGTTAAACCATTTAAAACTAATGTTTATAAACAACAAACAGAATACAGAAAATGGTAAGAAACTAAATTAATTACTAAAAATTGATAAATTAATAATATAAATAAATTATATTATTAATTTATTAAATATGGAATTATACAAAATAGTAGAAAATAATTATATGAATACTATTGAAGATATTCTTTTAAAATGGGTAAGTGTTAATATTCCATCATATATTAATAACTTGTCTTATAATGATGAAGAAATAACGTTTAATATAGATATATCAAATATTGAATATAATTTAAAAATAGATTATAATAACAATACTTCGTGGAATTTAATATTTAATGATAATTTTCCTTCAGAAAAAAAATATAAAATTAATAATTTAATAGAAAATATTAATTTAGATTATAGTAAATTCTTGTTGTCAAGTATAAATAATAATTGTTTTGTCAGTAATGATAGCAGCACTTTATGCAAAAAAAATAATTATTTATATATTCTATTAAATATAATAGAAACAAAAATAGATTTGTATGATTTTGAAACAGATACAATTAATAATTCAGATATAGAAATATTGAGTATTGATAGTTCAGAAGAATAAATAATTTTTTTATTAAAATTACAGAATACACTTACTAATGTTCTCCATCATTAAGAAACTAAATGCAACATCTTAAATAATTTTATTTTTTATATATGTAAAAAATTGATTATTATTTTTTATGTAAAATAATTATAATAAATATTATAATGTTTTTTTCTTTATATAAAAAATGTCCTCTTTGTCGAAAAATAGAAAAAATGTCAAATATCTCAAAAGATATTATAGAAATTAATATATTTAATGATGATATATGTTGTATATGTTTAGAAAATTATGATAATAATATTTGTCAATGTTATAATTGTAAAAATATTTTTCATATCAATTGTATAAAGAATATTAAAGAAAATAATATATCATCATATGATAATTTATTGCGTATTAATTCTACGGATGAATTTATTAATCTTAATAATCAAATAAGTAATAATTTTTTCACTAAATTAAAAATATGTATATATAATATTTTATACATATTCTATATTTTTATAATTTCTTACATATTTTTTATTATTATATGTTATATTATCAGTATATTACATTTATTATATTAATTTATTGTTATTCCATCTTAATAAATTAAGATTAAATAACAATAAATTCACTCTATTGAGTGTATTCCATCTGCATATTCTTCATAACTTCTTATTTCTCATGGTATGTGATTTCTATGATCTTTGGAATAGAATATTTTGTGTGCATATGCATGACATCATAAACTTCCATATCTTTGGCATAAAAGATAGCAATGATGGTAGAAATAACCATCAAGGAAATTTTGATATTACCTATTATTGCACACATAATAGCTATCTCTTTTTCTTTATCATAAGAATGTCGATATGTAATATTTTTTTGTTCCTCAATATCGTTTTCAATATCACCAATCAAAGACTCTAATTCTTGCTTCAAACTGGTTAAATATTCTACAAATTTTAGCGGCTTTTCAAACATAGTTGTAGCAATATAAAAAACCAGTTTTGCAATTTTTGTTTGGTCTTTGTATTCTGATATGTCATGAATACATATGAATGATTCATAAGTTTTGATGTATTCATATTGTATCATATCATTTACATCATTGAAATTATTAGGTTTTTTTTTCTCTGTGTCGAAGATTCCATACAACTCAAAGAAATAAAAAACTAAGTTCATGATTGTTTCATCACACTGAATCTTCATCAAATATCGAAAGATTAGTTCTGATGCAAATTTGAACATCTTCAACTCAGAAGAACAATAATTAACGTACATAATTCCAAACAAATAAAATGTCAAGATCACAACAAACATAACGAGCACAAAAGTCAAGAAAAGAACAATGTCGTAAAATGTAATCAATGACATCATTGTTCTGATTGGAACATCATCAAGTTCATAAGTCCTCAGAAATCCCAAGATACCGCGGCATTCGCATTGTGAAACATTTGATATTGTTGATGCTTGAACTATAATGGTAAAGATGAATGCTGACAGAGGAATAATGATCTTCGCAATGTGTGGAAACTTTTGTTGAAGTGCTTGAGTCAAAATGGCAAGGATGAATGCTACTATTGGAAGCATGATATCATAGATGTGTCGAAACTCTTGTCCAAGAGCAGAGACAAAAATAACAACAAAGATAGCTGTCATCGGAAACATGATCAAAGAGATACTCTACCGAAGAGAACTCTTAATCAAGTGCTTGAGCCAAAATGGCTACGGTAATTAACTTTATTAAAAGAATTATCAATATAATTATATTTTGCAATTTTTTAATCTGATTCATAAAAAAATATTTACATACACTATTTTGAATTTATTACCTGATTCTCTACATAGAAACATGTAGATGATTTTTTATAACTTTAAATTCTTCTTCTGATTCATGCCTATTGAGCTCTTCCTATTCATGATAATTTTTATTATCTATTTGTCTTTCTTTAATACGAAGTATTTCTTCATTTATATCTTCCCATAGTTGTTGAGCTAAAATGACAATAATGAATGTGATTATAGGTAGTATAATAATTAATATATAGAATATCTCTTTATAAAAGCTCATGCAAAAAATGACATAGAAAATAGCTGTCATTGGAAACATGATAAATGATATAGTATCTCAGATATAACTCTTGAACTAGTGCTTGATACAAAATAATCCCAAAAAATCTTAGGGAAGAAATTTAGGATACCTTGCATTTAAGGTATCTTGATATGTGAAGGCTATGGTAATTAATTATAATAAAAAATTATTATATATAATATAATTTTCAATTTTTTATTATTATTTATTATTTTTTTAATCTGATTCATAAAATTAAATAACAATACATACTTATTATTAAAAATTCTGTTTTACAAAGACTATTTGTGATTAAAATTTTACATACACTATGTTATTCATAGCATTAACTTTTTTCCTATATGATCTTGCTTAAAACAAAATGGTCCTTAAAATTCATAAAATTTTATGATACCTTGTATTTAAGATTATTTTATATGCGATGGTAATTAATTATTATTTATTATTTTTTTAATCTGATTCATAAAATTAAATAACAATACATACTTATTATTAAAAATTCTGTTTTACAAATACTATTTGTGATTAAAATTTTACATACACTATGTTATTCATAGCATTAACTTCTTTCCTATATGATCTTGCTTAAAACAAAATGGTCCTTAAAATTCATAGAATTTTATGATACTTTGTATTTAAGATTATTTTATATGCGATGGTAATTAATTATTATTTATTATTTTTTTTTTATTATTATATTTAGTTGGTTGAATTATAAAACTACCGATAAATATACCTATTATTAAACTTAATACAATATATTCAATAGGAAAACCATTATTTATATTGCAATGTGGTAAACACGGACCAAAACATTCTGGACATGAATTCATATTATAATATATTATATATTATATATTATATTATTGTATTTATAAAATAATGATAATTATTTAGTATTTTAATAATAGAATTAAATTTTAAATATGATAGTAAATCAATAATATTATTATATTCTGTATCAATATTGTAATTTATAAATGATGATGATGTTTCTTTTACTTTATATTTTTTTAATAATAGTGAATATGTGGAAATTCTTAATAAATGTAGTAAATAGGATTTAATATAATTAATATTTAAAATATTATATATTAATACATTTTTATTTATGTAATATTTTAAACATTTATTAAATGTATCCATAAATGTTAATCTTTTATTTTCTGAATTATAATAAAAATAATTATTCATTTTATTTATTAAACTAACTACATCATTTACTATATTTGATACATATCTTCTTTCCATAGTAGAAAGTCTAATATTTTCTATTAAAAATTCATAATCATTGTGTCCACAAGTTTTATTAATATCTTTACAAAATTTATTATTTTTATTTATAACCATATCTTTTAAAATAATAAATAATTTAACTAAATATACAACATCGTGAATTGAATAAGTAATTAATTCAGGTGATAAATTATTAATATCAATAATAATTTTATAAATTGGACCCATCAATTCATCATTATCATCTAATTTCTTTTTTTCTGTTTCTGATATTACCTTTACATTAACTAATAAATCATAAATTTTACATATATTTTTATTGTTCTCGACAATATTTAAATACTCACACAAATATCTTGTATCTACCATTGATAAAAAAAAATCAATTAATCTATCATCATTTTTATATAAAACATCAACAATATAAGGTATATCTAATGATTCTGCTCCATGTAATATCTTAATAATATTCATATTGGAAAGTATGGAAAATTTTAAATATTTAATAACCTTTTTAGACATATTTGGCGGATAAATTATATAATATAATCTAATAATTTTATTAGGCTTCCGAATCTCAAAAAGTATTTGCATTAATGCAATTATCTTTGTATTAAATTCAAAATCTATTCCCATATATACATCATATTTTTTTGAATATCTTTTAATCTTCTTTAATTTTATGTAAAATTCACTTATTTGTTTGTCATTAAGTATAATTTTAACTTTACTATTATTTATCATTATTATATATTTAAAATATAATTAAAATATATATTTTATTATATATGAGAAATGATAAATAATTATAATAAATATATTAAATATAAATATAAATATTTGAATTCAATTGATGGTGGGGGTTTTAAAAAAATATTATATGGTCCCAATGCATTACAATATGAATCTGAATATTTAAGATATGACAGAGATGCAGTATTAGATGTAGTTAAACAAAATGGCGATGAATTACAATATGCATCTGAAGAGTTAAGAAATGATAAAAATGTAGTATTAGAAGCAGTTAAACAAAATGGCTATGCATTACAATATGCATCTGAAGAGTTAAGAAATGATAGTGATGTAGTATTAGAAGCAGTTAAACAAAATGGCTATGCATTACAATATGCATGTGAAATATTAATAGATGATAAAGTTATAGTATTGGCAGCAGTTAGACAAATAGGCGCAGCATTATTTTATGCATCTGACAATTTAAAAAGTAATACAGATGTAGTATTGGCGGCTTTATCACAAAATAAGAATGCATTACAATTTATAAATAGTAATATAAATATAGAATTTGTAAATTCAGTAAATAATATTAGAGATGATGGCAATAAATTAAAAAATGCATCTGAAACTTTAAAAAATAATAAAGATGTAGTATTATTAGCAGTTAGACAAAATATCAATGCATTAAATTATGCATCTAAATTTTTAAAAGATGATAAAGATGTAATATCTGTTATCGCATCTAAATTAAAATACGATCATGTAGATTAGTAGTTATATCTGCACTTTTATAACAAGTCATTAAATTATGTATCGATAAGATTAAAAAATATTAGATAAAATGGTAATGCATTAAAATATGCATCTGAAATTTTAAAAGTTGATGTAGTATTCATAGAGAGAAGTAGTTAGATAAAATCATTACTCATTTAATTATGCATTAGAAGAATTAAAAGATCATAATATAGTTTTTTTATTATATTTTAAATATATAAATTAAAAATTAGAAAGATAGTAATAGAAGTATTTTTACAAAGTATAAATAAATTAAACTATAATATTGTTGAAAAAATGAATTAAACACAAAATTATTTATAATAATAAATTTATTATTATAAATAATTTTATTATTATAAATAATTTTATTATTATAAATAATTTTATAATATATTTTTAGAGATTATTTAAGATAAATTGATAAAATTATTAATTATATTTTTGTCGATAATAATTTTATAAAAATCATTATATTGTATTTGATATATATTATCAGGAACATATTCTTCTACTATTAGTATATTAAATAATTTAAATAAATAGTTTGAATTACAGTGTTGTTTTAAGTGATATTTTATTTGGTTAATATTTATCATACTGTAAAAATTATCTCTTGATCCGTCCCATCTTTCATATTGAATAGGATAAATTTTTTTTATTCGGAGCATTTCATTACTAATTAGTGAATTATTTATGATATTTCCGTTATTCCAATATATGTATATGTGCATTAATATTACACTTAGACAATTAATTATATATGTAATTGTATGTTTATTATCATCATTATATAATAAATTATTTTGATATCTGTAAATTATTTTTTCTTGAATTGTTTTACAATTATTATTATTCATTTTTAGTTTATTTTTATATGGTGTATTATAAACTCTATAAATTAATTCATTATTATAAACAATAATTCCTTGTTTATCACTTCTCCAGTCCCAATCTTCAAGTTTTATTTCTTCCATTGAATACACATTATTTAATTTAATATTCTCAATAATCTTAAAATTATTATTCCTGTTTCTTGCATTTAATAATAATAATTTATTTTCCGTTATGTTTAATAAATTTTTATTATCCTTGTGAATTAAAATAAAATGATACGTATATAATTTATTTAATTCTACCTCTAAAAATTCTTTTAATATTATACTATTAAACATATCTCCATGCGACTTACTCGATTGATAATATGAATCATCCATATCAAATACTTTTTTCGTCGAATAATTCCACTTATCATCCTCATAATATACATTTATGATTGTTCCTTCATGTGATTCATAATATTTAGCATCAGAAGAAAATATAAATGAATTAACATCAGAAACATTATCTCTTAATGAATCTATAATTTTTTGTCCTCCGTACATAATAATATTATAGTTAGTATTAATAATAATATTATTAAAAAATTTAGTAATATAATCTTGTTCTTTGTCAATAATTTTAATTTTATAATTCCAATTATTATAAAATAAGTATTTATTATCTTTGATTTTATGTAATATTGTATTATTTGATTTTTCTTTTAATAATTTTAAAAAATCATCAAATTCTATATCAATTTTTATTTTGTTAAATATCTTATCAATTATATCCTTTATACTGATATCCATATAATAAATATATAATATTTATTATTTAAATTAAATTTATAAATCTAAACTTATACATAAATTAAAATTTATATCTGTATTATTTTTAATCCATGATTCCATTATATCATATAATAAATCATTTGAAAAATCATCTATTACTGAAAAATGTATAACCACACTCTTACTAAAATTTTTTCTATTATTTTTTAAATGATCTAATAATTTATGATAATAACTTGAAACAAAATGATAATAAAATAATAAATTATTTTTATCAATTTCTTCAGAAATGCTAATAATGTGATATACGCCTAATACATAATTCTTATTGGAAAAATTTATTATTGGCTTTAATTTTATAAAATATATAGAACCATAATAAAAATTTTCTCGTTGGGAAACCGCACTTTCAGAAAATGATTTTATACATTTATAATTATAAATGTCAGGATTATAAATACACTTGTAATGGTTTTTTTCAAAAATATTTGAACTAAAATCATTAGAAATAATATTTAATGGTTTATTAATCTTTGTAAAATTATTATTAGTATTATTTGTTAAATAAAAAAAATTATAATTATCATATATTTTATTATTATAAAATTCATCATTCTCAATATAAGTATCTAACTTATTAAAATTAAATTTATTTACTATAATTTTTATTTTAAACATTAATATTATATAAATTTTTTATAATAATATTTTTCCGCATTTTATACAACACCTTAAATTAACTATTTAATATGCATAATATATAGTTAATTTAAGATGAATAATTATTAATATTATTTATTATATAAATTTTTTATAATAAAATCTATAAAATTAAATTTATAAAATAAATTATTATAAATTATTATTTTATCCGATTTTATATTAAAATTTGTATTAATATAAAATACTAATATAGTTTTACCAAATATTTCATACCACTTAATAAAATTCTTAAGCTTAATATCTATATTATACTTCCTTGATGAATGTTTTAACTTCCATTCCATCTTTAATCCATATATTCTACTTCCTAAATTTGAAAAAAAACCCAAATATTCCCACTTATATCCTAATGTCGCTTTTGCACCTCCTTTTAATATCCGATTATGTTGTTTTATTCTTCTTCCTAAATTTATAGTATATCCTATATAATATTTTACTCTACCACTTCTTATATTAACACCACGAATAATATACACATAATGATTTTCCATTATATATTAATTATTATAATTAATAATTAATATATAAAATAAATTATCTAAAAAATATATATAATAAATTTATTATATATATTTTTTCATAATTCCACCACAACGTATGATGTATGTCCGTATTTTTTGTTTCCATACTATTTTACCATTATCAATGTTTTCTCCAATGCCATTGACTTCATTACTACTGATGACTTTATCACATACTTGTATACCATCATATAGTGTTGAACATTCATAGTATTGGGTCCATCTGTTTGTGATTGTGTCATCCATAGTATTTGGAGCTATCACTTCCATTGAAATCACCATCATGATGGGTCGGAATCACCATCATGATGAAATGGGACGGAATCTCCATCATGGTGAAATGGATCAGAATCTCCATCATGATGAAATAGGTAGGGGTCATCACACTCCGTATATGGAAAGCAATTGGAGCCATCACAAATAGCAGTGTTGCGTTTACATTTGAAACAGACACTGCGATTCATCCAATCTTCTCGAATGCAAAGTTCAAAAGGATCATCATCTTTTTGTGAAGAAAGCGCTTGTATAATTTCATAGGAGTAGGCTTTTACATCATCACTTGCTTTGGCTTCATCACACTCTTGGTCTTTGTGGTCATTGACATCACTGACATCGTGGTCTTCATGGTCTTTGACATCACGGTCATCGTGGTATCCATGGTCTTTGACATCACGGTCATCGTGGTATCCATGGTCTTTGACATCACTGTCATTGTGGTCTTCATGGTCTTTGACATCACGGTCATCGTGGTATCCATGGTCTTTGACATCACGGTCAGTGTGGTCTTCGTTGCCTTTTACGTCACATACAACGTGATCATCACGAGGTTGAACTTTACTGACTTGGATACTACAACACGAAGGCTTGGACATTGTCGCAAAATTATGCAACATGCGCTTGAGCCAAAATGGCTACGGTAATAATAAAATGTAAAGAAAATTATATATAATTATATTTTGCAATTTTTTATTAATAAATAATTTATTATATAAAAATATTATATTTTATATAATAAATTATATGAAATATAATTACAAAATAGTTAGTATATTAAGCAATGGTAATGATGCAACAGTATATAAAATAAAGATTGGTTCATTATATTATGCTTTAAGAAGACAAAAAATATTAGATAGTGAAGCACATGATTTTATCAATACACATTTATACAACAATATAATATTTAATGAATTTATCAATAAAATAAATAAAAATCATTTTGCAATATTGTATAAATATAAAATATCATCTAATTGTAAATTTAAACAAAAATTAACTGATTTTACTTTAAATAATTCAGAAAAATTAAAAGATTATTATTTAAAAGAAAAATCTAAATATTGTTTAGATATGATAATTGATCTTAAAGATGGTATTATATGTGATATACTATATAGACTATCAAGAAAACAATTATATTCAATGATTATTCAATGTGTATATGCATTAAATATAATGCATAAAAATGGATATTATCATAATGATTTACATAATAAAAATATAATGTATAAAAAAACAAAAATAAAAACTTTAAAAATATTAAATTTAAATGTTCCGACATATGGTTATTTGTGGTCAATTATAGATTATAATTCTGTCGCGACGAGTTCTCAAATATCAAATAATAAAATAATTATTATGTGTATAAATAATTATGCTTATAGAGATTTAATGCTATTTTTATGTTGGACTATCTTTGATTCATGTTCTAAATTAGATAAATTAATATATAAAATTATTATTAATGATAGTAAAATAAAAGATGATCCATTTTTTGAATTATTTAAAGTAAAACCATTGTCTTATGAAGATACAAAAAATTATATTAAATATATAAATAATGTTCCATCACTAATTAAATATTTTTATAATCAAATAAAATTTCTTTCCATACAAAGTGCAAACTAATAAAAAAAAATATTATAAATTATTACAATGCAACCAACAATAATACTCTCCTTTATACATAAATGATGCAGGTTTTACACAATTACTTTTTTTATTATACACACAACTATTTATATATGGTGGCACTAATCTCTCTATTTCTTCATTATTTTCTTTAATAATAATATCATCATTATCATCATTTATTTTAATATCTTCATCATTATCATTTATTTTAATATCATTATTATTATTATGATTATAATTATTTGAATATTTTTTTTTAAATTTATTTAAAAATTCAGTTGAATCATTAATATATTTAGTATTTTCTTCAATAAAAGTATAAAAATCTAAATTATCAATAATATTAATAATTTTTCCATTAATAATATTTTGAAAAATCTTAAAAGAATTATTCATTTTATTTATTATTTATTAATAAATTAAATTATATATTATTGTTTTATCAATTTTTTTATTATTATCTAATATAAAATATATGAACTATAATTACAAAATAGTTAATATAATGGATGAAGGAACATCAGCAACATTATATAAAATAAAATTTGGTTTATTTTATTATGTTTTAAGAAGAGAAAAAATATTAGACAGTGATGCTAAATTTATTTCTAACAATGATGAAAATTCTCAATACATTGAAAAAATAAATTTTAATAAATTTATCAATAAATTAAATAAAAATCATTTTACAATATTATATAAATATAAATTAGAATCTAATTCTAAATATAAATCTTTTTTACATAATTTTGTAAAAAATGATCCAATAAAATTGAAAGATTATTATTTGAAAGAAAAATCTAAATATTGTTTAGATATGATAATTGATCTAAAAGATGGTATTTTATATGATATATTATATAAAATATCAAATATACAAGTATATTCTATGATTATTCAATGTGTATATGCATTAAATTTAATGCATGAAAATGGATATTACCACAATGATGTATGTTTGTTTAATATAATGTATAAGAAAACAAAAATAAAAACTCTAAAAATATTAAATTTAAATGTTCCAACATTTGGTTCACGACAAAGGTTGCAACAGGCTAAGCCTTTGTCGCAACCTTGCGCATTATATAATAGTGTATGTATAGCATACACTATTATATAATGTGTGAAGGTTATTTGTGGTCAATAATAGATTATGATAAAATGATTGTTAAAAATAATAAAAATACAAATGAATTATGTATAAATAATTATGCTTATAAAGATTTAATGCAATTATTAGTTGATTTTATATTACATGTCGATTTTGATTTATCACGTGTCATATATAAAATTATTATTAATGATAAAAATATAAAAGATGATCCAAGATTTTATATATTTTCAGAAAGACGAATATCTTATGAACAAACAAAAATGTATATTAAATATGTAAATGATGTACAAATGTTAATTAAATATTTTTATAATCAAATAAAAACTTCTAATATATAATATAAATAATTTATTTTATAAAAAATATAATATTTTTTATAAAATAGTTATTATAATTGGTAATGGATCTAATGCAATAATATATAAAATAAATATTGGTTCATTATTTTATGCTTTAAGAAGACAAAAACTATTAGACAGTGAAGTATAATTTTTATAGAAATATATAATACCAAGATCTTTCAAAGAAGTGTCCCTCTATAGGATCATTATGATAATTCAGTTCTACTATTAATCTTTTATAATATTCTAATGAATGATTAAGTATTAATTCTTTTTTTACTGCGAAAATTCCATGAACATAAATATGCATAGGATCAGGATATTCTGAAAAAATATTTTTTAAAAACCATTCTTTAAAAACAATTGGTTTGTTATTTTTATAATTATGATGAAGATAAGAAAGATTATTTTTAAAATTCCAATCACTGTCAAAATGATGACATGGTCTATTAGTATCTTCTTTATGAGTATAAAATGCTTTAGATTTTCCTTTTAGAATAGCATCATTTTTTAAATTTAATAAAACATTTGTATTATTAGAATACTTATGATCTGAAATATTACCTTGTGTAAATATTACAACATCAGGTAAATTAAAATAATTTAAAATAATATAATTTAGGTATGTATCACTTTCTCTTCCTACATTATCTAATAATATTTCATTTTTTATATTTAAAATATCTCCTTTATTAAAAATAATACAATTATCTATTTCAGGTAATAACCAATCAATATTTTCATTATATCTTGCAACGACAATATTATAGGACATTATAAATATAAATATATATATTATATTATATATATATTTATAATATATAGATAATAATTAAATATTTAATAAAAAAATATTATACAAATAGATATATTATCTTTACTGCCTTTTTTTAAGGCATAATCAGCCAACTTATTTGCTAAATTTTTATCTGATTTATTTTTAATATCTATTACCTTTTTTAATAAATTATATTCATTTAATATAAAATCAACCGCTTCTTGATTAGATATTACATCCCATAAACCATCACATGCCATTATCATAAATTTTTCATTAAATATTTTATAATCATAAACATCAGGTTCTTGACTAATATATTTATTATCTAAATCACCAAAAGATCTTGATACACTCATGCCGTTTATTCGTGGATCATCATTTTCAGAATATGATATTTCTCCATTTAGTTCTTTAATTCTATTTATTTCACAATAGAGATGAGGTTTGTGGTCTAAAGATAATTGAAGAGCAATATTATAATTATTACATAGAATTGCTCGAGAGTCGCCTAAATTGATAACTTTTAAATATAATTTATTTTTTTTATAATAAAAAATAGAGATAAGAGCGGTAGAACCCATATTATTAGAACTTGTTGTTATATTTTTTAATTTTTCTTGAATTTTTAAGAATAAAGGAATAATATATTTTTTATTATAATTTGTAGAAGAAGATAAATTGGTAGCGATATTAGAAATTTTATTACAAAAATATTTTTTAATATTAATATTTTCTATTAAATATTTAGAAATATTACTACCACCGTGCCCATCAAAAATACTAACATATAAAGAATTAATAAAATCTTTATTTGATCCATCAAAATTATTAATTATTTCCATAGTATCTTCATTTTTTACTCTTAAACCAACAGTACTATATGTTTGAATAATAAATTTCATTATATATATAATAATAATAATATTTATTATGATTATTTTTTTAATAATTTAAAAATTTTTTCTTCAATTATATTTTTTTTATTATTTTCATTTTTATTATTATTTTCAATATTTATATCTTTTATATAAATGCTACTATAAATATTTTCTTTTATAAAATAATTATTTATTTCTGATTTATTAATTAATACATTATTCATAAATATATTAAATTAATATTTAACTCAATTTAATATATTTATTCTTTTTCAATTTTTTATTCTTTTTTATCAGCATTATTATTAGTTTTAATAGATTCCTCATTATTATCATCTTTCTTTTTTTTCGTAGTAGTTTTTTTAATTTTATTTTCTTCTTCATTCTTTTGAACAGATTCATCATCTTTCTTCTTTCTTACAGGAGTTTTTTTAATTTCATTTTCTTCTTCATTCTTTTGAACAGATTCATCATCTTTCTTTTTTCTTATAGGAGTTTTTTTAATTTCATTTTCTTCTTCATTCTTTTGAACAGATTCATCATCTTTCTTTTTTCTTATAGGAGTTTTTTTAATTTCATTTTCATCATCATTTTTTTTAACAGATTCTTCTT
>Ga0214919_10007009_pt1 | contig 15337 bp, 13 predicted proteins | sample LL1503_MetaG_FD_177994 | JGI IMG/M metagenome (GOLD analysis project Ga0214919, IMG submission 177994) | Freshwater microbial communities from Lake Lanier, Atlanta, Georgia, United States - LL-1503 | ecosystem: Environmental > Aquatic > Freshwater > Lake | place: USA: Georgia | collected... | reverse complement strand
ACATTCGGAAAAAATTGTTCTAGATGCTTGGGATCGAGCAATAGAGAGCGTCTTATGAACAGAGAAGTATTCGATGTCACCTACCTTTCTATCGATTCGATTCAGGAAGGTGTGGGAGCCAGTCAGATACTTCCACTTGTTCTTGGGTTATCTAAAAATAAAAGAAAGGTATCACTCATAACTTTTGAAAAGAGTGCACCAAGTCCGACACTAGAGAACCTCATGCGAGAACATGGAGTCATTTGGACCCCACAACAATTTGGAAAGACAGGTGCGATTGCTGGTTTTCAACGGCTAAATACGCTTCGTAAAGTTATTCCAGAGTCTTCTGTGATCCATGGGCGAAGTGATATTCCAACGGCAGCTGCAGTATTTGGTAATTTGGATGCTCCAATCTTGTGGGATGTAAGGAGTTTGTGGTCAGATCAACGAAGGCAGATTGGCACGTCAGGCTGGAATGCTCTAACTACACGTGCGGCCCGAAGTCTTGAGAACATATCCGCAAAACGTTCCTCTGCAATGTCAACGTTAACTTCCGCCGTAGTTCCTATTCTGGAAAAACGTCACCACAATCTTCCGACTTTGAGGGAAGTGATACCGACATGTGTTCAAACCTCAAAATTCTTACCTTCGCCAATGCCAACAGGGCCGATTACCTGCCTATTATCTGGAACTTTCAACAATTATTATGATTTAGAGCGAACAAGAAGAATCTTCCTTAACATTAGAAAAAGTATGAACTTACGTATTATTTGGGCTCGGGGGACTGAATCGCCAAATCACAATTTAGGAGTAGGGGAAGATGAGGTTATAACGGCAACCCATGAACAAATGCCTTCAATCGTGGCAAAATCCCATTTTGGAATCGCGATTTGCAAGAGCAATCAACAAGTAAGTCTGGCTGCAGCAGTACCTACTAAAATCGGAGAGTTTTTAGCCTCAGGAAGACCCGTCATCGTAAGTGAAGGAATTGGAGATTTTGACACCTTATTTTCTGACTCTAATGCGGGGCTCGTACTCTCGGAGAAGGAATCAATGTCAACCACCGTGCTGCGCTTGCAAAATCTGCTTTCAGATCCCACTACTCCTGATAAGTGTAGGGAGCTGGCGATCAGCCACTTTGACATGGAGAAGGCAATCACAAAATACTCAACGCTATATTCGAAAATGATACAAAATGATTAAGATTCCAAGCACTCACCAAAGATATTCGGGTTGACGGGAGAATCAATGCCAAGAGAATTTGAAGATACTAAGGTAATCATGGGTGCCATCGATGGGGTCCATGTGTGGCCGGTATCTAACCATAAAGACCTACGAGGGCGACTTTTTAAAGTTTATACAGATGGCCCATACCCGTCTTTCCCAGAGAATTTTGAAACTTTTGAACATTTCTTCACAGAATCCAAAGAAGGCGTATTTCGAGGAATGCATTTTCAAGGGGCTCCTCATGCTGCCACAAAGGTAATATCGATTGTTAGGGGGGAAGCGTTAGATTTTCTCTTGGATACTCGTAAAGACTCAAAAACTTTTGCTCATGTACAAACACAGGCACTAAATCAGGATTCGCCCGTTTCAATATATATTCCCGAAGGCGTTGCGCATGGATATATAGCACTTCGGGAAGGAACGATAGTTTCTTACCGACAGAATGTAGCTTTCTGCGAAAGTTGTGACGGGGGGATTAACGGAAGTATTGTTGAGAATCTATTACCAATTCCGCTTAAGGAGACTATCCGCTCGGAAAGGGATCTTCATCTGAAGGAATTTGCTAGTTTTTCTTATACTTCGAAATGCTCTCAATGAAGGTAGCGATTCTCGGCGCTAAGGGCTTTTTGGGTAGAAACCTAGCTCACCTATTGGTCGAACAAGGCGCCGAAGTCACCGGTTGGGTACTCGGCGACCCCAAGGGCGAGGCCCTAGGCTTTGAATGTCGAGATGTCACTGAGATACTTGATGGAAGAACTTCACACAAAAATGATTTCGATGTAACAATCAATCTAGCCGCGAGACGTTCTACTAAGGCAAGTCCAATCAGCGATGAACGAATTGAAGAATTTTGCTTTGAAATTCCTAAGAATTTTCTAGCTGCTACAACTTCCGAGAAAACTCTTGTGATCAATACATCCACTTATATCCAAAATTTTGCTGGAATTGAGGGAAATACAGTCGATAGCTACGGAAAAGCTAAAGAAAAGTTGTCCGTATACCTTAAAGAATTCTCGGTAAAGAAAAATATGAAGGTCATCGATTTATACTTATTCACCCTTTACGGGATAAGCGACAGGCCAAGTCACCTCGTACCGCTCTTGCTCAATGCAGCCCGCTCTGGACAAGAAATCTCCCTTTCCCCCGGTGAGCAATTGATGAATCTACTTTACGTCAAAGATGCGGCACTTAATATTATTCAAGCAATAAATAGTAAATCAAAGGATTTGTACCGTAAGCACTTCTTGTGGGAAGAGTCTTATTTTTCGGTTCGTGATTTGGTTTCGCAAATTGAACTTTCGGTTCAAAAAAAGATCAATTGCTCATGGGGCGGTAGGTCTTATGCTGGTCATGAAATGATGAATGCTTGGCCGATACCGATGTCCCAACTGCCAAGCTTCGAGACTCACATGTCGCTAGATGATGGAATCAAGGAGATTTGGGCGTCTTTAAATCCGTCCACGGATTAAACTTTAGTAGCTTCAGGACGCTAGTGAAAGCAAGTCTAAAATTGAATTCCCTTAGATATGTCTTTAGAAATGAAAATTCTAGAGTTCTAGTTATCTTCCTTATCTGCTTGGAACTGACACTCCAATTCTCATCAGAAAAGGTTTTCGTATAAGCCTTTCTAATGTCAATAATTGTTTTGTTGCTAGAATTACTCATATTAGAACTATGCAGCCGATAGTGAGTTAAAGGTTCGGGAACAAAGTCAAAGTTCGTATATTTTGAGCATCGTCTAAAGAAGTCCCAACCTGCAGCCCCGTTGAGGTTTTCATCAAAATCGCCAACCTTCCGTAATAACGAGCGGGTGAATAGGGCAGTACTTTCGCCACTAAGCACGATACTCACACCCGGACAAGTTAGGAAAAACTGGCTGCAATCTCCCCGAAACGCGGGCTCGACTACTGAGCGAACTCGACGATCATCGTCTTTGAATCTGGAAATGCCAGAATAGATGAGTTGATTATCGTCACCTATAAGCTCAATTTGTTTCTCCAGCTTGTCCGCTATCCAATAATCGTCAGCGTCTAAAAAAGCGATGAAATCTCCCTGAGCCTTACGAAGGCCAGCGTTTCGTGCTCCAGATTGCCCTAGGTTGGGTTGGTCTATCAGGATAATCTGATCTTTTAGTGGTGCCAAAATCTCAAGGGAATTATCGGTTGAACCATTGTTAACAACTATTAACTCTATGTTCCGGTAGCTTTGTTGAAGAACGCTTTCAATTGTCTCCGTAAGAAAGCGAGCGTAATTAAAATTTGGAATGATGACCGAAATTTTTCCCTTGTTGGCCATATGACACTTACCCTAAGATCAATTCCGAATATTTTGAAGCCATGAAAGATAATGAGAATTGCTCCAACCATGGCCGCGGGACCTCAATTTTTGGTATTGAAACTCCCTTGATTTGATCAGACAGACCTCTATAAATCGCCTCTGGGTCACGATAAGGGACGATCGTTGCGTAACTGCCAGCATTAGGCAATTCATTTAAGATCCCAGAAACTGTAAAAATTGATGGAACTGCTGCGGCGAGAGCTTCTATATATACAAGTCCGAAAGACTCATCTTCGGGACCATTCGGGACGTGCACGAAAGCGTCTAATCCCCATAGAAAATCAGGAATTGAATTGTTTGACTCCTCTATAACGAAAGCGTCGCTTTCTATAGAATTGAGAATGTTTAAAACTGAATCATAAGAATCTGAATGCGCTCCGACGATGTGTAATCTGGTTTGTGGAAACTCTCCGTGCAGTCGTACGAATGCTTTAGCTATGTATTCAATTCCCTTCAGCTCAGTCATGCGTGAAATCACGCCAATCCTGAACACCTTGACTCTCGTTTCAATTTCTTCCCTAGGAATTTCATTTGATACAGCTATGCGTTGAAATCGTTTTAGATCAATTCCATTGTAGATGACTCGAATCTTTTCTGATCTTGCATTTTCATCCTCGATTAAAACTTTCTTAACAAGGAGTGAAACGGCAACAATGTCTGTTGCTAGAAAATTAACAGCTCGGTCGAGAAGATTTCCTAGTCTCTTTTTGTACTTTATGTGAAAATTTGAGTAATGACGAATAAAGATTCTTTTCTTAACTCGAAGTACCTTGGCGCAAAATATCCCAATTATTGTTGCAAATTGCCCGCTAGTAAAAACAGTCGATGGCTTGGCTCTAAATATATAAAAAAATAGTAAAAGAAATAGAGGAAGACTTCCGTACTTCCCTCGTGATCGCAGATTGATGGGTCGAACTCCCAGAGATTCCAGTTCAGAAAGAATTTTTGACTTGTTTGACCCTATGACAATTACTTCTATAACTCCGCCCCCCGCTTGAACCTTCGCAAGAATCGAAACCAATTGAGGACTTGCATCCACCTCTGACAGGATCGCGAGAATGCGCGGATTCCCGCTGATTAGCTTCCTCATCAATTTCCCCCAAGATTAGGCGAATGATCTACCAAAGATAATTCAATATTCTACTCGTTGAACGTTCTGGATTTGCTGAATCTTTGAAAAAGATCAGTAGAATTGCTCATATGAGATTGAAACTTGCTGTTGTATGAGAAGTATTCGACAACACTGGAAACTTAGTACTCTAGGACGCGCCGCGAGCGTTCTAGATTCCCTTGACCGACGAAAAATGTATTTTGTAACCTTAATTCAAATCTTACTAAGCTTGTTGGATTTGCTTGGTGTTGTGTTGATCGGAGTGCTAGGAGCATTGGCTGTTAGCGGAGTTCAATCTCTTCACCCCGGAACAAGAGTTGGATACGTATTAACTTTCTTTCACATAACTCACTTTTCGTTTACTCAACAGATCGCGTTCATTGGAGCAATTGCAGTCACATCGCTTGTCGGAAGAACCATTTTCTCAATTATCTTTACACGCAAAATACTTTTCTTTCTAAGTCGGCGCGGCGCAAAAATTTCAGCAAATCTGGTATCACGTTTACTTTCGCAACCCATGTTGCTTGTTCAAAAACGAACAAGTCAAGAAACTCTTTATTCTGTAACCAACGGCGTAGAGGTCATAACTTTAAATATTCTCGCTGTAGCGGTTAGTCTAGTCTCAGATTTCGCCTCTCTCGTAATTCTCTTAATTGGACTATTTGTCGTGGATCCGATTATTTCTATAGGAACATTGTTAGTTTTTGGAGTCATCGGAACAGTGCTGTATTTCTTTATGCATGTACGTGCACGCATAATTGGTTTACGCAGTTCTGAGCTACGAATTCGCAGTAATGAAAAGATTATCGAAGTATTTAGCTCTTACCGTGAGTCTGTTGTTAGAAACCGACGAGACTTCTACGCACGGGAAATTGGAAGGATGCGGTTCGATTTGGCGGATGTACTCGCCGAGGGAAGTTTTATGCCGTATGTCGGAAAGTATGTAATTGAGACGACAGTTGTTTTAGGTGCAGTTTTGCTGGGTGCCGCCCAGTTTATTTTACAAGACGCTACCCATGCGGTCGGCACGCTAGCGGTCTTTCTAGCAGCTGGTAGCAGAATTGCACCAGCTGTTTTGAGATTACAGCAAGGCGCTGTCACTATTCGATCAAATTCCGGTGCAGCGAATGTGACTTTAGAAATGATCGAAAATTTAAGTGAGGTAAAGCATTTACCAAACGTTGACGACACTGTAGATATTATTCATGAAGGATTTGATGCGTCGGTGAATATGGCTTCAGTATCATTTAAGTACTCCGGGCGAGACGAAAGTGCGATCTCAGATGTTTCGCTTAGAATTCCTGCTGGTGCCTCTGTCGCAATTGTGGGACCTTCGGGATCTGGAAAAACAACTCTTATCGATAACTTACTTGGGGTAATAGATCCAGATGAGGGTCACGTTTCAATATCGGGTCAATGCCCAAACGAAGCAATTTCTAGATGGCCTGGAGCAATTGCATATGTTTCGCAAGATGTAGTAATTTCGAATGGGACGATCCGGGAAAATGTAGCCTTAGGGTATCCAATCGAAGTGGCCACTGAAGAATTGGTTCTCCGTGCCTTAGAAGTTGCGCATTTAGATCAATTTGTTTCCGAGTTACCTTTTGGTATCGACACACCTGTTGGTGAAAGGGGGACACAAATTAGTGGGGGGCAACGCCAGAGGTTGGGCATTGCTAGAGCCATGTTCACTCGTCCTCATTTGTTGGTATTAGATGAAGCTACGAGTTCCCTAGACGGGGAGACCGAAGCAGCGATTTCTTCTGCCATACATGCCTTGCGTGGTTCAACGACTGTTGTCATGATTGCACATCGCCTATCCACCGTGAGAGAAGCGGATGTCGTTGTTTATTTGGATGCTGGAAAAGTAATTGCGACAGGTTCATTTACGGAAGTTAGAAATCGAGTTCCAGATTTTGACCGGCAAGCAAAATTGATGGGAATTTAGCGCTAGATTAAAGTGAGAAGCTTTTTCCCATAGTCGGATCCTTTTAGCGCCATTGCGTTTTCTGAAAGTTTTTCAGAGTTTATTAGTCCTAAGCGCCAGGCGACCTCATCAGGACTTCCAACGAGTAAGCCTTGTCGCTCTTGGAGAACTTGGACGAAATTCCCAGCACCCAACAAGCCATGAGTGGTGCCAGTGTCCAACCATGCAGTTCCACGCGAAAGGAAGCGTGTGTCGAGAAGCCGATCGGCAATGTAACTGTTAAGTAAATCTACGATTTCTAATTCTCCACGGCTGGAAGGAGATAATTCTTTAACGCGGGTGAATACATCATTTGGAAATTTATACAACCCAGAAACAGCCATTTTACTGATAAATGTCTCGGGCTTTTCTACAATTCTCAGAGCAAAGCCGTTTGAGTCTAGTTCGACTACGCCGAATTCAGATGGATTCGAAACTTCATAACAAAAACAAATAGACATACTCTCTTGAATTCGCGAGAAAATATCTTGTCCCAAACCGGGCCCATAGAAAAAATTATCCCCCAGAATTAGGACTACACCCTTGGAGGTGTCTAGCAAACTTTCAGCAACATTGAAGGCATCAGGAATCCCTTTTGGTTCATTTTGAACTGCATAAGAAATATTGATTCCCCATTGGGAACCATCTTTCAATAAGTTTTGGTGGGCCGCCGCAGAATTTGGAGTCGTAATTACCACAATATCTCGCACACCACTCAGCATCAGGGTCGACAACGGGTAATACACAAGCGGTTTGTCGTATACTGGTAATAATTGTTTGCTGGTGGCTATCGTCATTGGCCACAGGCGAGTGCCATTTCCACCCGATAAGAGGATTCCTTGCATATGGAAGACAATAGCAAGTTTAAGCGCCTTTTAGTAACGGGCGGAGCGGGATTTATTGGTTCAGAATATGTTCGATCGAGTTTAAGTGGGACTTTGTACGGTGGGAAACCAGAAAAGATCACTGTCGTAGATTCCCTTACATATGCTGGAAACAAGAAACGACTTTCTGAAGTTTGGGACAACAAGGAATTTGCTTTTGTACAGGCGGATGTCCGCGCTCAAGGCGTTATTTCTGAATTACTTGATGCGCATGATGTGGTCATACACTTTGCTGCAGAATCTCATGTGGATAGGAGCATTGAAAATAGCCAGGATTTCATCGAGACAAATGTCCTAGGTACACATCGCGTGCTTCATGCAGCACGTGAATTCAATAAAACCGTAGTCCTGATTTCGACCGATGAAGTTTACGGATCCATAAATGAGGGTGCTGCGAACGAACAGACAATTCTAAATCCATCCTCTCCCTATTCTGCAAGCAAGGCATCAGCGGACTTACTTGCATTGTCGTTTGTCACAACTTACGGCCTTGATGTGCGAGTAACGCGCTGTGTAAATAATTACGGGAAATATCAAGATCTAGAGAAGTTAATTCCTAAGATTGTTCACAACCTCAGAAGTGGTCTGAGAATTCCTTTGTATGGGAACGGACTCAACGTCCGAGATTGGATTCACACGAAAGATCACTGCGATGCGATAGCTCGCGTTCTTCACATTGGCGCTCCCGGCGAGATCTACAACGTTGGCGGGGATGAAAGCTATAGCAATATTGAACTTGCTTATATTTTGTTATCTTATTTCAATCTAGAAAAAGATCAAATTGAATTTGTTCAAGATCGCCTAGGCCATGATATGCGGTATTCGGTGGATTCAAGTAAAATAAAATCGCAACTGGATTGGAAACCACGTCATAGACTTACCGATTCAATTTCTGAAATCGAAGAAGGAATTGTTTTTTTATCCTAAAGTTCTTCTAGGGGGTAAGAATTAAGATTAGGTGCGTCCGCATCCTTGTCAGATAGCACTAAAGGCTCTTCCCACTCGATTCCTAACGTTTCATCTAACGGATTGATTCCTAGTTCGTCTGCAGGATTGTAGGAGCGATCGAAGCAATAGAGAACCGAACTGTCGCCGCCTAAACTCTGCATACCATGCCCAACACCTGCTGGAATCAAAATGAGTGTGGGATTAGCCCCATCTAAATCAATCCTTGTGATATTTCTAAAAGTAGAAGATTCTGGCCTTAGATCGACTAAAACATCTAAGACTCGACCTGCAATACAGGTAAGCACTTTTCTTTGCGGTGAATTTTTCTTGGTCCGATGGATCCCTCGGACTGACCCAGATTTCGACACCACGAAATTGATTTGAACTGGTGAAAAATTAGCCCATTCCTCAACTCCTTGGACTGATGCTTTATTCCAGAGCTCCACAAGAAATCCGCGCGCATCTTCGTGAGGAGTGAGCTGTAAAGTAAATGCCCCGTCTATTTTAGGAATCGGCACAAAATTCATAGAGAAGCGTTCACAAGAACTTGAACAATTTTTGACTGTTCGTCAGTGGTTAAACCGATGTACATTGGAAGCGAGACAATACCCTCCGAATAATGTGTTGCGTTAGGCGTTTTCTCTTTAAAATGCTGATACATGGGATATTCACAGTTACTTCTATAGTGCACCCCGATACCAATGCGGTTCTCAGCCATTGCCGAAGCGACTCGTTTTCTATCGCGAACATACACTTGAAATAAATGTCTGGCAGACTCTTCAGAATTAGATTGACTTATAATTTGTACAGATGCCGATTTCCCGATTAACTTTGCATATTGATGCACCATGCTGCGTCGCAACTGATTATCCTCATTCAGGTATTTCAAACTGACTAAAGCCAAGGCTGCCATTACTGAGTTAGCGTTGTATTTATATCCAGCATATTCGACGTCGTATTCCCACTTGTAACCTCCGGGTTTGGTGCGCGCGAAAGTTGATTCGGAGATCCCAAGCCAGGACAACCTTTTCACAATTGCATGTTCTCCGTCGAGGAGCATCGATAACAATCCGCTATCACCAGTTGGTAAGTTTTTTACAGCCTGGAAGGAGTAGCAAACTGCGTCAAATGCTATTCCAATTGCGCGACCCGATAATGTTGATCCAGAAGCGTGAGACGCGTCAAGAATTAGTGCAATGCCACGATCTCGACAAATCTTCTCAATTTCACCTATACGGCCAGAACCGCCTCCGATGGCTACGAATATGACTGCTTTAGTCTTTTGGGTGATGCTCGCCAAAACCGATTCTGGACTTAAGCAGAGATCATCATCGACATCTGCTAAAACTGGAACTAGTCCCGACCAGAGAATGGCGTGGTTTGTTGATACAAATGTTAAGGGTGTTGATATAACTTCTGAATCAGGCCCCCACTCCCGAGCAATTTTCATAGATTCAATCGCTAAATGAAGTGCAGCGGATGCTGAATTCAGCATGACGCAATTCTTGCGTCCTACAAATTTGCTCCATGCATCTTCAAAGACATCCGTTAAATCGCCCTGACCGGTCCAACCCTTTTCCAAAGTGCCACGGATAGATTCAAGTGATTCCTCAACTCTGAAATGTGGGCGAAAAAGTGGAATCATTTTATCGTCCTCCCAAGCTATTGCCACTTGGTGCCTCCTTCGCTACCCTTTAGGGAGCGTAGTTGATTGTCTCGCAGAATAAGGTATTTCATGACAGTCCTAGAAGTAGGAATTTTGATGCGATCTTTATGTTTCCGCGGAAAAGACATTGAAGCATTTCGTACCACGCAAATAATCTAGTAGACGGACGCATCTGGGCTAATACGGCAGAACTCTTTAAATTGTGTGACTTCAGTAAAAGAGCAGCTTCTCGATAAGTGGCTACTTCTTCTCGTAACCTGTTCAGTTTTAAGTCGGATCGGGCAGAAAGACTATCCTGGTGGCGTCTGTACTGTGCAAGGATTTCTTCCACCAAGAGCATCTGGTTTCCATCAGAAAAAACTCGCATAAGGATATCGATGTCGGAAGTAATTAAAAGGTCTTTGCGAAAATCATAGTTACGAAGGACGCTCTTGTTCCAAAGAATCGTTGGAAAGTATAGAAAATCTCCAATGGAAATTGAAGCGGTAGCCAATTTAGAAGAAACTAGCGTCGACTTAAGGTCTGATTCACCATTTGGGGGTTTCTTTGCCAAATAAAGAGTCGAAGCCCAGATTAAGTTCTTCACTTTGTCCACTAACGGCCTATATACGTCACCCTCAGCATTGATGACTTGTGTCTGTGCCTGAATTAAAGCAACGCTCGGATTCTTGCTTGCGTGGGAGAGCATCACTTCTAAGAACCTTGGGAGTAGGCGATCATCGTGTCCGAGAATTAAGCCCCAATTAGCATTCACTGCTAGACGCGCGAGTTCGAAGTTCCCGATAATTCCCAAATTCCTAGGATTAGAAACATAAGAAATCCTCGGATCTTTTAAAGATTCGATAAATTCTCGGGCAATTAAGTCATTCGGACTATCATCGATTACTAAAAGCCGAAAATTTGTGAACGTTTGCGCACAAACACTTTCTACGGCTTCGCACAGATAATCAAATGCTCGGTAATAAGGAATAATGATGTCCACGGCTGCTGGAACATTAATGCTGTCGACGAAATCATTCACACGCCGAGATTAGCAGTTAGGAAAACAAACCCACATTTCCCGCTTTATTTGGATAGAACTACCTAGGCCTTCTCCGCGTTTGGTCACTTCTTGGACGTGGCTTGCCACTTCGGCGAGGACCATCACTAGCCATCACGGGAGCAACGTAGGCAATTCCGCTGGGCTCGCGAGAGCCAGTAATAGAGACCAACTCTGCATGATGCGGACGAACATCAACAAACTTGGGATAGACGCCTGCGCGAGAAGTTAATCCACGCACCGCACTTTGCTGCTTTGAAGTTGCCAAGGTAACAACAACTCCGGCTTCTCCGGCTCGGGCAGTTCGCCCCGCACGGTGCAGATAATCCTTGTGATCTGTCGGTGCATCCACGTGCACGACAAGTGAAATACCATCCACGTGAATTCCGCGTGCTGCAACATCTGTTGCAACTAGCGCAGCGGTTGTGCTGGCCTTGAAGTGTGCAAGAGTGCGAGTGCGAACTGCCTGTGACTTTCCGCCATGGAGTGCTCCAACTGGAACTCCAACGCTGGCTAATTTGTCAGCTAAGCGATCTGCTCCACGTTGAGTCTTCACGAACAAAATTGTGCGTCCATCACGAGATGCAATTTGTGCAGTGATCTCATCTTTGTCGCCAGGATGCATGACAAGCACGTGGTGTTCCATAGTGCTGACTGATGCGCGATCATTTTGCAACGAGTGAGTCTTGGGGTTGTTGAGGTATTTCTTGACTAAAGAATCAACGCCACGATCTAGTGTTGCGCTAAAGAGTAAGCGCTGACCGTTGGGACGTGCTTGATCAAGAATTTCCTTAACTACAGGCAAGAAGCCCATATCTGCCATTTGGTCGGCTTCATCCAGCACAGTGATTTGAAGATCATCAAGTTGTACTTCGCCTTTATCGAGCAAATCAATCAAGCGACCAGGAGTTGCGACCAGAATTGGACAACTCTTACGCATTGCTGTGATCTGCTTGCCATAAGGCATACCGCCAGCGATGACAACAGAGTCAAGACGAATTGCGCGAGCAAGAGGCGTGATGACATCATTAATCTGTAGCGCTAATTCGCGAGTTGGTGTCAAGATCAAACCGAGTGGACGATGTGGCGCAGCTTGTTTGCCTTCAAGATTTGTCAGCAGTGCAAGCCCAAATGCGAGAGTTTTTCCAGAACCAGTTTGTCCACGGCCCAAGATGTCATGACCCTTAATCGCGTCAGGAAGCGTTGCGACCTGAATTGGGAATGGAGAAGTAATCCCTTGCGAAGTCAGAGCCGAAACTAGCGCTGGTGCGATGCCGAGTTCGGCCCACGTCTTTCCAGTGCCTTCGGTTGGCTTATGGTGCAAAGCAACTTCAGTTGTCTCTTGCTCTACATCGTTGATGTAGTTGTCATCGGCACCAAAATCTTCAACGAATTCATTGTTGGAGTAATTGTTGCCAGATTTTCCACGACTGTTGTGTGAGCGAGGACCAGAGTTATTGCTTCCCATGTGGTCGGTGTTGCGAGATGAACTTGGACGAAAAGTTGAACCCTTGTGAGGGGTCGCGATGCCACTGTGAGTGCTACGAGTTGTTGGGCGTGAGCCTTCGCGATTTGCCGACGTGCGGAAATTTTCGCGACTTGATGAGCCAGCACTAGAGCCTTCACGATTTGAAGTTGTACGTGAATCATCACGAGTAGCAGCCCCGCGAGCTCCGTCGCGATTAAACGATGAGCGAGCACCGGTGCGATCGGATGAATCAGATCCACGTGCAGGTGCGCCAGTGCGCTTTCCTCCAGGGATAAATTTGGTGCGTTTTTGTGGTTCAAAGTTAGGACGACCATCACCACGTGCAACTTCGGCGATACGTGCATCGCGACGAGTTGTTGGGCGGGTGTCATTGGAGCGTGCATCGGCGCTACGTGGCGCTCCGCGAGAATCACCACGAGATCCTCCGCGCGAATCAGAGCGCGTATCTACTCGTGTATCAACGCGACGAGCTGGTGCAAACTTGGTGGTGCGTGGTGCGCGACTATCACTTTGTGAATCGCCATGCGAATCACGAGGCGAGCCATGCGAAAGACTTTGATTTTCATCGCGTGAATCGCGACTGCGCAATTGCACATCGCCAACGCCACGAGTATCTGCAAAACGCTTTGCGCGTTCTTGAGATCGAGCGCTGTTCTTTTCGCGCTTTGCTGGGGTGTTCGAAGAACCCTTACCTGATTTAAAAATTGATTTGCTAGATGGCTTGCTTCCAGCGCGTACCGATGTCTTACCCGTTAACTTGCCAGCCTTTGGTGTTCCTTTAACCCACGTGGACTTACCTAATTGCGGTGCGGATTCAGAAGATGAATCAAATTCACTTCGCGCACGTGACATTTCTTTTGCGGCGGTTCCTCTGCGAGCTGGTTTTCCAGACTTAACGCGAGAAGGAGCATCGCTGAATTTTCCTGACTTAGCAGCACCGAACTTGCCGGCCTTTGCGCGACTAGATGGCGCAGCGGATTTTGCGGCTTTGGCGCGGCCAGCTTTGGCGGGTTTGCCAGATGCCGAGCGAGCAGGAGCAGCAGATTTAGAGCGTGGTTGCACAGACATGTTTTTACATACCAATCGAGACGACAAGCGCGTCTCGGTGTGACTTGGCCATGGTTCCCAGTTGTACTGGGGCTAACCATCTACTTCGGTTAGCGGTGGTGCTGGTTCGCATTCGAACTGCGATCCGGTCGTTCTGGGCCTGTCAGGTGGTGATAAGACTCGCATGTAAGCGCGGCATCTTGTGTCGCACTTTGGGGGAAGTGATCACTGCTTCGGTTGAAGCAACGTGGGAAAGTCTACCGTGGATTTTTCGCACTAAATACCAACGATGCTCGCACGAAATACCATCGATCTTCGCATAAATCTTGCCGCTAATGAAGCCCTATTTCTTCTTGCTGTCGGATTCGTCATCGGATAGTTTGGCAAGAGCAGCCAAATCAGGACGTGGAATTTTCGGAACATCTCCGCGCATTAAACGGCGAAATAAATAGATTGCAATGGCGCCAAAGAAGGGCCATTCAAATGTGTAGACCCAAGCGCGCCAATTGCCACTTTGGGCCCGCCCGAATTCAAACCATCCTGCCCACATGCAAAATGGAAAGACTACGACCAAAGTAATGATCAGCACTAGACGTTGCTTCTGTGTGAGGTCACCAGAGGGAGCAGGGACGTTGGGATCGTTCTCGTCTTGAATCCATTGCGGGGCGCTAAATTCTGCCGCAATGTTTTTTCGTTGAGGTGTCACACTCTTGGCCAGCTTATCTTTCTTAACCATTCCAACCACCACTCACACATTTCTCAAGCACTCGCTCCACCATCTCGCTCATCTGCAATTGCGGCATCGACTTCATCGGATTTTCGTTCCTCGCTTTGTAGCCAATGGTGCACCGCAAATGCAATCCACACCGCATCGATAATCATTCCACCTGACCACATGATTGATCCGCCACGCCTTTGATCATCGAGTGTAAACATGCCTTGGTAAAGAGAGCTCGGGGAGGCGTAAATAAAGAACCCTGTCAGCGTTTCTGGCACCATCATCAAAAAGAGCGAGATCACAGCCATGGCAGGAGAAATCCGGCGACTGACAAGATTGCGATCTAAGAGATTGAAATAAAAAAAGTACGCAACAATAAAATATGCAGGAACTTCAACGTAATTGTGAACCCACGCCCGCTCCATGATAAAAACGTGCGGGCCGGGCAGATGCACGCCGATCATCAGCGTTGCGTAAACAAACCAACTCGCCATGGGTTGAGTTAATGCGCGAAAAATCCGATTCTGTAGATGAAAACTAGAAGGTGTACCCAACACCAACAACGGCCCAGTGATCATCATCAGCGTGATGTGCTGGACCATGTGACACCAGAAATAATCACCAGCTCTCACACCAAATGGGGTACAAACAACGAAGGCGATTGTGGCAAGCCCCGATAAAAAGAATCGACGTTGACGTTGCGCCTGCCGATCACCCGCGCTGATCCCCGCGTGAGCAAAGCGTAAATAGAGGTATTCGATGACAAGTAAAGGAATGGTAATTTCGGGCGCTAATTGCCAGCTGCTCCACAAACTCACTCCGTTACTCATATCCATAATCGGGCAGGTTAGTCCTCAAAGTCGAGAGGCGACTAGTTGCGCATCTGTGTGCGCCATATTTATCCAAGCCTTTAAAAAGGGGTA
>Ga0214919_10007007_pt1 | contig 15338 bp, 15 predicted proteins | sample LL1503_MetaG_FD_177994 | JGI IMG/M metagenome (GOLD analysis project Ga0214919, IMG submission 177994) | Freshwater microbial communities from Lake Lanier, Atlanta, Georgia, United States - LL-1503 | ecosystem: Environmental > Aquatic > Freshwater > Lake | place: USA: Georgia | collected... | reverse complement strand
TATATCCAAACGTCTAGGGTCGTTAGCCGCATAAGCTGCTGAACTTTGACCTCCGCCAGTGCCGCTGGTGGCCTGTGTTTGACTAAGTGGTTTAGTTGGTGCATCCAGTCCGCGATCTACATTAGGAGTGCCAGTAGCAGAGTCGCCGGGTGGAGTAGCATTAGTGCCAGACGTGGTGTCAGGAACTGTAGCGATTCGACCGTTAGGTTGAATAACTTGTTGTGAGTTATTAGGTGCCTGCGGCAATGCACCCGGTGCTGTGGCCAGTTGGTCATCTCTAACTAAATTTCCAGAACTAGCAGTTCCTAAAGTTTGATCTCTTTCACCAGCTTGCAATTGTGCGTCGACTTCGGCCAATAATCCCTGTGCTGATGCTAATCGTGCTTGTATTCCTGCGACAATTGCAGGATTGCTGTTCTGTTGAGCATAGGCTAGCTGTTGTTGTAAATTAGCGATCTCTTGGAATAATCGTGATCGCTCACTGTATAGATAGGCAAGACTTTGTGCCATGTTAGAATCCTAATGTGTCGCGTAGTGTGTTTATTGTAGGAAGATAAATGGTCGTTCCAGCTTTAAAATCCAACGGCGGTGCTTGTAGCGTGTTAGGATTGCGTTGATAAAATACCCACCACAAGGTTGGTGTTTGATACAGGTCAAGAGCCAATAGGTCTGGTCTATATTGATAAGTCAAGTTTATCACCATCTGCTGATCGTCTGGCAGTTTTGGAATGGGTCGATTGACCATTGGGTTAAGATAAAATTGTGTGTAGCCCGTGGTAAAATAAGGACTGGTTGAATCGTATGTGTTGGCCATTACCAAAATCCTCCTTTGAGTAAGTTACCGTTGGCAAATCCTCTGAGACTGAATTGCTGACTGACTTGACTGCGTGTCTGCACCGGCAACAGCACAAGACTCATTTCCATCTTAGTAGGAACATAGGTAGGGTTGCCTGCGGCCAAACTGCCTTGTGGAGCAAACGGTGCTGTTACAGCACCTGGAAAAATCTTCTGACCAAGACTAGCAAGTCGTTGAACTGTGCTGGCTATTGGATTGCCTAATGTTGTTTGTCTAGTGCGGGCGGCCAATTGGTTGCTACCATTGACCACAGTGCTTTGAGCACGAATATAGTTGACGTCTGCGGGCAAGTTGTAGTTGAACTGCGACACCAGGCACGGATGTCGATTGAACTGGAAATCCCCTAGTCCACTTAAAAATACCAGTGGCGGAGGGGTTCCACGTTGTGCATCTTGTCCGTAGAACATTTTGGTAACTGATCTGAAAAAATGTATGCATGCCAAAACATAGTTGGCTTCAACAGTGTCTTGTGCTGTGAATGTGGCTTTGATGTTGATTCCGTCTACATAACTATTCTGATAAAAATAACCACGATAGTTACTATGTGTAAGATCGTACTGAGAATAATTTGCCTTGTATGATGTGTCTATTGTGGGTGTATATGGAAATATAACTCCGTTGGTATCACGCAATGGCCAAAGCAATGGTCCGCAATCAGGTGCGTTATACAAATAGTCAGACGCATTGGCCAACTGCAATCTGACACGCCAGTCGCCGGTGGCCGCGTTGTTGTTGCTTTGCACTCGGGCTGTTTGTTGATTTTGTGCTTGTCTTAATAGTCCTTGAGCTCTTGCAGCGGCATCGGCAATGGCAGTTGTGACTGCTGTGCCACCTGGAATTAACGCTGCGGCTGCGGTCAGTGCGGCCGCAGCTGACAACGGAGGTGTGGCTAAACTAGGGTCGTTGACTGTACCAGGAGCATTGGTTCTTATTATTTGAGCGGCAGCATTGGCCAAAGACCTAGTGGTCAATTGTGCATCGTCTGCTGGCGCTGGCGTAGCTGTTATCCTTCCATCTGTTCCGGTAGTCAGGGTGGAGCCATCGTCGAATGTCTGTGTAGTCGACCCATCTGGATTTGTGGTAGTTGTGGCTCCATAGTTGGTTGGTGTTGCACCGGTTGCAGGATCCGCAGGTGCCGGTGTTGCTTTTACCGTGCCGTCAGGATATGTAGTTAAGGTAGATCCATCATCAAACGTTTGTGTAGTGGGCACAGGCGGATCGGCCGGTGCTGGTGAGGAAGTGGGTTTTCCGTCAGCATTAATGGCCAAAGTAGAACCATCTTCAAACGTCTGTAACGATGAGCCATCATCAAATTGTTGGAACGATGGTCCAGCATTGGTCGGTGCTGGAAAGGCCGTAGTAGTTGACGGTGCAGGAGGGCCAACAAAACCTGGAGTACCTCTGGTACTACTGGATACTGCACCAGCACTGCTAAGAGATCGGGTCGCAGAGTTAATTGCCTGATTGGCATAAGGTTGTAGTGCAGGTGGTACTACTGCGGCAACGGCTTGTTTTACTGTTTGTTGAACAAGACTTTTAGCATACCCTTCTACTGTTTTACTAATGTTGGCTGGGCTAAAAGTTTTACTAAGTGATTTTGAAAGATCATCTAACGCAAAACCGGCTTTGGCTTGCAATGTTTCTAGGGTAAAACTAGGTGCGGCGGTAGCAGACACAGTTCCATCAGCGGCAGTGGTTAAGGTAGACCCATCGTCAAAACCTATTGTTGTTGATCCAAAGTCAGTCGGTGCTGCTCCGTCAACTATGCTACCAGCATTAGTGGCGTCAACAAAATTAGAATCACCGGCAAAATCGCCAACCTGATCCCATTGTCCAAATGAGTCACCTATGTTAGGACTATCAGATAAAAATTCAGAACCATATTCAAAGGCGTCAGGATTGAGTTCGACAAACGAATCAATGTCTCCAGCACTTACATTTTCAACTACGTCTGCAAAATCTTCAATGCCCATGAATCAATCCTTTAATAAGTTTCATTTAAAACTTTTAAATCAGTTTCATTGTCTGGGTTTGCATGAACACAATACCAAACTGAATCTTCCAATGTTATTATTTTATAACGAGTCATAGCATCAATTTTTACATTCATTGGCGCTGTGATTTTGAGGTTTTCGTGGCCGTTGTCCATCAAGACTGAGCCTTTGGCCAAGATACTGATATGATTGTCCGGAAATCGTTTAGTGTATAATTTCAATCCTTTAGGCACTATAAATGCCTTGATATACACGCCGTCGCTTAAGATGTGGTTAGTTCTGGCCACATCTGCCAGCTTCATACGCTCAGGTCTAGTAACTACCGGAGTTTCGGGTTCTATATCTAAAGGTGTTTGTGTGTCAGTATTCAGCATCTTGTATTTACCCAAAACAAAATAGGCGTAGTTTATAAAAGGTTGACAACTGTGGTTTTTGTGCTACAATAAATATATTATTAGGAGACCCATCTGTGGCTACATCACTAGTTCCAAGAACCCCGGCAAAGACCAACTATCTCAACAACAGAGATATTTTAAAACAAATACACCTTAGCAAAAACACATATTGTTCCTATACAGATCCTGTAAACGATCACCAGTATGACATTATTTTGCCCAGCTTGGCCAAGATCAATCAACGCACAGTGGCCGAAGCTAGACGCAATCGTGCAGACCGTTTGAAGCGAGAAGGCATCATTATTGACCCAAAAAAGATTGCAAATACTGACTTGGTATTCCGTATTACCTGCTGGGAACACATACCAATGGCACCCAAAAAAGTATCTAAAAACGCCGCAAAAAAGAAAAAAATTGAAGATATATTTGATCTGGACTTGCCCGAAGAAGATGATCCGTTGGCTGAGTTGATTGATATTCCTGTGCTGGACCCTAAACATGTTCGATTGAACTTTCCTCCGTTTTATCACTACAGAATAGATGAAAACAAACAGCCGTACCAAGTGGGCAAGAGTCACTGGATTGGCGATTTTGAAACCGGTGAATTCAGCAAAGACCATGGGCAAGTTACCCGCACACTAGCCACTATGTATATGAAACTGTGTGAGCGTTATGCCACAAGATCAAACTGGAGAGGATATACTTACAATGAAGAAATGCGCGGACAAGCCCTGCTACAACTCAGCCAAATTGGACTGCAATTCGACGAGTCAAAATCGCAGAACCCTTTTGCGTATTATACTGCCGCTATCACTAATAGCTTTACTCGTATATTGAACCTTGAAAAGAAAAATCAAAATATCCGTGATGACATGTTGGAGCAGGCCGGACTCAATCCTAGTTGGACTCGTCAGAATGCCGGCAAGAAAAATCAAAATTTAAGTTCGGCAGTTACCAATATTGACGTCACCGAATACAACCGCAACAATTAACCTGAACGCTTGCAATTTTTGTTTTGCTACTGTATACTGTTAATCTATGACAAATCTATTTAAAAAAGTAGCTGTATGCACGGACATTCATTTTGGACTCAAATCAAACAGCCTGGTTCACAATCAGGACTGCTCTGATTTTATTGACTGGTTTATTGCAACAGCCAAGGCCAATGGATGCGAAACCGGTATGTTCTTAGGTGATTGGAGCCATCAACGTGCGGCCATCAACATGCAGACCTTGCAATATAGTCTGCGTAGTTTAGAAAAGCTATCCCGAGCATTTGATCGCTTTTACTTTATCCCTGGCAATCACGATTTGTATTATCGTGACAAACGAGATATCTACAGCACAGAATGGGCCAAACACATTCCTAATATCCAGATTGTCAATGACTTTTTCCAAGACGGCGATGTGATCATTGCTCCGTGGTTAGTTGGAGATGATCATAAGAAGTTGACCAAAATGACGGCCCGGTATATGTTTGGACACTTTGAACTGCCACATTTTAAAATGAATGCCATGGTAGAGATGCCAGATCATGGTGAGCTCAAAGTAGAAAACTTCTCCGGAATCGAAAGCGTATACTCAGGCCATTTTCATTTACGTCAACACAAAAAGAACATCAACTACATTGGCAACTGTTTTCCACACAACTTTGCGGATGCCGGTGATGCTCAGCGTGGTATGATGATCAAAGAGTGGGGTGGCCCAGATCAATACTTTGCATGGCCTGGACAGCCGCTGTATCGTGTAATGAAATTAAGTGAGGCCATCGACAATGGTGTAAATATACTACAACCCAATATGCATGTGCGTGTAGAACTGGACATTGATATCAGTTATGAAGAAGCCAATTTTATCAAAGACACTTTTGTTCGAGAGCATAAATTGCGTGAAATGGCGTTGATACCTAGCAAGCGCACAGATATCGATATTGATTTGGCGCCTGGAGAAGTAAAATTTGAAAGTGTGGATCAAATTGTCACAGATCAAATTACCAACATCGAAAGTGAATTTTACGACAACAAACTGTTGTTGAAAATATATCAAAATCTATAGGAGAAAAAGCATGAAAAAAATTATAGCAACTTTAGTATTGGCATTCTTGTCTGTGAATGCAATGGCACAAAATTTTCCATCCAAGCCAGTTAAAATTGTTTTATCACTTGGAGTTGGTTCTGGGCCCGATGTCATGGCCAGGAAAATTTCCGAGGTACTGACTGAAAAATGGAAACAGCCGGTAGTGGTTGAAAATCGTCCCGGCGGGGCTGGTGTAATCGGATTGAATGCCATCAACAACGAACCATCAGATGGCTACACTTTGGGATTTTTAGATGGCGGTTCAGTGGTTTCGTATCCAATATTATACAAAAACGCCGAACCCATTAGTCGACTAGAACCAATTGCACCAGTGCTGGATGCAAATATGGCATTGTTTGCATCTAGCCAAATACGCAACTACGACGAACTCAAACAAGAGCTTGCTAAAAATCCAAGTTATAGTTCCTGGAACATTGGCTCTATTGGTCACTTGCTTGGTGCAGAATTTGGTGCTAGTCTTGGAAATAAATCCATGATACATGTGCCTTACAAAGACTTTGGCCAATGGCAAGCTGACGTAGCAACACGCCAAGTTCCGTATGCGTTCGGCAGCACCGGCACTACAAAAAACATGGTGCAGGCCGGGAAAACAAAATTGATCGGCATTGCGGCCCTGCAACGAGATTTGCGATATCCTGATGTGCCCACTGTCAAGGAATTGACCGGTAAAAACATCACAACACTTATTGCTTGGTGCAGTTTTTATGTGTCCGCAAATGCCCCAACAGCAATCAAGACTCAGTTGGAACGTGATCTCAAAGAAGCTGTGGCTGATCCACGAGTTCAAGAGACCATGACAAAGTTTGATTTCATTCCTATTCACACCATGTCATTGGCAGACTTTAAACGAAAAGTCAAGAATGATCAAGACCAGTATCAGTCTATTGTTAACAATTTTAATATTACACCATAATGATCAACATTTTATCCCGTAATCTCATTTCGCCAGATTTTATTTTACATCAAGAAAATTTTCAATCTAAAGAAGTAACCGTTATTACCCGAGAGCGGTTTATCGGTATGATTGATTATTGGAAGATATTGTTGGTCGAAAAGTATCAGGCCAAACCTGGCCAAACAGTGATGCTGGAGTTTAATTTGACCGATGCCTACTATTACAGCGCAGTGTTTGCGGTGTGGGAGTTAGGAATGATCATGATTGTTGATTGGCCTCATGCTTTCAGCTACAAAGATGCAACCAGTCATCGAATGACCATGCATGGCAAAGTAGACTTTGCTATTGTGTGGAGCCTGCAAACCGATCCCACTGCTGAAGGTGTTTACTCTTATTGGGACTACGAGCGAACTCGACTCAACTGCAATACTATAATTACAGAAAAAGAATTTGATTCTTATCAAATCCAAGATCACACAAAATTCGAAGAAGTTTCCAAAACAATTTTGGCATCACCCGATGTCGATGCTGTTTGGACTGCTACAGGTGGTACCACTGGCGATGCCAAACAGATCAAAATTACTCACAAAGAAATTGCATTACAAGCAGGTCGTTTGGTCAAGCATTTGAATTTTAACGTTGGCGAGAACACTTTGCACATTGGCAATCTGCATCATGGAGCCAGTATGTGTTATCATTTCTTGCCTAGTTTTATGACCAGCAAAAATCACTACATCTACAGTGGCGATCAAAAAAAGAACAACTATTATCAAGATCTATGTGAATGTATTGTTGATCGTAAAATCAATAAGGTATTGTTGTATAGTTCAGAAAAATTAATAAACTTTTTATTACAAACTCCTAGGCTTGATCATAATCTAGATATTGTTACATTATTCTACGTCAATAAACGATGTATCGATTTAATGCACGAAAAAAATGTCAATTCTATTAGAAATGTGTTTGGTGATACCACCATTGGCTACGGATTCTTGGTCAAAGTGGTTGATAAAAATACAGATTCTGACACCTATGTGACCAACCGAATTGGGCCAAAACTTGATGACTTTTTTGATTTTAAAATTGAAAACCAGCACCTTTATGTCAAGGCTGTAGGGTTAGGAGAAACTGAATGGAAAACCAGTCTAGACAAATTCGAGTTAATAAACAACGACTATTATTTCTATGGTCGAGGCACACAGTATCGTATTTGCGATGAGTGGATAAGTCTTGGTGAAATTGATAACAAAGTTACAGAGTGTTTTCCGGAAGACGGCGCTACTGCGGTCATTGACAACGAAGAGCAGCAACTGTATCTAAGCGTCTGGAAGTCCAATCCAGAAGGAGAGGAAAAATTTTCCAATTATCTTAAAGTCAGATATCAACATGTGAAAGTTAGCAAAATTGCCAGAGGGCTTGATATTACCCAATACATTGTCAGTCGCAAACCCGATCGACAAAAGCTCATGCAGTATTTTAGACAGATGGCGGCAGAATAGTAATATTATTATCTTCTTGCAATAATTGGCCTTCGCAGGCAATATTCCACCAGGTTTTGTCTGTTCTAGATTTTTCTGTTTTAGTATTGACTTTGATCTCTACCAGTGCGGCGTAAATCCGACGAGTTTCCTGGCCATCGATCACTTCGGCCACTTGCCATGGCAAGGCTCTTGGATCATTGATGTGTGCTGGATTAAATCGTATGTAATATTTGTTCATTGTGAACTATTTAGTAGTCAGTGATCTGCGGTAAAACTGAGGTTTAAACTTGTTAAAAATTATGCTATACTTGTGCTATGATCCATATTAAAAATCTAACCGTTCGTAATTTTATGAGTGTTGGCAACAGCACTCAGGCCATTGATTTTGATCGCAAGGATCTTACACTGGTATTAGGTGAGAACTTGGACCTTGGTGGTGATGGCAGTCGTAACGGCACAGGTAAAACTACAATTATCAATGCCCTAAGTTATGCCTTGTATGGTACCGCTCTTTCAAACATTCGTAAAGACAATCTTGTAAACAAAACCAATGGTAAGAACATGTTGGTTAGTCTTGATTTTGGAGTCAGTGGTAAGACTTATCGAATCGAACGTGGGCGCAAACCAAATGTGTTGAGATTTTTTGTCAACAATGAAGAACAAGCCATTACGGACAGTGCTCAAGGCGATTCAAGAGAAACACAAGACAACATAGAACAACTGCTGGGTCTCAGTCATGACATGTTTCGACATATACTGGCTTTGAATACCTATACTGAACCGTTCTTAAGTTTAAAATCCAATGATCAACGCACAATCATTGAGCAGTTGTTGGGCATTACACAACTGAGTGAACGTGCTGATCGTATCAAAGAACTTAACAAACAAACCAAAGATGCTATTCAGCAAGAAGAATTTTGCATACGTGCCGAACAGGAAGCCAACAAACGCATTGAGGAGCAAGTAGAAGCACTCAAGCGCAGACAACATCTGTGGCTGTCTAAAAAAGAAGAAGATCTAACAAAGTTGTTAACTCAATGGAACGACTTACAAAAATTAGATATTGATATTGAAATCCAAGCTCATAAAGATCATAAGGAGTGGGATCAACGGCGCAAGGATATCAATGAGTTGTCAACTCAGATTTCTCGTGTCAAAATGGACATCAGTAGAGAAGAAAAGTCTGTGGCAAAATTATCAAAAGAAATTGAGACCTTGGCCAACCACGAATGTCATACCTGTGGACAAGCATTCCACGATGCGAAACATCAGCAAGTGTTGGATTCAAAACAGGCTGAACTGGCGGCGGCTCAGCAAAACAAGCAAGAGTTCAGTGACCTATTGTCTGAATTACAGACCACACATGATTCTCTGGGCACACTAGGCAAACCACCTGCAATGTTTTATGATCGTGAGTCTGATGCCATTCAACATCAAGCCACTGTGGCAAACTTGGAACAGCAGATTGCCACAAAACAAACAGAAACAGATCCTTACGCAGAACAGATTGAAGAAATGCAACAGCAGGCCTTGAAAGAAATTACCTACGATGCACTAAATGAACTTACTCGTTTGCAAGAACATCAAGACTTCTTGCTCAAATTACTGACCAGTAAAGATTCATTCATTCGTAAAAAAATCATTGAGCAGAATCTCAGCTATCTAAATGCCAGACTCACACATTACCTAGACCGTGTAGGATTGCCGCATACGGTAGTATTTCAAAATGATCTAACTGTCAGTATCGAAGAGTTGGGTCGTGAGTTGGACTTTGATAACTTGAGTCGTGGTGAACGCAATCGATTGATTTTGAGTATGAGTTGGGCGTTCAGAGATGTGTTTGAAAGCCTATATCAACCTATCAATCTCCTGTTTATCGATGAAATGATCGACAATGGCCTGGATACATCCGGTGTTGAAAATGCCTTGGCCCTGCTAAAACAAATGAGTCGAGAACGACACAAATCAATTTGGTTAGTGAGCCATAGAGATGAACTGGCTGGACGAGTTGAAAACATTCTCAAGGTGGTTAAAGAAGGCGGATTTACCAGTTACAATACAGATGTAGAAATTGTTTAATTTTAACTTAAAGCACAAGTTTGATGCAATCAGATAATTACAACAAGGACTATAAAATATGACACAAACAGTATATAATTTTTTAACAGTTGACGAGATTAATTTTTTATTGTCATATTATGATAATAAACCTTACACGTCTGAAAAGACAACAGAATATCAAGGGCATAACATTGTAAAAAATCGTCATAAAGACAGTGACTATAATTTAGTTGACGGTCCGATATATCAACTACTACATCCAAAATTAGAAAAATTGTTAGGGTCGCACATACTGGATAGCGGAGCTGTGTTAGAAAGCCATTATCCATATCAGCCGCATATTGATTCTCGTAAAAGATTTACCGATAAATTTTATCAGCACAATACAGATGAAAAATGTGTAGACACTGCTGTGCTGATTAGTCTCAACGAAGATCCTAGTTTTAAAACCATAATATTTGATTATTTTTCTAAGTCACTGGATCTGACACAAGTTCCTGAATTAAAAAATAACAACATTACCGCATCATCTGTCAAGGACAATATTGATCTGACACATTTCACTGATCAAGAACTAAAATTTGTCGACAATTTAAAAATTTCAAATGTGTATAACTGGAAAGTAGGTGGGCTTGTAACTTGGAACCGTAATCAATTACACTGTTCTAGTAATTTTTATTCTTCCGGATTGCAAAAAAAAGCTCTGGTATTTTTTTTCTAAGTCTACGAATATGCTAGATGTATTGATTGTCACTGCTCCTTTTACCTACACGTTTGGCCCATCGCTTGCTCCGGCATTACTTAAATCGTGTGCAGAGGAAAAAGGATTAACTGCAAAGGCTTGGGATTTATCGGCTGAATTTAATTATCATTACCAAACACACCAGTATTATGATAAGGTTGTTGCCTGGATGACAGATCCTCAAGTGTTGTTAACTGCACTTGAATTTAATTGGTATTCAGAAATTGTTGGTGACTATGCTGACAGGATTATAAAAATATACAATCCAACTTGGTTGGCTGTCAGCGTATTATCAATGAGCTCGCAACGATTTGCTGAAGATCTATGTTATCATGTAAAAAAACAAAGTAATATTAAAATCCTAATAGGCGGAAGTGGTCTTAATATTTTTCAATACCAATATCAAAAAAAATGGTATCAATTGATGTTAGACTCTGGGTTAGGTGATACTGTAATCATTGGCGAAGGGGAAATAGAATTGCCCAATGCTATTATTAACAATGTCAATGGTGTTGTTACTGCTCCGCAACTGACCAACAAACAATTAGACGAAATTCCATTTCCTAATTACAATGATTACGATTTTAATTTTTATAGTTCCACTAACAACAGAACATACTGGACTAAGGAAAAAAACAATTCTGAACTTGTATTTTTAATTACAGGCAGCAAAGGTTGTGTTAAGTCTTGTAATTTTTGCGACGTAGCTGATATTTGGGCCAAGTATCGAGTTAGAAGCGGACAACGTGTTGCTGATGAGATCATGTATCTACATCGCACCTACCAGATTAATCTGTTTAACTTTACAGATAGTTTGATAAATGGTGGTCTTAAACCGTTCCTAGATATGAATGTAATCTTAGCAGATACCTTGCCAAACACTATCAAATATGAAGGGCAATTTATTTGTCGAGGAGAAAAGGACATGCCTGAAAAATATTTCAAAGCAATGGCACTTGCTGGATGTCATAAGGTTCAAATAGGCATAGAGTCTGGCAGTGAATCGGTCCGTATACGTATGGGCAAAGGCAGTTCTGACGCAGATTTAGATCATTCTACTAGAATGTTGTGCAAATATAATATTCGTCAAGACTGGAATATTATAACCGGATATCCTAGTGAAACCGAAGACGATCATCAGAACACCATGAGTACCATCAAGCACTACTTGAATACAAGCAATGGTCTTTTAGATATTATACCACGCGGTGTGTTTTTACTGATAGAAGGATCACCAATGATGTCGCCCACTTACTTTGGGGAATTTGGACTAGAACAAGAAATTGTAAATGGGCATGGTAGTTTTATCTGGACCTCCGAGATTAACCCAACTAATACATTTGATCGGCGAGTTGCCCGATTTGAAGAACTCTGTGATTTTTTAATTTCGTTTAACGAATCTCAGTACGGGTATCTTAGAAAAATGTTGGCGGCTTTACATCTTAAACTTAATATATACAACGAACATGTTAAAACAAAAAAAATTTTTAAGCTCTCTACAAATTAAAACCAGTTCGTTGCCAGATAAAATTCCGTTGTATGTTATTAAAAACAATAACAAAGTGTGCGGAGTTAATTTTGAAGCCAAATTTGGAATCAATCGCCTTGAAATTGAATTTCTTAACAAAGGTGTCAACGACACTATGGTCAACGAGTCAGGAGAAATTGTTGCAGATTTAACTGTAGAAATACAAAATTTGATTGTGGATGAGGTTGATTTAACTACACAACTTAAAACCAATGGCGTTTACGTAACCAATGACGGTGACATTGAAAACACTTATGGATTTTTACACAAAAACGGAAAATTTACATTTGAATTTATTTGTCCACCGTTTTTATTTTTAAGGAATTTAGAGTTCTTGAAAAATAAGCAAAATGATTAAAATGATGATAACTACTAGTCCATGGTATGGCTTTACGAACAAAAACAAATTGAAACACTACCCGAAGACTGCGTCGGCTTTGTATATTTGATCACAAATAACAAGACCGGCAGAAAATATATTGGAAAGAAATTAGCAAAGTTTAGTAAAACATCATATCGAGTAGTAAAATTAAAGAATGGCAACAAGAAACGCAAAAAAATCAAAAGCAAAATTGACTCAGACTGGCAACTATATTATGGCAGCAACGATCAACTCAATAAAGACATCGCAGAGCTAGGCTCAAACAACTTCACAAGAGAAATATTATTTTATTGTAAATCAAAAGCCGAATGCAGTTATATAGAAGCCAGAGAGCAATTTAATCATAGAGTATTGGAATCAGACGACTGGTATAACGGGCAAATTAGTGTGCGTGTTCACGGTAGTCATATAAAAAAATTAAATCAAAGGATTTAGATGTCAAAGGTAGTGTTTGCAGGGTGTTCATTTACTGCTGGTAATGGTTGGAATCCCAATGACTTTTCAACATCGTGCAAAGATCATCCAGATCTGTGGACTAATCTATGCTGTAGTCAAATTGACCAATTAAAAAATTTAGAAATATTAAATTATGGGCAGGGTGCAGCGTCTAATGCAGAAATATTTAGAAATACAGCAAAAGCTATAGCAGAGCACGGGTCTGATATCAAAATAGTTTTTTGTCAATGGAGTAATATGCCAAGATACACTTTTGATATTGGATTTGAATTGTGGACAACTTCTGAAGGAATACATCCCGGTATGCGAGGCAAAAAAGATGTTAATTTAAATCGAGGGGATAAGTGGAGTAGAAAATATATAGATGATCTATTAGACAGGTTATTAGTATTACATCACCTACATGGAGAAATTATCAAAGTTGTAGAATTTTGCAATATTTTACAAAAATTAGCCCAACAATTTAATATTAAATTGTATTTTATTAACGGTTTGTGCGTGTGGGATCAAAATTATTTTATCAGATTATCAGGAGTTTTACCAGAACAATTTACACCGTTTACTAAAAAAGAAATACTTAATATCGAAACAAGAGATGATGAAGATATTTTTAAACTTTATAAAATAATGCACGACGATTATGATCGAGCAGGCGGAATTAATCTATCTCAATGGGTTAATCTTTATAATTCAATGAAACAAAATATCCTAGATACAAATTATGACAATCGACACCCAGGCATAAAAAGCAATCAACTATACGCTCAACAAATTAAAAACTTTTTAGAAACACAATAAATCTGACAGGCAACTCGTAGACACTGTGCTAGTCGTGGACTAGCCCCATTGAGGAACGGTGAGATACCCGGTCCGGATTCTTGGGCGTCAAAGGCAATTGCTAACTTAAGGCAACAAATGGTCGGGGATATGTGAAAAAGATACAACCCCAGCTTATAGGACTTGGATTTATTATCGGGTCACTAGGGTTCCGTTGATATGTGAAGCTAGAGTAAGGGGTACCGGTCAACCGCCTCTGCGTTGGAAACAACAATCTCTTTATAATAAATGGCAGCTACACTCAGATAATGTAGGAGTCAGTTCACCGTGCATACGGTGAATTGTGACCGCGTAATCTAGATAATGCTAAAGAAAACAATCATGTCTGAGCATAGCGAAAGACATAGATCTCTTAGAGATCTCAAATAGTCTAGTAGATAACAGGAACTGAATGTATGTTTGCCTCTAAGAGTTTGTGTAGATCTTTAGTGTTAGAAGGAAACTTTTCCAATTGCCATGTTTTGAGATTTAAATTATGTTTGTAAATCAAATAGTGTTGTATAACAACTTCTTGTTCAAAAGATAAATCTCCAAGTTGATAATCCCAATTATTGACTATACTGTCAATGATGTGAGAAAACTCATGACAAAAATCTAATATTTTGAGCTGGCGGCTTGCCCATTGTTGATATATTGGTAGCCACTGGTTGAATCTTTGTGGATCTATTGAGAGACCAATATAATTCATAATTTTGTTAAAAGTCTGATCGCCAAGAGTCCATAAAGATCTACTATCGATCCACAAATGCGGAAGTCCAAAATTAATGTTTACATCAGCTACACCGCCGATAGCGTTATTGTATGGACGAAAATTTAAGGCTCGTCGTTCTCTGATATCCCATTTGTTGTTGCTACTAAAATGGTCAAATGATTCTTTAAAAAAATGATCGTCTACTTCTTGCTGTAATTCTTCAACTGTTCCATTTTGGCCTTCCTTTAATAAAAAAGCGCCATTACGACGTATTTTTATATGATACAAAGATATCTCAGGATTTGAATCGATAAAAATTAACTTGGTTTTTTGACTACACAGTTCAAATACCTTATTGAAATCGTGTCTTATGTAATCAATAATTTGAGTCTTATCGTCAGTGTTCAACTGATTATAAGCAGTATTATATTTTATAGCAGTAGGATAAAACGTAAAAAGCTCACCGCCCTGCTGAGAGATTTTTTCTAATGTTTTGATTGTTTGATCCAAGCCGTCGGGATGATTTTTCTTGTAGTTATGTGCATTATCATTGACGATTGGATTGGCAACTAGGTCAATCCAGCGATCGTCCTTGGCGTAGTAATGTCTGGTTTGTCCACTGAGAAATTGTATACTCCAGTCAACAAATGTTGCTCCTACCGACGGAATACTAGTAATGGAAACAGTAGTTGGACTCATGGTTAAAATTGATCAGGCCAATCTCTAAATAAGGCATGTTGAATGTCTCCAGCAACAAATTGATTGAATGATCGATGTTTTGTTTCAAGTTCGCCTTCCAGTGGAGCAACACGACGGAATGCTGAATCCATTTGACCCATGTCTCGAAATTCCATCAGTATCATCCACTCTGGCATGTCGGCGATGCTACGGAATCCCATTTTACATCTAGTGATTCTATAGCT
>Ga0214919_10007005_pt1 | contig 15339 bp, 12 predicted proteins | sample LL1503_MetaG_FD_177994 | JGI IMG/M metagenome (GOLD analysis project Ga0214919, IMG submission 177994) | Freshwater microbial communities from Lake Lanier, Atlanta, Georgia, United States - LL-1503 | ecosystem: Environmental > Aquatic > Freshwater > Lake | place: USA: Georgia | collected... | reverse complement strand
CCGGCCAGTTCATACGCTTCGTACGGGCAGCATTGGCGTTGAAAATGCAATTAGGTTGGCAATGCTAAAAAACGCTCGTCTAATACATGCATCGACGAGCGAGGTGTATGGGGATCCTCTACAGCACCCTCAACGTGAAGACTATTGGGGCAACGTAAATCCAATAGGTGAGCGCTCATGTTATGATGAGGCAAAGCGGTTCGCCGAGGCGCTTTGCATCGCCTATTCAAAAACCGAATTGCTGAATGTGGGTATAGTTCGGATTTTCAATACTTACGGACCGCGATTAGACCCAGATGATGGTCGAGTTATATCAAACTTTATAAACCAAGCCTTACGCGGAGACGACATAACTGTTTATGGTGATGGATCACAAACCCGTTCCTTTTGTTTTGTTAGTGATCTAGTCGATGGTATTTTGGCACTGGCCAAAAGCAATGTTCGCGGTCCTTTGAACCTTGGCAATCCATCTGAGTATTCGATGGTGGAGATTGCACTCAAGGTTATTGAAAAGACAAAATCACCGTCTAATATTGTATTTCGAAGTCTTCCTTCTGATGACCCTAGAAAGCGATGCCCAGAGATTTCGTTAGCGATTGAGAAACTAGGGTGGCGCCCATCTATTGGTATTGACGAGGGGTTAGATATATTGATCCGTTGGTATAAGGAACAAGGAGAAATAAAATAGATAGTTTTAAGGTGATTAGCAATCGCCGCCTTTCGTCAAATACCTACTGTTTGCGAACCGAGCGGCCAAATGTTGTAATTCGAGCTGGTCAATGCTTCAGTGTGGGAACGCGTGATTTGGGAATCAATCGTGAGTATTCAATGTATTCTGCTGCAAATGACGAATTCATAGATTTTTTGATAAGGGAAATCGGGGACGGTATCGTCAGTCCACGGTTAGGTACATGTAAACCAGGAGACTTAGTTGAAATTGGAGGACCGTATGGCGATTTTTGTCTTCCAGAGACGCGTATCGCCGACGATGTGCATGTATTTATAGCTACAGGCACGGGTATTGCACCATTTCACTCATTCGTTATGTCCTATCCTGGGCTGCACTACACATTATTTCACGGCGTTAGACATGAGGATGAAATGTATGATAGGAATGATTATGCGAAGGAGTCATACACAGTTGCAGTATCCGATCCCGCGGATGATAGAAGTGGAATACGAATAACTGAAACACTCAGAACGACTGCGCTTGATCCCCGAGCTTTCTATTACTTATGTGGAAATCGCCTAATGATCACAGACGCAATATCAATATTGCGCGACAAAGGTATTCCAGGTGGTTCAATCTATACTGAAACATTTTTCTGAGAGTAGGTTTAAATGCGCATTGCAATTTCTTATCCGCCAATAATAAATAAGCATGGCCAGAAAGCGATGGTCTCACAAAACAGGAACGTACAGTTTTTTAAGAAACCCACCTATTTGCTCCCTGTAATTCACGCTCAAGCTGCGACTTCGGTTCGAAATCTAGGTCACACAGTTCTGTGGGATGATGGAAATGCCCAGTTAAAAAGTTATAAAGATTGGCTGAATGATCTAGTTTCTTGGAAACCTGACATCATAGTTTTTGAAAGTACCACACCGGTAATGAAGTTCTATTGGTCAACTTCACGTCAGATCAAAGAAATTCTGCCAACTACTACAATTATTATGACTGGCTACCACTCAATGCGTAAACCAGAAGAAACATTAGAAAAATCGCCAATTGACGTTGTGCTTAGAAGTAATAATATTGATTTTGTTTTAAAGCGGCTAGTAGAACACATGGATGGAAATCCATTTTGGAGAATGTCATGTAATATCGAAGGCCTTACTTTCCGGATTTCGGATGCAGAGGTTCGATCAACAGGAAATTTCGTTCAGGTAGAGCCACTCGATGACACCCCGCTTATTGATCGGAATTTAGTTCAGTGGAAGAATTATGCCTATGAGAACGGGAATTTCCTTCAGACGCCGGGCACATATGCAACGAGTGTTATTCGAGATTGCATGTTTGGTAAGTGTACATTTTGTCGCTATAACGGTCCTGATCTTACATTTTCGATGATGTCGGTACATCGAAGTCTTGACGAGTATGAAAGTCTGATTAATGAATATGGAGTCAAAGAGATTTTTGACGACTCAGGAGTTTGGTATAGAGGTAGAGAAGCTAGGGAGTTCGCTCGTGGAATCATAGAACGAGGGCTACATGAGCGAAATTGTTATTTTGGCCTCAACACTCGTTTTGAATATTTAGATGAAGAAACCATCAAATTAATGGCTAAAGCAAACTTTAGATTTGTGCTTTTAGGTTTTGAAGCCGCGGATGATGAAACACTTCAGAGGCTAAATAAGGGATATCAGATGGAGCATGTTGAGCGATGCCTTACTTGGATGACCAAGTATGGACTTCACCCCCACCTAACAATTATGGTTGGTTACCACTGGCAAACAAAAGAACAGTTAGAACTTACTGTAAACACCGTGAGGGATCTCATGTTTAGAGGTCTTGCTCGAACTTTACAAGTGACGATCTGTACTCCTCTTGACTTCACGCCTTACCATCAAGAGTGCATCAATACGGGCGTGCTACTCACCGACGACTATGACGATCATGACATGAGCAAGCTAATTGTGAAGACGCCCCTTCCTCATGAAGAATATTACCAAGCAATTCGCAGCATGTATGCAATTTCCTTCCACCCTCGGTTTTTATTGCGTCAAGTACAATTCCTTTTCAAGTTCAGGAAACGAGACTGGCAGTTTTTGTTTACATACGGAATACGTGCCCTACGAAGAGTGCGACAACATGTTTTCAATCTCACTCGTAATTCAGAGAGGTAAGCAAGGACGTTACCAATGTCGGAGTTGAAGGCAAGATTTACAATAGTTATTCCAGTTAAGGAAATTAATGATTATGTTCGAGAAACTGTTCTCTATATTCAGGCTCTTGATTCGAGAAACTGGGAATTGATCATCGTTCCAAACAATGATGATTTAAATGAATGGAAGGACGATTTTAGAATTAGTCTTGTTCCATCCGGGCGAGTCGGCCCAGCAGACAAAAGGGATCAGGCTGCAAAAATTGCCAGTGGCTCGATACTCGTATTTCTGGATGACGACTCCTATCCAAAGTCGGACTTGCTGTCTATCGCCGAAAAATATTTTGATGATAAATCTATTTCAGCAATAGGTGGTCCTGCAGTTACACCGGATTCAGACTCGTATTGGCAAAAGGTTTCAGGAGCCGTGTTTCTTTCGAAACTAACGGGGGGTAATCCCGAGCGGTATATTTCGTTAGGTTCTACAAAGGAAATAGATGATTGGCCAGCAGTCAATTTTATGGTTCGTAAAACAGACTTTTTAGAAGTAGGTGGTTTCAACTCTCCGTTTTGGCCGGGAGAAGACACGTATTTTTGTCTCAAACTTTTCAAAAACACCAAGCGAATTGTTTATGCCCCAGACTTAATTGTTTGGCATCACCGTAGATCGGGGATTTTGCACCATTCGAAACAGGTAGGAGCATATGGACTTCACCGCGGATATTTCGCGCGCCGATTTCCTGACACATCCTTTAAAGTTAAATATTTCATTCCAAGTGGATTGTGCGGGCTGATCTTGCTGAGCTTAATTAGTCCAATTCTTTCAGAACTGTTTAGAAACATAGTCATTATTGGATGGGCTATCTATTTATTTTCAATCGCGCTTGGCTGCTTTTTTTTGGCCAAATTAGCTTCTGCGAAAATCGCCATCGGGGCAGTTCCTTTCGTAATTGTGACCCATTTGAGTTATGGGTTCAATTTTATTAGAGGATTTACCAGAATCCGACCCTTGGTTAGTAAGTTGCGATGACATTGTCTAATTTGCAGAAACCCCTAGTTTCGATAGTGGTGACAACACGTAATGAGGAACGTAATATTGAGAACTGTCTTGAAAGCATTAAATTACAAACATATTCACCCATTGAAATTGTTGTAGTTGATAATGCTTCGACGGACACAACAAAGGAATTAGCACGAAGGTTCACAAAAGCTGTAGTTGACAAAGGACCAGAACGATCTAGTCAACGCAACTATGGGATTTGCAGTCTTGCAATAGGAGAATATGCGATGTTTATTGACGCGGATATGATTTTGTCCCCATCTTTGGTTGAATCATGTGTTACTGAAATTGAAAATAAAGAAGTTATCGCGCTTCATATAAAAGAGGTGATTCTGGGAAGAGGAATTCTCGGAAGAATTCGCAGATTTGAGCGCAGTTTTTATTCTGGGACGGTAATTGATGGATCTCGCTTCTTTCGGAGAGAAACTTTTTGCAAGATTGGAGGCTTTGACGAGAATCTTCCACCCGGACCAGAGGATTGGGATTTAGATAAACGTTTTAAATTATTAGGTCGAATTGAACTTCTTGATTCAGTTGTGATGCAGGCTGATTGGCCGCAAGCAGACTTTATTGCGGAACGAGGTATTGCCTACGATCCGAGATACGTCGGTATTTATCACAATGAGGATACACAATCATGCACTGCATATTTGAAGAAAAAAGCTTATTACAGTCCGAGTATGAAATCTTACGAACACAAGTGGGGGAAAGGCGATGCTGACTTAAAGAGGCAACTTGGATTTAAATATAGGTTCATTACCGTGTTTTTGGAACAAAAGCGATGGAAAATACTGATCAGGCATCCAATACTAACCATTTTGCTGGCTCTACTCCGTGTCGGTGTTGGAACAGTTTATTTAGTTGTGCGTGACTAAAGAATGAAAATTTAGTTTCTTCCAATTTGACGCACTACAACCCCATCCTGGCGGGGAATATATCCCCAAGGATCGATTACGTAAGAACCCACCGGAAATTGTATTTCTAGGTATCGGTCATGCTTAACACCGATGACATAAACAGCAACTTCCTCTGTTTCATCCTCGCACCATTCTGAACCGATGGGAAGGAATGCCATCAGAAGCCTCGAAGGAGATCCAACAGTGAGGTTAGTATTTGGCTTATATTCCTTACCAAGCAAACGGATCGGTAATCCTGTAACTGCTGCTACGTCAGTTACAACACTGGCGATCCACTTTGTCTGATTATCACGAGTTTTCATGAGCCAACCAAATATGTCCTCTGAAAGATCAACTCTTGAAGCTAGCCAACTGAGTGCAAGCTGGTCTCTCGGATGGCATCCGCCACCGTCACCAAGTCCGGGTCTGAGATATTTAGTGGAGATAATGCGGTCTGTTGCATAAGCAAGTGTATCAATTACCCGATCTGCATTTCCACCAATCTTTTCACATAGCTCGCCAATCGCATTAGCAAAAACAATCTTCATACCAATAAAGGTATTATATGACATCTTAACCATTTCGCATTCAATAACAGAAATCCGAACTATAGGCTTATCATGAATTTTTGAGACAACGTGAGCAACCACTTCATAAGCCTCATCGCTATCAGTACCGACCAGTACCATTTCTGGGTTTGAGAAGTCGTCCATCGTAGTGCCCATAGCAATAAATGCTGGAGAATAAACAAACTTTACAAATTTGTTTCGCTCGACTAATGGAACAATCTCCCTACCACAGGTTCCTGGAAGAACTGTTGAAACAACCACTAAAGTAATGTCATGGTCTGCACTATTCACAACTGATTCGACAGCAGACACTAAAAATCCGTATTCAAAATCACGTCTTTCATCTGGTGTTGGAGTGCACCCCTCAAAATCTGGTGCATGAGGTGTCTGAGCTGCCACATAAACTACATCTGAGTTTTGAACCACTTCAGAAATGGTTGAAAACCAAGTCAGTTCTACTCCGCTCCGAAGTGTTTCCTCCACTCCTTTTTCTTGAAAGGGTATTTTTCCAACCTTCAGGTAGCCCTCAACTGCGCTATTGATATCGGTTCCGCAAACCTTGAAACCTGCACCCGCTTGTACCAATGCACATGGCAGTCCAAGCTTTCCCAAACCAACCCAACCAATTCTCATAACACTCCTTCCAAGCTAAAAATCATCTAGTGGATTTTAGCACACGAAAGGCAAGATTAGATCAAAGAACCAACGACGACTTAACTCTATCTGTTATTAATTGGTTGAAAAGGTAAATCTGAAGCGTTACATAAAGCCAAAAACACAAGTATTTTAACTATCAACTACTTATTAGTGAATTGGGAGTATCGGAACAACGTACGATTTTAATTCAACTAATATCATAGACGTGAGAGATGATTTTAAAAATTTAAGGTTCGCGAGACATCTGTGTTATCAAATTTTGTCTTGCTTTAATCGACTTGTTTGGTATGTTCTCGCGGTTCGGAAGTGGTCGAATCGCATTAAAACTACGAAAGTTTCTCATGAGGTAGCAAACAATATCTTGTTTGTATACAGAGATTTTGGAAATTCAAATTTGAACGCTCTGCGCAATATCGGCTTCAATATTGATCGAATCATAAAAGATAAATTCCAGCCAAAATTAAACGTAAGAATACGGTATGGGAATGTTTTCTTTGGCAATGCAAAATGGCTAAGAAAGCAAATCAAAACACTCAAACCAAACTACTTGGTTGTTGGAGATCCGCAGCTCATCGGAATACCTGGTCCAATTGGATTAATTCAAACGTTTTTACTCATTAGAACTTGTCGTAAAAGCCACTGTTCGATATCGCTGATCTTATTTGATCTGCCTGATCCTCAAGGATCATTGTTTGGGTCACTTATTTCACGTTATGGTGGAAAAGTATTCAGCGTTTGCAACGATCAGATCGAGTGTCTTAAATTTTCCAATTTAGTGAATGCCGTGGGTCCTGCATTAGAGATGTGCTTTATTGCCAAGCACGAAACCAGGATCACTTACGAGCATAGAACGATTGACGTGCACCTTCCGAGACCGAGTTATTCACCGCGAAAGGAATTGGTGGAAATTGTTGCACGCCAGTCATTAAGCGATGGCATAAACATTTCGATTGGCGGAGCATTAAATACATATGAGGAATATGAAACTTCTTTAAAGAACACAAAGATAGTTGTAGTCACTAATTCGATAATTAGCAATTGTGTAGGCAAATGGCCATTGCCAGACGGTCCATTTACACATGCCGTAGCTTATAATTTCGAAGCATTACGGGCAGGTGCACTTCTTTTATCTCAGGATTGCGATGCTTTTAAACAACTGTTTAAAGATGGAGTCGAATTTCAATCCTTCTCAGATCACTTTGATCTCTATGAGAAAATTAATTTTTTTTTGAAAAACGAAGTTCTGCTCAACAAAATCGCCGAGCAGGGCTATCTAAAATATCACCAAGTTGTTTCGAATCAATCCATTCTAAAATCTCTGTTAAAAAATGGTATTCCGGTATGAATGAGGTTAAAAGATTGAAATCATTAGATATTTGTATACCCGTTTTAAATGATTTAAACCTAGATGATTCCCTTCATTCAATAATCAATCAGGGATTAGCCGATTCAGTGGTCGTCTGCATCTCAGATAATGCCTCTGAAAATGATCTTGAAACTATTGTTAAAAAATATTCGTCGCAATTAGAAATCATTTATTCAAAATCTGAAATAAGATTAAGTTTCGAACTGAATCTATTGCGAAGTTCCCAATTGGGAACTAGCGAATTCGTAACATTTTGTGGGGCGGGCGACGAATTCATGGGACAGAGCTTGCTACATGATGTGAAGATTTTAGAGCAAAAAATTGAATTTGCTATGTTGGGAAGTGCGCAACTGATTAGGAATCAAGCTGGTATACGTCGAGTGAAGTTTGGATTCAATCCGCTAGCAAACTTCGACATTATCAATGAGTCAAAAGTATTCGATTGGATTTTCAATGGTCCGCTGTCTGGAATAGGTAGTTGGGTCGTGCGGCGAAGTGATTTAAATCAAGCTATCGCAGTTGTTGGAAACAAGATTGATGGCACCAAATTTCCTCAAATTATCTTTGCGTTATTTTTACCAAACCGAGGAAAAGTTATTCAAACTGCGTCCACCTGGTATGTCGCAACATACGAAATGGACAGATCAAGGATGCGAAACTCTATATATGAGAAAGTCGATTGGATAGAACTAATGATGGAAATTAGCATTGAGCATTTACATGTTGAGAGCATTCGTGCACATTTACACAAATGGATAACTTCCAATTTCATTGGTTTTAAAGCATTTGGGAATCAATCTACGTTGCTTCATTCCAAAAGTTTGGCGATGAAATATGGAGGACTGCAAAGTGTATCGAAATTTGCTTACACGTTTGCCAAAATTCTACCGAGTCCAATATGTTTAGTGTTGGTGTTCATCAAGCGAAAATTATTGTTTTTAATTTCCACCAAGGTGACTTCTCAAAATTAGCTCTTGGAAATTGGTAATATATATATCGCAAAAGCACCAAGCGTTCCCAGAACAAACATTAATGGAGGTACATCGCTTAATTTGGAAGCATAATTGAGGAGAAAAATCTGCAAGGAGGCGAGGGAAACTAGAATCAAAATAAGTCTGTTCGAGGTTTTTGTCATTCGTAGTTGGCCTAGTGCAATTAAACAGGCCCAAGGAATGTATGAAATTAGGACAGCAATTTGAAAATCTCGTCCGGTTTTAAATTGCGATCCAAATATTCGCAAAATTAAGTTTGTCGACACTGTTGCAGCCGTTACAAGTAATCCGAGAATAATGGATGCGATCGCTGTTCTATTAAAAACGCGACGCGTTGAATGTCCTGACTGTAGATTTTGTACCGATTTAGGAATGGCGTAAAAGCTAATAAGCATTGAGATGGATGTCATTGCTTTTCCAATAGTTGCACATGACGCATAAAGTCCTGCTTCGCGGTGTGTCAGAACTTTTCTGGTAATCAGTAAGTCCAACTGAAGGCAAATCCAGATAAGTAAAAATACAAAGTTGGCTGTCCAGAGTTCAATCGATCTCAGAGATGGTAGTGAAAAGATATCGTTTTTAATAAGAATTGAACCAGCAAAAATTGTTGGTATAGCTGAAAGATAGATAATCATTGGAAGAAATTGCTGAGTTCCACGAAAATGTAGATAGATAACAACGAATACAAGTTTAAAGATGGTGTTTGCTACTGTTAAAGCCTGAACTGTTTTGAAACGAGAAAGTCCAAATAGTGCTCCATCAACAACCGACACTGCTGCTGAAATTGGTAAAACAATTGCCAGCGAAGCAACAGTGGTCGAGTTAATTCCGAGTATGTGTGATGTCGGCGTTGAAAGTGTCAACCATAGAAACCCCAATAAGAATCCAACTCCCACAAAAGGGTTTAGTAGCGTGCGATTTAGGGTCCAACGTGGGGCAGAAAAAATCGATGCACTTTCGGCGGTTTTGTGCGCAATCGCTATTTGAAATCCCCCGATCGTAAGTGACATTGAACCCCCAATTGCTAGACTGGTTGTGTAGCTTGAAAAATTTTCAGGACCCAAATCTCGACCGACTTTGGCGACAACGACTAGATTCACTAATGCATTGAAAACTGACGCGATGATTACTGCCAGGGATGCTTTACCAGCATTACTTTGGAATAATCGAAATATATTTTGAACGAAAGTAGATGAATACTCTCTATTTGAAGCCTTCATTATTCGTATCCGACTTTCATTCATAACAAATCTCATTAAGTAGAAGTGAGCCATACTTATCTTTTCGAAAAACCCGTCGCTTTGCATAGTTATTACTTGCGTGCCAAATGCAAGCTCCTGGGTGTGGGCGGAGGGAGTTTGAAGCAAATCCGACTGGGTGGGAGGAAAACCAATTTGCAATTGGCGAATCATTTAAGTAATGATGCAACAAACGGGATCCAATGGCCGACTTTTCAGCAGTACCCAAAGAGGAAACGTAATCTTGCACTTCAGATCTATTCATCAGCGTATTGATATTTCTAAGCGTTGCATTCTCGTGAGCCTGGTGAATCATTTTCGCATGCTCTAGGTCAACCAAAAACATTCCGGAATATGGACTAGCAAGATCAACAAAGGTGTAGCCATCAAGTTCTATATTCGGAACCGAGCTAATTGATGTTGTCCTGCTTTGATCAGTTGATACCCAACTTTTTTGTAATGCATGCCATTCGACACGGAGAAAACCGGGACGAAGTCCAATTTTCGATAGCTTTGGGGCAAATTTCAAAAAATAATTCAAATTCACGCGATCAAAAATCTGATCGTGTTCAAGATACAGAAACAGATCGTTAGAAGAGGCATTGGCAGAATCCTCGGAGAATTTGGATTTGTATAACGTCGTAAGTGAAAACGGGTCAGATAAGTCCGGTGGTTTCGAAACCACTAGGTTAAAGATCAATTCGGTTCCATAAAATCTTGCTCGTTCAGAGAAAAGCAATAAATCGAGTTGTGGTTCTGTATTACAGAAAATATTGACCACGGTTCGAGGTATACCCAGAGTTGATATATTCCAGAGCACATGTTGTATCGGATGAGATTGTCGTGGAACTCCGACCCCTTGGAATCGTTCAACGCAATGTTCGGCTATCTCAGAAAATTCCGCAAAAAGCATTCGTCCCAGTGTTTTTTTGTTTGGTTTCACCCAATGCGTTATATAAACATTTAGATTATGGACATCCACAACATTATTTCTCTCAACCATCCCAATAAGTTAGTTCATTCAAGATAATAGAAGGACTATTAAATGGACTTGTTTCAAGTCAATTCAGTCGCTTTGGAACTTTCATGGGGACACCTAAATTTCTCTTGATTATGCAACGTACCTTCTAAGTCACAATATCACTAAATCCGCATTCCGAATTTCATGATTAGAAGCCAGTACTCCACCAGTCAGTAACTGGCATTGGAGACGGTTTCCGAGTCTCTCAGGCCCGATTTTATATTGGTGCGGTACTTGCAATATACATTATGGGCAAGTCATATCGTCAAGACGTTGTGCTGCAATGTAACCCTAGCAATTGCTGGACCTTTTCGTCTAAAAAATTCATTTGCATAGGAAAGTGAATTCCATACGGAACTTCGGATGAACTATAAACCATTCCCTTGAATTAGACAGTGCCACCCAAATCTGGCTTTTACTGCAGCAAACACAGCAGGTGGCATCGATTCAAAATATGGATGCATAGTATATTTGTAATTCAAATAGTCTTCAATTATGTATGGAAAGACGTGATCTTGATGGATACTTTTGATTGCAAGACCTGAATCCACGAACAATTGAGATATTTCCTCTTTTGTATACGTATTTGCAATTGGACAACCAAATTGGGCTTCCGGTTGGTCTAATCCTGCTTCAATCATGGCTGATTTCCATGAATTAGTTGCATAAACCATAATTTTGATTTCTGTATCCTTAGTCGCAACGCTTGCAATTGAATTAAGTGCATTTCTGATACTGGGTGTGTGATGCAGCACGCCAAATGAGTAGATCAAATCAAATTCACCCTTTGAGAAAATTTCTGAGAAATTTTCAACATTGCCTAGGATAAATTGCCCTTCGAATCCATAAATTTCAAATCGCTGTTTTGCGAGGCTTAGCGAATGCGCCGACAATTCAATTCCAGAATAAATTGCGCCAGCTTTCGCAAACCGGATTGCATCGGTTCCAATTCCGCAGCCAAGCTCTAAAACGCGCAAGCCTTGGTACTTGTCGAAATCAGCAAAATTTAGAATATGAGGCTCCACAAGATACCTACGTGAATCAACTTCATCAAAATACAACCTTGTTCCAACTTCCTGCGAAGAGTGTCTTAAATTGCAAGGTCGTTGATCCCAAAATTTCTGAACTTGTTGAATTGAGTCCTGCACGATCAAACTACCTCTAGTCGGTGTTCCATTGCGGTCCCCTTACGACCATACCAAACGACCTCTCGAGCATAGTCGGCCAGCGAATCATAATTCGTTGAATGATGACGCCGAATTTGTAATTCGCTTTCATCAGGCAATTTCGGAATCCAATTGTCAGAAGAATCGAATTCATTCAAAAAATTTGGAATATCAAATAGTAGAGTTTTTTCTACATCGGAATCAAAAGGCGAAATAGTACTTAAATTTTGAAATTGTATTAGATCCTTGAGGATTGCTTTGGGGATCTGCGGGAAAGTCATAATCAGGAAATCTTCAACCCATTCACTTTTCGTTGCCGTGACGCAACGAAGATAAAAAATCTCTTCAAGCGGCCATACAAGCTCTCCGAAGGAACGATCTTCGAAATCGAATGACCCAACGCCCAGTCGGATGTTCTGACACATTTTGTCCAGCGTGAGTAGGTCCCGCCAAGGTCCGACCTTACTAACTTCAATGTACTTTATAATGGAAATATAAAAATCAGCATATGAAATACCCGTAATCGCACAAACGGTTTTAGCTATTTTTTGCATCAAATTCATGCAGTGAAATGCTTGAACAACTACTGCGATTTTGTTGGCGGCACACCAATCTTCGAAACTCATCGTTGATGTAGAAATAATGATCTCGTTTTTCTCTACGATCTCTACGTCGTCTGGTCTGCCATGTAGCAGCAGTAGTGGAATTTCTACAGTTACAAGTTGGTGCTCAGTTCTCTGCTGTTCCGAATTTAACTCAGCATTCGGTAGCATCATTGCGTGGTAAATGTTTATCGAATCATGTTGTCCCGCAATTAACAACTCGTTAATACCGTGGCAAAATGTTTCAAGAGATTCGCCAGGTAGACCGAGAATAATCTCTGTATAAGTTGGTATTTGGGCATTGCGATATTGTTTGACTAAGTCTGAAAACAAGTTTACTTTCATGTTTTTCCGCTTAATAATCCGCAATACGTCTGAATCAGTTGACTGCAAACTCAAGGTAATGCCTTTACACATTCCGCTTTCATTGAGTAGCGTCGCGATTTCAAAGACACGCTGGTTGGAGTTTTTTGCAAAGGCAGCTCTGAACAGTTTTGGAAAACCATATTTATTTTTTACTCTTACCATTGATCTAGTTAATTCTATGTCATCACTAAATAATCCATAGTTTGCGTCGCAGTTGTATATGAGATCTATTCCATTGATTCCCATCCACTCAAACTCAGATTCAATTCGATCCTTTGGAAAGCGTCGAACCCGAGACATTGTTGCTGAACCCCAATCGCAAAAAGTACACGCATATGGACAACCTCGGTGTGTTTCTTGCGAAGCTTGAAATGCAAACTCAGCATGTTTGCTCACTAAATCATCAAAAATTCCCATCACGTATGGCGAGGGTAGTGAGTCTAAATCGCTTAAACGTTCTGCAGGTCCCGTACTTTTCACAGACAAATCTTTTTTGTCTGGTACCAGCAGACCAGGCGTTTTATACTCGGAGACCCCTGAAACAATTTCAAGCAATAAGTTTTGAAAAGTTATCTCACCTTCACCAACCACAACAACATCTACAAATGGAAGGTGTAGATCAAAAAGCTTCGCATCACTGACAGGCACTTGCGGACCGCCAAAAATGATTACAACTTTTGGATTAATCTGTCGCAACTTTCTTGCAAGTAGTTTGTTGTACTCCCAGTTCCAAATATATGAACTGAATCCAACGACATCGGACTGTTCTATTTGAGCGAGGACCGTATCTATCGGTAGGCGCCGAAAAATCGTTTCATCAAACATGATTTTCGACCTGAGTAGATCATTATCAACACAGGCCGCCTGAAGGCAGCCAGCTGAATAGGGAAGAAATGCGTTATCGCCATACGCATAATTAACTTGTAGTAGCGTGACTTTTAATGTCATGGTTCTCCCTATATGTCATTGTATCTAACCAATTCTCATAAGTTAAGTGATTTCATTAAGGAAACCCGGTGACCATAAGTAGTGAAAGAATAATAGAGCTTCTTCTGCCTGATTCAAATTATCTTGAAATTGGCATATCAAGCGGGAGCACTTTTTTGGAGATTTCTGCGGTCTGCGAAAATTCTTTCGGTTGTGACCCAAACTTGAAACCGCATCTTGCTGCATATACAAATCTATGGAAGCTGACTAGTGATGATTTCTTTCTGTATCACAATTATCTGAAATTTGATGTGATCTTCATTGACGGTCTACACACAGCAGAGCAGGCAATGACAGATTTTGTGAATTGTGTCAATCAGGCGAACATTGGCACCGTAATTTTGATTGATGATGTATTTCCTGATTCAATCGCATCATCGAAAAGATCACTCGGTTTGTATCGTTGCAGCCGCGCAATGAATTTAATTTCTTCTGTTTTAAAACCTGTTGGATGGCAAGGTGATGTTTGGCGACTAGTGATGGCGCTTAGATCACTCGAAGGAGACTTTAATTATAGAACTATTTATACGCAAAATGGCAAGAAGGTTCAGACTTTGGTTTGGGGTCCATCCATGGGAAGGATCAAGTTGGATATCGAAAAGTGTATTTCCATGTTGCCGCCAAGGGGTAAGCCCACTTTTAAATTATTCGGCCAGCAGCCGAATAGCCTAGAGCAAATTCCATTTTGGTTTAATCCAGAAACCTTTACACGGGTACTGGAGTTGTTAAAAGGAATCAAAAGTTCCTAATCTTTTATTTAAATTTTCAATAACCACGATTCGTGAATTTGAAAACTAGAGGTTGAGAAAGTACTTTCTACGTTATAGCTGGTTCTCTAACACCATGAAGATTGGTTGCCTAAATTGAGCATCTCTGTATTATTGCCAACCTACTTTGGCTCCAAAATGTTGAGGAACACACTTGACTCATTGGTCAGCCAGACTGTGCGTGACTTCAAAGTTTATGTATCTGATGATTCTGGGGCAGAATTTCGTAAAGAATCAGATCGTTTAAAGTCAATTACTAATGAGTATTCGTTGTTTCTTGAAATTGAGCTCCATATTAATTCTGAGAATATCGGATATCCCAAAAATTTGATGAAACTAGTTGATCGAAGTCAAGAGGAACTTATTTTTTTATTGGCGCAAGATGATATTCTTTCGCCAATAGCGATTGAAAGTTGCGTTAAAGCATTAGACGAATATCCCCTAGCCCGCGCGGTAAGTCGACCTTATTTCTGGTTCGATAAATCGCTGAATTCACCGATTCGTCAAATCCCAAATTTGGGGTCTTCGAATCCTGAATTGGTAACAACAGAAAGCGATTGGTGGAAAATCGAGCGAACATTGGTCGCCGCCAGCCAATTAACAGGGTTGATGTATCGCCGTAGTGGTTTACGAGAGCCATTTGTAAATTCCATTTTCCCAGCCCACATATATCCTTTGGCTGGCGCCTTAAGGGACGGGGGGGTTGTTTACCTTCCTTACCCAACTGTTGCAGTAAGTGTTGAACATAGTCAGACAAGGACGCTCTCTTCTATATATACCGAATCTCCTGCAATGGCCTGGATCACGCTGTATCGGAAAGTATTCGCAGG
>Ga0214919_10007004_pt1 | contig 15339 bp, 14 predicted proteins | sample LL1503_MetaG_FD_177994 | JGI IMG/M metagenome (GOLD analysis project Ga0214919, IMG submission 177994) | Freshwater microbial communities from Lake Lanier, Atlanta, Georgia, United States - LL-1503 | ecosystem: Environmental > Aquatic > Freshwater > Lake | place: USA: Georgia | collected... | reverse complement strand
TTGCCACAGGACATCGCCGACACGCTGGCCGCGGCAGGCCTGTACCGCCTGCTCACGCCGCAGGCCTACGGCGGCCACGAGGCTGCGCCGGAAAGCTTCTTCAGGGTGATCGAACGCCTGGCGCAGGCCGATGCCGCAGCGGCTTGGTGCTGTTTCATCTCCTGCACCAGCAGCTTGCTGGCGGCCTACCTACCCGAGCCCGAGGCCGTAGCGATCTTCAGCAAGCCAGACCTCAAGGCCGCCGGTGTGTTTGCGCCACGGGGACGGGCCAAGGCCTGCGTGCAAGACGGCGCGCCGGGTCTGCAGGTGAGCGGCCGTTGGCCCTGGGGTTCAGGCACGCACAACGCCGACATCATCAGCGCCGGTTGCCTGCTGATCGACGGCAAGGGCCAGGCCGAACTGCTGGCCGACGGCACGCCGCGGGTCGTGTCGGTGCTGCTGGACCGCGCGCAGGTGGAACTGCTCGACAACTGGGACAGCTTCGGCTTGTGCGGCACCGGCAGTGGTGAGTTCGAGGCCAAGGACGCATTCGTGCCCTTGGGCCGCAGTGCCTCCCTGTTCGACGGTGCTCGCATAGACCGGCCGCTCTACCGCTTTCCGGTCTTCGGACTGCTGGCTTTGTCGATCGCTGCAGTGGCCACCGGCATCGCAAACCATGCGCTGGCCAGTTTCATCGCCCAAGCCGGCCACACTGTCGCGCAGGCCAGCAGCAAGCCGCTGGCGACCAAAGCCACTGTGCAAGATGCGGTGGCGCGCGCCGAAGCTTCGCTGCGCAGCGCGCGCGCCTATCTGCTGAGCAGCATCGCCGCTGCCTGGCAGGCCGCGCAACAAGGCGGCGCGATGCCGCTGGCCTGCCGACGCGACCTGCGGCTGGCATCCACCCACTCGGTGCAGACCTGCGCCGAGGTGGTGAGACGTGTCTACACCTTGGCCGGCGGCGGCGCGGTGTTTGCGGACTCGCCGCTACAGCGCTGCTTGCGAGACGTCCAGGTGGCGACCCAACACATGATGGTCAACGATGCCAGCTATGAGCTCACGGGCCGATTGCTGCTGGGTCTGCCGACCCAGGTGCACACGCTCTGACGCAACGATCACCCTTGAGCAACCATGCCACCATCTCGCTTGTGGTCTGGTCCAGGATGCGGAACTGTTCGCGCATCAGTTCGTCACGCAAGCCACGCCCGGCCTGCACCCGAGCGGCCAGCAACTCAGCGTACTCACCAGCACGCATCGCCCCGGCTTGCAGGCAATAGCGGGCAAACGCTGCGAGTTCGTCGGCCGCGCGCGCGCCTGAATTGCCAAACCAAGACCTCAGCAACTCGATGTCGCGTGGCAGCGCATCGAGAAAATTGAAGACAACCCGTCGCCGCGATTCGAGCAGTTCGCTGACGACGACGGCCTGTGGGTCGAACAACGGAACAGCCTCTTGCCAGCCCGGCCCCGGATCGTGTTGGACAGTCGCTGCGCCGGCCCAGGCTGCCAGATCAACCCGCAGCGCTTGCTCGTCGGCCCCTCTGCGGTAGACCCCGTCGGCACCCGCCAACTTGGCCATTGACGCACCCACCATGTCGATGTGGTTGACCAAGGCGACGATGCGGCAAGCTGAAGCGCCGGCAGCGCGTCGCCTGTCGTTGATCCAGGCATAGGTGTCGAAGCCAGGCAGGCGGTAAGCCAGGATCACCAGATCCGCGGGTCGCGGGCCCAGCGCCAGCCACAGGCTGCGGACCGACTCGAAGATGGCCAGATCGACGTCTGGTGTGGGCCTGACGATCCGGTCGATCCAATGGCGCCAAACGGCGCTGGGCTCGATGATGGCGATTTGGCGGCGCTGGCCTGGCAGTCGACTGAAGGAAATCATACTACTATAAACAGTTTAATTGATTATAGTATTTTAATCTTCCAATTCAAACCCTCGCCTGCGGAAAAATCGTGCAAGCATTTGAAACATCGTCAACAAAATCCAGCCCAGGCAGCAAGCGCGAAGAAGCGCTGCAGCAAGCCGGTCGAAGACGGCTGAGACGGCCTGGTCAAAAAGGCGTGGCCGCGCGCGGAACGAAGGATTCGTCGCCGTCGAAATGCCGTTTGATACGGCGCAGGCTGCCGAGCCCGGCCAGGAAAGCCCGGACCAATGCAGGGTCAAATCGGCGGCCTTGGTCGGATTCGATTGCTGCAGCGGCTTTGTCGATCAGCCAGGCTGGCCTGAACGGCCGCACCGTGGTCAGCGCGTCGAGAAAATCGGCCAGCGCGACGATCCGCCCCGACAAGGGGATGTTCTGGCCGGCCAAGCCCAAGGGATAGCCCATACCGTCCCAGCGCTCATGGTGCGACAAAGCGATTTCGGCGCCCAATTGCAGCAGCGGCGAGGCCTCATCGCGCAGCAATTCGTAGCCTATCGTGGTGTGGCTCTCCATCCTGGCGCGATCGATTTCGGTCAAGCCCGAGGGTTTGACCAGGACGCTGTCAGGCAGCCCGATCTTGCCGATGTCGTGCAACGGCGCCGCGCCGAGCAGCAAGTCCTGCTGGTTCAGACTCAGCCCATGGTGATGGGCAATCGTCGCAGCGTACTGCGCCATGCGGGTCGTGTGCTTGCCGGTTCGCTCGTCGCGAAACCCCGCGACCTTCTCGAGCAAGCGCTGCAGCACCGCGTCCTGCGGCCCAGCGTCCCATCGCGCCGATCTGGTGCCGCCAGTGCAGTGCACATCCAGAGGCTGAAATCCCTGAGCGAGCGCTGGGGCCATCGCAGCCAGTCGCGTCAGGTTGCGAACCTTGAGTGCGAATTCCTGCGGGTTCACTGGCTTGGCAATGACCTCATGCGCGCCGGCACGGTAGGCCGGCATGCGCATGGACTCCAGGTCCGCGCAGCCCGACACCATCGCCACCGGTGTGTGCAGAACCGCGCCTGACTGCTGCAACAGACCCAGCAATTGCACCCCGTCGAGTTCGGGCATCAAGTAGTCGAGCAGCAACACGCCGGGCGGCTTGGCGCGAAACGCCACCAAGGCCTGCCGCGGATCGGTAAAGGCCTGGATATCGTCAAAGCCCGCGCGCCCAAGCAGCAAGCGCATCTGGACCAGAACCGTGGGGTTGTCGTCAACGATGCCGATCGAGATCATGAACTGGGCTATCGGACGAAAACCCGAAAACGAAAGCTGTATTTCAGCGAAGCTCGCGGCTTGCGTGGCCCGCAGCACATCGCGTCGGGCGAAGGCTGCGAGTGCGCAGTCGCCTGCGCATCAGCGTCCAGGCGTCCAGACCAGATCCGGCAAGGTGGCCAACCACGGCAAGGGTTTGCCCGGCGCCATCGCACCCGACACCAGATAGCCTTGGACATGGGTGCATCCGACCTGCGCCACTGCATCAAGCTCCTGCATCGACTCCACCCCTTCGGCGACCACTCGCAGGTCGAGCAGTCGACCCAGGGTCGCGCAACCACGAACGATGGCCTGCATGCGAGGATCGCGATCGATCTCGTGAACGAAAACGCGGTCAAGCTTGAGCTCAGAGAACGGCATGCTCGACAACTGCGACAGGCTCGAATAAGCCATGCCGAAGTCATCGATCGCGAGGTTGAAACCCAGCATTCGAATCCGCGCAGTGTTCTCGACCACATGCGCCAGGTCGCTCATCGCGTCGGTCTCGGTGATCTCGATCGTGATCCAGCTCGGGTCCAGGCCAGCTCTGCTGACCACCTCGGGCAAGGTCTGGCAAAAGCCCCAGTCCGACAGCGAGCGCAAGGACGCATTGATAGACCCGCTCACCGCCAGCCCAAGTTTGAGGCTTTCGGCCACAAAGGCAACGGTTTGTTGCAGCATCCGCAAGGTTGCCTCTTCCAGCAGTCCGTGCTTGGCAAGACCCGGCAGCAAGCGGTCGGGCATGATCAGGCCGCCGTCGTTGTCGCGCGCTCGCATCAGCGCCTCGAAACCGACAATCTCGCGGGTTTTGATTCGCAGCTGCGGCTGCATCCAAGCCTGCAGACCACCGCGGTCCAGCAATAGGCGCAACTCGGCACGGCTCAGCGCGGGTTCGTTGGCAGCCGCTGTCAGCCACGCGACAAGAGGTTGAAACCCCTGCAGACGGCTGGCAACCTCGGCTGCTGAGACCGGCTCTTCCGCCGATCCTGCCACCGGAACACCACAGACCGCCGCCAGCATCAGCGCCGACTTGATCACAGCCCTTTGTTGCCGGCTGACGATGAAGATCGCCGGACAGGGTGTAACAAGCGCCAGGCTGCGTATCAACTGCAACCCATCGCCATCGTCAAAGGTCAAGGACATCAGCAGCAGAGCTGGCGGTGCGGCGGTCGCGCGCAGGTCCTGCTGTAGCGCCAGCATGGAGCTGAACACTCTTTCGACCTGCCAGGTCGCCGAGGCGATCGCCAGGCCCAACTCGGCCGCGCGCGCCGGGTCACGGACCAACACCCAGCAACGCCTTCGCGCGGGATCGTTGGCCGTGTCAGTCATGGCAGATGCCCTGAGATGACCTCGGCGCAGATGTTCCTGACATCGGCAAACGAAATCGGCTTGATCAACAAGCCGCTGAATCCGTTGGCCAGCATCCGGCCTCGCTCCTCAGGCATGCTGTGCGCGGTATAGGCAACGACGGGCAGGCTGGTCAGGCCCAGATCGTCACGGATCGCCCGACATACCTGCTCGCCACTCATCTGAGGCATACGCAGGTCGAGGATCACCAGGTCGAATGAACGCTCCCTGAGCATGGCAAGCGCCTGTGAGCCAGAGTCGACCACCACGGTCTGCCAACCCAGCCGCGCCAGAAAGATCTCAACCAATCGACTGTTGAGGCGGTTGTCATCGACAACCAAAGCCTGTCTCGACAAGGTCATGTGTACTCCTTTGTTGCCGCCTCGACCGGCCGGCGTGGCAAATGCAAGCTGAGCTCGGTGCCCTGCCCTAGGCGAGAGGCGATCTGCAGGCGAGCACCGATGAGCTCAGCGATTTCCTTGGCCAGCGGCAGGCCCAGGCCCGCACCCTGGCGTGGATGGGTGAACTCCTGAGACAGCGAATGGAAGCGGGTGAAAACGGCATCAAGCTGCCCGGCCTCAATGCCAACCCCGCTGTCCGACACCACGATGGTCACGCCATCCTCGTCGCTGCTGGCCTGAACCCGAACACCGCCATGGTCGGTGAATTTGACCGCGTTGTCTATCAAGTGGCCCAGCACCTGCAAGAGCCGGCTGCGATCGGTTCGCAGCCTGGGCAGGTTGCCGGCTGAGAGCTCCAGGCTGAGCGATCGAGACTCGGCCGAAGGCCGGTGCAGCTCACACGCCTCTTCCAGCAACTGGTTCAAGTCCACCTCGGTGAAGTTGGGCATCAACTGCCCCGATTCGATCTTGGCCAGGTCCAGGATGGTGTTGACAAGACGATGCAGATGCTGCCCGCTGGCTTGGATGGTTAGTGCGTACTCCTGCACTTCGGCGCTAGGCCCGCTGTCTAGCACCAGTTCGGCATAGCCAAGGATGCCATTGAGCGGCGTTCGCAACTCGTGTGAAACACTGGCCAGAAAGCGACTCTTCATCGCACTGGCTTCGTTGGCCCGGAGGTTGCTCTGCCGCAGCGCCTCGACCAACACCGCCTGACGCTTGGTGCGACGAAGCAATGCCGCCGTGAATCCGAACAAGGCCAGGCTGACCAGTGTGGCGAGCGCGATATAGAGTCGGCCGAGACGATCGACCCCACGCAGGATGTCCGCACGACCTCGGCCAACCATCACGATCAAGCCAAGATCATCGATCGCACGAAACGCGTAGAGGCGGTCCTGGCCGTCCACCGCGCTGACCGACCACAGCGTGCCGACCTTTTGGACCCTGGCTGTCGTGAAGGCGGCCGCGCGCGACACATCCTGGCTCACTGCCGTGCTGGCGCCGGCCTGGCGCACCCGCACCACGCCGTCATTGCCGACCAGCGCAATCACACCTTGCGGCCCCAGGTCGACATCGTCGTAGAAACGGGTCAGCTGCTCGGGCGCCAGAGAGACCACCACCACACCGCCGAAGCGGCCGTCAGCTTGATCGATGCGACGGGTCAGCTGCAACGACCAGCGCTGCGACACCCGGCCCAGCACCGGCTTGCTGATGAACAATCGATCTGCTGAACCTTGCTGATGAACCCGAAAATGCTCACGATCGCTCAAGTCAGTCCGCTTGAACGGCAGACTGGAATCGATCAAGAAACCATCGGCACCGATCACCGCGAGTTGACGGTAGTCATCGCCGATCACATCACCGTTGTCGACGTATTCGCTGAGCTTGAGTTGAGCGCCGCGAGACCGCAGTTCGCGCCTGACGAAACGTATCGCCTGGTCCGCCCCCTGGACCATCTTGGTCGTGTGCTCGGCAAAAGCCCTCGCCAGGTTGGACAACTCGGTCTTGGCCTGCGCCTCGACCTGGGCCACATCGCGCTGACGTTGGTAGATCACCACCGACCAAAGCGTGACCAACATGAACACCAGCAAAGCCACCAGCAAGACCACACCGTTCAGGCGTTGGGAACTTTTCTGAGCGCTTTCTTCGACGCTTGCGAGGGTCGAACCCGCAGGCGATGCGGAAGAACCAAAACTGGGCAAAGCAGCGACCAAAAAAATCCTTTACAGCGATTTGATGCAGACCGGCCTTGCGGCGCGCGAAACCGATGAGGCCAAATGACCCATGGCCAGACCCAAGGCGCTGCAAAAACCGTCCTCCCACAACAGCCAAATTCTAAGCCAGCGCCTACAGGTACTTCAGACTGATTTTGAGTTCGGACGCCCCGACCGTGCGATATCTTAAAAAGTCTGCAAATCGATCAAAATTGAGCATTGCGATGGACATTTTTCACATCCAGCACTGGCTAAAACCACTAGAATATCGTGAAACGTCGTCAGTAGCATCTGATCATCAGCACCGCCAAAGCGTACCATTTCAATCGTTAGAATAAGGAAAAAAACTGTGGCCAGACCCAAGTCACGCGCTGAGGAAATCTTGTCCGCCAACGAGGCCTTTGTCGGTACCAAGGAAGCTGCCGCCTTGTTAGGCGTCTCGGTCAGCACGATCCAAAAAATGGTGGAGTCCGGCAAGCTCCGAGCTTGGCGAACCCAGGGCGGTCATCGCAGGATCGCCGAATCCGATGTGCAAGCGCTCAACCGAGAAGGTAGGCAGGCGGTGGGCGGCAGCCACAAGTCACTGTTCATCCTGATTGTGGAGGACAACGCGACGATGCTCAAGGCCTACGCCCGTGTGGCCTTGCAATGGGGCAGCAATGTCGAACTGGCCTTCGCCAGCGACGCCGCCAAAGCGCTGCTGATGATTGCCCAGAAGCGGCCCAACCTGGTCATCACCGATTTGGCGATGGAGCCTTTCGACGGCTTCCACTTGATCCGCACTCTGCGCGCTTCGCCTGAGTTGGCAGACACCCGGGTCCTGGTCGTGACCGGGCTGTCAGACGAAGACATCGCAGCCAAGGGCGGGCTGGATCCGATGACGCTGTGCTACCGCAAGCCTTTGTCGTTCGAGCGCCTGGGCGGTTATGTCGATGCGCGTTTGCAGGACCGTCAGCATCATCGCTGACGCAGCGAATCCTTGAACTGCTGGGTGAACTGCTGGGCCTAAGTCCGGCAGCCCCGCAGACGACAGGTTCACAGCCTTGGCGAAGCAGCCAGCCAAGCCTGAAGTGCTGACTCTGCCGACGACAAGGCCTCGACTGCAACGCGCTCGATGGCCAGCAAGTCCGTCTCCGACTCTTCGCGCAGACACCGCTCTGTCATGCGCACGCGGGCAGCACCACGCCTTGCGCCGATCACGCCCAGTGAATTGGCCACCTCGTGAACGACCGCGACCAAAGCCGCTGACGTGCTGGATGCGCTCAATGCCAGCCTTGCGCGCAAGATCGGCAGGTCTTCGATGAACATCGCCGCCACCTCGCGGTAGCCCTGGACATCATGCCCCAGGTCGCGAACGACCCAGTCCGCGTCAAGAATTGGCAAATCGTCGAATCCCAGCTTATCAGGCACCTCGCCCATAGCAGCCCTCCGGTCAAGTCATGTGGCGCGACATCAACGCGAGCACGCGTCAAGTCACGTCCTACCTTATCGTGCAGCAGCGCCACGAACTCGCGCAAAGCGCGCATTACGCACGATGTTAGGAACCCAATTCGAAATGTTACTGGAATCCCTTTCATTTCAGACATCTGCCGGCGCTGCGGGCACCGCCAGAAGGGCCAGGTCGACGTGATCTGGCAGTCAATCCAGAGGGCAGACAGCCGGCCGATCTGCCACGGGCGCAAGCCGATCTGTTCTGCCAAACCCGTTAAAGCTGGGGGACGCGCCGCCGATATCCATCGGGTCAGGCCAGGACACTGGCTCTCAGTGACGGGCGGTCATCGATCCTGTCCGGTGCACCTGAAGTCCAAGGGCCAGCACATGCCAATGCATCCACTCCATCAAAAAAACCCAAGAGACAGGATCAAACGCTTGTTCGGCCGCGTCGCTGCGCTGACGCAGTGGCTTCATCGGTCTCCTCAGGCCGAAGCCAAGCGCGAAACACCGTGCGCCAGCCAGCGACAGAGTACGCGCGATCTGGTCAGCCGCATTTCCAACGCATCGCCGCAAGCTTTGTTCATCTGCGATGGCGCCGGCAGGGTCGTGCTGGCCAACCCCGCAGCGCACCGCCTAACCGGTCGATCTGACGCCACGATCATCGGCGCCGAGATGCGCGACTTCGCGCCCGCCGAGCGCCGGACCGAGGTCGATGCGCTGTTCGCCGCGCTGGCGGGTTCAAGCAGCGCTGATACCGCCAGCCTGCAACACGCGTGGCAAACCCTGAACCAAGCCGATGGCTCTCTGACGCCGGTACAACTCGTGCTTGCCCCGATCGACTGGAGTGGGCGCAAGATGCTGTGCATCCACGGTCACGTACGACCGGTCACCCAAGATTGCGCGGTCAAGCTGCAAGCCGAACTGGACCAGGCGCTCTCGTACGGTTTGGCCAGAAACCGCGTGCTCGCCACGGTGAGCCATGAAATCCGCACTCCACTGAACAATGTGTCGGGCATGCTGGATCTGCTCGAGCGCACGCCGATCGACGCCGAGCAGCGTGAGTTGCTGAAATCGGCCCGCAGTTCGAGCAAACTGTTGCGCGTCTTGCTCAACGACCTGCTGGATCTGTCCAAGATAGAGGCAGGCAAGCTCGAGCTCGAGGAAATTCCATTCGACGTGCAGGAGCAACTCGGCGCAGCCTTGCGGCCATTCGCGGCCAGAGCCGCCGCGCAAGGCTTGGGATTCAGCGTGCAATGGAACACGCCGCAACGCATGCTGCTCGGCGACCCCTACCGTATCTGCCAGGTGATCAACAATTTGGTCGACAACGCTCTGAAATTCACACCGCAGGGCCAGATACGGGTGGAGGTGCGCACGGTCGAAGCCGACGCTGATGCCGACGACTGCGAACTCTGGCTGATCGTCGAGGACAGCGGTATCGGCGTCGCACCCGAGCGGACGCATGCCGTTTTCGATGCCTTCACCCAAGCCTCGGCAGCGACCACGAGGCAGTATGGCGGTACCGGCCTGGGGCTTTATCTGTGCCGCCAGATCTGCGAGCGCATGGGCGGAAGCGCCAGCGTCCGCCAGCGCAGCGGTGGTGGCAGCGTTTTCACCTGTATCGTTCGTTGCCAGGTCGCGCACGGCATGTCGCCGTTCCTCGAAACCCAGCCCTTGGATCCGTCCTTGACACGCTCGCTAGAGGGCGCGCGCGTGCTGGTGGTTGACGACAACCGGGTCAACCAAAGGCTGCTCGAGCTTTGGCTGACCAAGGAACAGATGCAGGTGTATTGCGCGGCCGATGGCGAGGCCGCACTGCGCACGGTCAGCGAGCGATCCTTCGATGTGGTGCTGATGGACGTCTCGATGCCAGTGATGAACGGCATCGACGCGACCAGCGCGATACGCGCATTGGCCAAGACCGGCGGCGCGGGCCAGCAGCGCTTCGCCAGCTTGCCCATCATTGGCGTTTCGGCATACGCGATGAAGGGCGACCGCGAAACCTGTGTCGCTGCGGGGATGGACGACTACATCACCAAGCCGATCGAACGCGATGTGCTGCTGACCAAGATCTTCGCTGCGCTGAACCGGTCTGCGACAGCGCAGGCTGAACCAAAATCGGCTTGAACCGGCGCTCTCGCGCCGAGCGCCAGCGCGTCGAGGGTCAACGCTCGACGCGCTGGCGCCGCCCGTCCGCAGGCATGCGGTAGAGCCATAAAGGGCGCTGACCCGCGCGGCGCAACACCGTCGTGGCGGGCGTGGCTTGGTCGGCAAATTCAAGGCTCGCCAGCCAGGCGCCCGCCCGCATTTCGCGGCGAGCTTTGTCAAGCGCCCGGGCCAGCGACTCGGGACGTTGAAACAAGTAGACCAAATCGTAGTCGGCCCAAGATTCGCCCCAAAGGTCGCCTCGCCGCACCCGCGCCCATCGACAGCGCCAAGCGCACAGCAAGCGCAACGACCGGCTCCACTCGATGCCCACCAGTTCCGCATCCGCAAACTCGGCCCGCAACTCGACCAACCCGGCGCCCTGGCCGCAGCCAGCGTCCAGGATCCGCGCCGGCGGACTGCGGCCACGCAGCCGGGTTTTCTGCGCCAGGCCGCGCAGTGCGCCCCGCGGTGTGGGGAACCAAGGGGCATCGCGCCAAGCCCGCACCGGATACAGACCCACCAGTGCCAGCAGCAAGCCCAACCAGGCCCAGGCCGGCAGGCCGAATCCGGGGGCGACCAGCAACATCGACAGCGGGAAACCCAGCGCAACCATCAGTTGCCGCCAGCGCCTATGCACCGCCAAGCTGACAGCAAAATTGCCGACCATCGAGGCGACCGCCGCCCATTCGGCAGCGACACCGGCACGCTGCAGCAGCAGCCAAGCGGCCCAGGCCATGCCCCAGCACAGCAGGGCCGGCACTGGCCAGCGCCTGGCAACAGCCCATCCATCGGTCATCGATCCGTCCAGGAGATGGCCAGAGGCATGGCCGCGGCCCAACTCGGCGCCAGCCATCGAAGCCGCAGCGCAGGCGCAGGCCAGCCCTCGGCAGCCCACAAACGCCACAAGATTGCGTTTACGACTCCTAAAAACATTTTTATGTGTAAACTCTTTTTAAATAGAGAGTGAAGTGATGCCCGGCAAGGCCAGGAAAATTCACCCCAGTCCATCGCTTGAGCACCGACAGAAAGCCATTTCCAACCGATTTTCCATCCAACTGAACCCTCATTGTCCCAAAGGCTGATCTGCAAATGGAAACCTTCCTGATCATCGGTGCGCTGGCTTTCTTGGCTTTGGCGATGATCCTGTTCTACGAGCTCAAGACCACCCAGCGTCGGCTGGAAGAGATTCACGGTGAGGTGGAGCAGCAGGTGCGCAAAAGCCTCAGCGATGCAGCAGAGCCGATGCTGCGCATTCCAGTGCTGGAACAGCGACTGGGCAACGTGGAGCGTGAGGTCGCGCATCTGCAACCTGTGCCAGCAAGCGCCACCGAGCCCGACAAACTGCTTGCAGCAGTTGATGCCGGTTGATGGCCGCCACCCTGCCGCCACGTCACCTCCACCCCCACGAGAAGTACCCATGACAACTCATCCCCCACGAATGTTCACTGGCCTTGATGCCGCGTTTGTTGCACTGCTGCTGACCTTGCTCGGGACGGTGTGGTACCTGGGCTACGGCAGTTACCAGGAGATCACGAAGGTGGAAAAGGTTCGCGGCACGGCTGCGACTTTCGTCAAGTGGATCGAAGCAGCTCAGGCGCAACGAGCTGCCGGCACGGCGGTGGCGCCGGCGGCCTGTTCGCGAGACACCGCCACGTCGCCAGCACGGCTGAACTGGGCTGATTGCCTGCAAGCGCTGCAAGGCCCCGGCCAAGCCATGCACGGCATCAAGAACCCGATGCACGCCAGTTCACTGGTGTTCAGCAGCAAATGCGACCGCCACGCACTCGACACCCAGGGCAGCATCGTGGTCGAAAGAGGTGTCAGCGGGTTGAATGGCACCACGCAAGTGATCGCCTATGCGCCGATCAACGAGCGCGAACCCATCCATGAAGAGCTGTTGTTGCGCGTGACAGTGTGTGGCCACGGCTTCACGTCCAGTGGCGTTGCCGAGGTGAAATTCTGATGCAAGCGACCGACATCCCCCTCAAGCCGAGCTCTGTCCTGCAGCTTCCGTCCGGCATGAGCCTGCGCAGGCTGGTGTATTCTTGGCTGCTTGACCCCGACATCAAGGACAACCTGCGCGCCAAGTTCGACGGCTACATCGCCGTCCTGATCATCACCAACCTGCTGGTGATGGTGTTCGAGAACGTTCCCGGCATCTACGACGGCAACAAGGCCTGGTTTCACGGCTTCGACATCTTCTCGATCGCTGTGTTCTCGATCGAGTACCTGCTGCGCCTGTACATGGCGCCCGAGGACGTCGAGTTTGCCAAGTCGCGTTATCCGCGGCTGCGCTATGTCTTCAGCATCTATTCGCTGATCGACCTGGCGGCGATCCTGCCTTTCTATGCCGCCTTGTTGCTGCCGATTCAAACCGATCTGCGCATCCTCAGAATATTGCGGCTGCTGCGCTTGTTCAAGCTGTTCCGCGTGCTGGTGCCGGCGATCAAGGAGTTCCGGGACCTCAACCGCGGCCGTACCTTCCGTCAGCATGTGCACGCGCTGGTCTCACCGAGTGAGTTTGGCGGCAAGTTGCACGATTTTTTCGACCTGACGATCATGATGTGGGTGGTGATCTCGGTCATGGCGGTGGTGCTCGAATCGGTGGATTCGATCTACCGCGATCTGGCGGTCGAATTCGTCGTGCTCGATGCGATAGCGGTCAGCATCTTCACCGTCGAGTACCTGATGCGTTTGTACGCCTGCGTCGAGGAACCCCGTTTCAAGCACTGGCTGGCGGGACGCTACCGATTGGCCACCAGCCCGGCGGCGATCGTTGACTTCCTGGCGATCGTGCCCTTCTTCCTCGAAGCGCTGCTGCACCACCTGTTCGACTTGCGCTTCCTGCGGGTGTTCAGGTTGATCCGGCTGATGAAGCTCACCCGCTACACCGGCGCGACCCAGACCCTGTACGCGGCGATGAAGCGCGAGTGGCCGGTGATCGCTGCGTCAGCCTTCATCATGATGCTGCTGGTGGTGGTGGCGGCGAGCCTGGGCTACTTGTTCGAGCACGATGCGCAACCTGACAAGTTCGAAAACATCCCGCAGTCGATCTACTGGTCGGTGATCACGCTGGCCAGCGTGGGCTACGGCGACATCAGCCCGATCACACCGGCGGGACGGCTGATCACCGTGGTGCTAGCCTTGCTGGGCATCGGCATCTTCGCAGTGCCTGCCGCGGTGTTGTCATCGGCCTTCAACGACCAGCTGCGGATCGAGCGTGAAACCATGCAGAACGAGCTCTACGCCATGCTCGAAGACGGTGTGATTTCGCCGGAAGAGCAACACCTGATCGACCGCGAAGCCGCGCGCCTGCACCTGTCTGCGCCCGAGGTCGGGCGCATCATGGAACGCGCCAGGCAGCAGCGAGAACTCGAGCACACCGGTCACGGCGGCATCCCGTTCTCGATGGTGCAGGAGCGGCCGGCGGTGGCGCTGCAGCAATACCGCATGCTGATCGGTCAGCTGAACCAGATTGCCGAGTTGTCCGATCGACAACAACTCGAACAGATGCTGGCCGTGCCAGGCGACGCCACCGACCTGGAGCGTCAGGTCTGGCAGTTGTTAGCGGCTCAAGGCGGATCGGGCAAGTCGTCGTCGAGCGAGGCCAGCTTGAGCGGCACATGAACCCCATTGCGGCTGTCGTAGGCCCAGGCCAGCAGCCGCGCAATCACCGCATATAGACCCGGTGGAATGGCATCGCCGAGTTCGACATGGGCCGACAGCCAACGCGCCAACAAAGGTGATTCGGCCAGCGGGATGTCGTGTTCCTTTGCCAGTTCTCGGATGCGCAAGGCCAAGTCGTCGACCCCTTTGGCGATCACCGTTGGCGCGGACATCCGGTCGCGGTCATAGCGCAGCGCCACCGCGTAGTGGGTCGGGTTGACGACCACCACGTCGGCTTTTTCGACCGCCGACATCATCCGGCGCCGCGAGGCTTCGCGTTGCAGTGACCGCACCCTGGCCCGGATCTCGGGCGAGCCTTCGCTCTCCTTGGTTTCGTCCTTCTGGTCCTGCGACGACATCCGCATCTCCTTGCGGAATGTGTTCCATTGAAAGCTGGCGTCGATCGTGGCAATGACCAACACCACGGCCCCCAACCACAACAGACCGCTGCCCAAGGTCCCCGACAGTCGAGCCACCGCCGCAGGCAGCGATGCAGATGGCGGCAGCAGCAGGCTGTCGCGCTGCACCAGGAAGTAGATCGTGCCCACACCGATCACCGCCAGCGTGACCAGAATCGCCTTGGCCAGCGCAAACAGGTTGCGGGTGGAGAACATGCGCTTGAAGCCGGCCAGAGGATCGAGACGGCTGAGGTCGAAGCGCAGCGCAAAGACTGGCCGCAGCTTGGCCAGCGCCAGGGGCGCCAGCGCACCGGCCAATGCAGCGACCCCCATCAAGAGCATCAACCAGAGGCCGAAATCCAGCAGCGGACCTTGAGCCCATCGCTTCAGGTGATCCAGGGGATTTTCGCGACCGTCAAAGTGCAGCATCTCGACGATCATTCGCACGGTCGCGGACCACAGTCGTGGGCCACCAACAGCCACCACCACGGCCGCGAGACTGAGAAGAAGGAAAAAACTCAGGTCTCTTGACTGCGGGAATCGCCCTTCCTCGCGCGCTTTTTCGAGTTTGCGTTCACTGGGCTCGAGTGAACGTTCTTGCCCGCTGTCCTCGCCAGCCATGCGTCAATCGGCGGCCTGCGCCAGCCTTTCGATCAATTCGTCGGCACGCTGCACTTCGGCCTTGGTCAACTCGCGCTCGACCTCGTCGCCGCGGTCGCGTGCGGCAGCCGAGCCCGCTTTGAACGACAGTCTGAACCAGGCCAGCGCAGCGACCTCGTCCTTGGGTACGCCAATGCCTTTGTAATACATCAGCGCGAGGTTGAAGCGGCCCACGGCGTCGCCCTTGCGCGCCGCGCGCAAGTACCACTGTGCGGCGGTGGCGTAGTCGCGCTCGGCGCCGACGCCACTTTCAAACAAAGCGCCGAGTTGAACCATCGCGGCCACATTGCCCATGCCAGCGGCTGACAGCAACCAGTACCAACCCTTCTGTGAATCCTTGTCCGTGCCTATGCCTTGGAAATAAATCTGCGCCAAGTCATACTGGGCTTTCGTGTCGCCCTTGACCGCCAGAGCCTCGAAGCGAGAAATCGCCAGCTTGTAG
>Ga0214919_10007003_pt1 | contig 15340 bp, 4 predicted proteins | sample LL1503_MetaG_FD_177994 | JGI IMG/M metagenome (GOLD analysis project Ga0214919, IMG submission 177994) | Freshwater microbial communities from Lake Lanier, Atlanta, Georgia, United States - LL-1503 | ecosystem: Environmental > Aquatic > Freshwater > Lake | place: USA: Georgia | collected 2015-03-15 | reverse complement strand
ATGAAGTTGTTCATAGTATTTAATAGACTGGTTATCAATTAAATATACGAATTTTAATGATTCAATGAACAACTTTTTTTATTTCTTTTATTAAATGCACAACGGGTTATTAAATTATAATTCATTCGAATTTAAATCCGTTTGTTTAAAAGCTAGAGGTAACTCCACCAACTAATATTTTTTTCGTATAGGAAATTAATCACTATGTTTGTGTATATCAAATTTGTAACTATGAAAAATTTTACTGCTACTCTAAAAAATTATTCTAACAATGGTTTAAGTTTAAGTTTAGGTTTATTATTTATATTACTGAATATAAATTATTTAAACTCTCAAACCAACCTCTTAACAGAAGATTTTTCGAGCGCTTCAGGAACAACACCTCCTGTTACATTAGGAACATCACCATGGAATAACAGTACGGTTTTTGGAAATGTTAATTCGGATGTTTGGCATTTCGAAAACACAACAAATCTAAGCCTCGATTATCCAATAATTGGAAAATGTGCTGTGTTCGATGCTCAAAATTTATCAAATGATGGCATATTAGAATCTGTTTCTTTAATCAGTCCATTTATAGACTGTTCTCCTGCATCCAACATTGTATTATCATTTGATCATAAATTAGATGTAGGAATGAATGCCACAGGTTCAATCGAAGTATTTGACGGGACTGGTTGGTCAACAGTACAAACATTTACAAGCTCTACGCCGGGAACCACCTCCGAAATCATCAATTTAACCTCATCACTATTTAATGTAACGAACGCTAAATTTCGTTTTAGCTGGAACGGAAACGGTTCTGGATTTTGGGCAATAGACAATGTTAAAGTACTGGGACCTTTATCTAATGATGCAGGAATAGTGTCAATCAGTAATCCAATAATGCCATTTGCATTCGATGACCCCAACACGAATGTTATGGTAACAATTAAAAATTATGCGATTAACCCACTTAATTCTGCCACAATACAATGGAAGGTTAATGGAATAAGCCAAAGTCCTTTCAATTGGAATGCAACAAATGGTTTAGGATATTTTCAAGAGGAAACAAACATCAACTTAGGGGCTAGTTCTGTTCCCTTTTTACCAGGCAAAAAAAATGTAATTGAAGTTTGGAGCGAAGTACCCAACAATATATTAGATATGGATCCCAAAAATGATACGCTTAAAATTACATTAATTCCAAGATTGTGCGGATCCTATACAATTGGAGGAGCAAACCCCGATTTTGATAATTTTACTGACGCCTCTATGGCACTAAATAATGCAGGAATTTCTTGTCCTGTAAATTTTATTGTGCGAAGTGGAACATACGACGAACAAGTTGATATTTCAAAAATATCAGGTAACTCCATTTCTAACTTTTTAACATTTTCGAGTGAAACTGGAAACAAAGCGGATGTTATTCTAAATTATTCTGCTTCAAACAGTGTTTACGATTATACCGTGTTATTAGATAGTGCATTTAATGTGACTTTCGAAAACATGACAATACAACGAGGGGCCAATAATTTCAATGTTTACTCAAAAAATTCTGATTTAATCAATTTTACCAATTGTGATTTGAATTACAATAACAATTTTTCTAATGACTCAATGGTCACAATTTTACAATCACATGGCGGAAATTTTACCTTTGAAAATGGAGAAGGATTATATATCAATAATAATCAATCTCTTGAAAATGTTTCAATTACTAATTGTAAGACTGTAAATATTTTTGAAAACAACTACATCAGTTATATTTTAATAAATGGTTCTGCCAATGACATATTCATTGAAAAGGATTCTATTGGAAGAATAAATATTGATGTTTCAAATATAGATGCTGATAACATTGTTATTGATTCAAACAGAATTTATAATACCGATGCAAATTACAATGCTATTTTCTTCAGAACAATGAATGGCAATGGAACCAATAACTCAATCACTCAAAATATAGTTTACGGCCAAAGGGAAATTATCTACATAGAGAATATAGATACCGTTATGAATAATAGACTTAGTGGTGGATTTCGAAATAATTCAGTTGGAATTTCAATCAACGGACAAGGTCAATTTATTGCCAATAATACGATAACATTGGGTGGATTCGGTTCAAGCAAAGGAATCTATTTAAATGGCTCAAACAATCAACTATATTTTAATACTATCAATAATATCGGTAGTAATATAACCCAATCACTTGGAATAGAAACAAATGGTGCGCTAAGTGGACTGAAAGTAAAAAATAACATTTTTGCCTGTACTGAAGGAGGGATTCCAATGAAATTAAATAACAGTCTGAGTATCGCTGCATCTGACTGGGACTACAATTGTTATTATAGTAAAAAAAGAGTTGTGGGTAAATTGGGGTCCGTAACATATAATTCTTTGAATTCATGGAAGACAGCAACTAATCTTGGTGTAGCCAATCACTCAAAAAAAGTTAATCCCTATTTCAATTCACAAACCAACCTTACACCAAACCATATTCAATTAATTGGAAATGCAACACCGATACCGGGCATCAGTACTGATATTATTGGAAATGCGCGCACAGCTCCTGATATGGGGGCCATTGAAAGTGAAATTAGCAGTGGTAATGGGAGCAACAACTCTGCATCAGGGAATTGTGCGGATGCAGGAATCAATTTTGTAGTAGCGCCATTGTCACCACTTAATCCAAGTAATTTGAATCAAGACATTGTTGTTCAACTTCAAAATCACAGTGAAGCAATTCCACTAAATGATGTTTTGATTTATTATACAATCAACGACCAAGCAACACCAAGTGTTTATAATTGGTCAGGGAGCTTAAACCCCATGGATACAATCAATGTAACGATTGAAAATTCACATCCTTTTAATGATGCATTTATTTATAATATTAAAGTTTGGACTGCCTCAGCAAATGGAGGATCAGAATGTAATTTTTATAATGATACTACGCTGGAAGAAGATATTGCAGTGCCATTATGTGGCACCTATAATATTGGCGGAAATGCTGCACATTTCAAGAATTTTACAGCGGCAGCTACTGTTTTGAACAATGCAGGAATGACTTGTCCGGTTACATTTTTAGTGAAAGACAGTATTTACACTGAACAATTCAGAATAGAAAGAATAACTGGAAATAGTTTACTTGACTCCATTACATTTATAGGAATAACCGGTAATAGCAACGATGTTATCTTACAATACAATGAAGAAAATGACTTTCTTGATTATACCGTTTTCGCTGATTCAGTATTTAGTCTGTCATTTAAAAATATCTCTATTTTGCGAAATGCAAATTCAACTAATATTTCGGTTTCAAAGGCTGAAAACATTCTATTTGAAAATTGTACACTGAATAATTATAATCGCTTTGACTATGATTCTTTGGTAGTGATTAAGCACTCAACAGGAGGAAGTTACCATGTTCAAAATTCAACTGAAATTTTCATTGATTCAAATAATGTAAATGAAATAGGGATAACAAATTCTGGAAATAATATACGCATTCATAATAATACACTTGTGAATATCAATATTGATTTACCCGATAACGCAGCTGATAATATCATCATTGATTCTAATACAATAACATGCTTAAATCCAGATATATGGGCACTTGCTTTTAAAACTGCAAATATCAATAGTGCTAACAATAAAGTCCTGGCTAATGATATTTATGGTGCAAAATATATTGTTTACACTGAATTTATTGATAGTATTAATAATAATAAGCTCAATGGTGGAACTTATAACAATAGTATAGGTCTTTTACTTCAAGGAGAAGGTCAATTTGTTGCAAATAATTTTATTACTGTAGGAAGTATTGGAAAAAGTAGTGCAATAGTTGTGAATGGTATAAATAACTCCATTCTTCACAATAGTATTAATAACAATGGAGGAAATGCTAATTCTTCCTTTGGAATTGAAATTAATAATTCACTTTCGGGATTGGCAATACAAAACAATATTATCGCCTGTACAGATGGTGGTGTTCCATTATTCCTATATAATTCTATAAGTAATTCTGATATAAATAACAATTGCTACTATACCCCTGACTCGGTAATCATAGTGAAAAATAACAGCAAATATTCCTCGTTAATAGATTGGCAAAATAGTAGCAGTTTCGATTTTTCATCCAAAAATGTAAATCCATTCTTTACTTCAGACACAGATTTATCAATGAATCAAGCGCAATTGAATGGAACCGCATTAAATAATCTAGGAGTTAATGTTGACATCACTGGAACTTTAAGAGGAGTAAACCCTGATATCGGGGCTAAAGAATATACACCATGTGTATCTGACGCAGGAATAAACCGATTGATTGCTCCTGAAGAAGTCATAAGTTCGACAACATTAGCCCAACCTATCGTTGTAGAACTGCAAAATCAAGGCAGTGATATTTTATCGGCAGTAGAAATTCACTGGTCAGTCAATGGTGTTGAACAAGCACCATACAATTGGACTTCTTCCGGATTAGCAGCAGGAATGGCAGATACAGTAGAAATTGGGAACTTTTTATTTTCTGGAACAAATCTTTTCAAATTTAAATTTTGGACCAACCTTCCGAATTTGAATGTCGATTGTAACAATTACAATGATACAACACGAGTAGAGAGATTGGTGACAAGACTTTGCGGGACATATACAGTAGGCGGAATGAATCCTGATTTTGAAAACTTTACTGATTTGTCTGTTGTAATTAATTCTGCAGGAATTTCATGTCCTGTCACATTTAATATCTGGGGGGAGACATTCAATGAGCAATTGAAACTTGATCATATTCCAGGGAATGTGGACAATCACTTCGGAATAACATTTCAAAAAGATCCCAATACAACTAATTTGAACCCTGTCGAATTAAAATACGATACTTATAACGATATTTTTGATTACACAGTGTTTATGGATTCCGTCTACAATGTTACTTTCAAAGACATTAGCATTTTAAGAGGAAATAATTCGACAAATATAGTAGGCTCAAATAGTGTTGACATTCAACTAATCAATCTTCAACTAAATAATAATATCAGATTTAGTACTGATTCAATACTCTATATAACGAGTGTTAACGGGGGAGATTTTCTTGTCAATCAATCAAATTATGTAGACATTTCTCATAATAACTGGATTAACTACTTGAGCATTGATGGAGCGTGTAATAATATAGCCATCACCCATGATACTGTGAGAAGAGTCGTTGTCAACGTAAGTGGTGAAAATACAAATCATATTCATGTAGACTCCAATGTTATTACTAATTCAGATAACGAGTTTGCATTATACTTTAGAACGACAAATTCTACAGCAACTGATGATCATATTCTTGGAAATGATATAACCGGGCCCGGAAGTCTGGTTGCAATTGAAAATATATCATCCATTGAACGCAACAAATTATCAGGAGCCACTAATGATAATGCTTATGGATTGATTATTCACGGCTCAAATCAACTTATTGCCAACAATTTCATCACTGTTGGTGGTTTATTTACGAATAGTAGGGCTATTTACATTGATGGATCTGCGAACAAAATAGTCTACAACAGCATTAACAATGTAGGTAATGCTCAAACATCAATTGGTATCGAAACAAATGGCAACCTCACTGATTTATTTGTAAAAAACAACATCTTTTCAGCAAGTATGGGGGTTCCGGCAATCATCAATCAGGCCCTCAACAATACAGACTGGGACTATAATTGCTATTATAGTAATTACGGGAACATTGGAAAGTATATGGGAGTTGATTATTCAGATTTGACTGCATGGGGTCCTGCATTGGGATTTGATGCCAACTCAATCAATTTTAATCCTTTCTACGTATCAAATACAGACCTTTTACCTTATCAGCAACAAATTAATGGATCAGGAATTTCAATCCCAAATATCTATGTTGATATAGAAAATGAATTGCGTAATCAACAAGCTCCGGATATTGGAGCTCAAGAATTCATGGTTGATTTTGGGATTACGCAACTCATTAGTCCTACTAATGAATGTACTCATACTGAAAACGAAAATGTAACAGTAATGTTAAAACAATTTGGGGATGTTCCATTTACTGACATTGAACTCATCTATACGGTTAATGGAGGCGCTGAACATTATGCAATTGTTAATGGAACAATTACCAACGATATTGAATTTACATTTCCAACTACAGAAAATTTATCAGCCGACGGAACCTATATTTTTAAAATTTGGTTAAAAGGAAATTTGGATGACAATGTAAGTAACGATACACTTGTTGTAATACGGAAAACAAAGCCTTCTCCAATTGTTTCCTTTAACAGTGATCTTTTCAGTTGTGCCAATGTGCAAGTTTTGTTTAACGCTACAGTTGAGCCGTTTGATGGAGATGTTGCATATTATCAGTGGAACTTTGGAGATAATACAGATAGTACAATCGTCATTCCATCTATTTATCACCTTTTTGAATATTCTGATACGTTTACAGTTAATTTAAAGGTCTTTACCGATTATGGTTGTTATGCAGAAACAAGCGATACGATTATTCTAATCAACACTCCAAATACTCTTTTTAATGTTTCAGATCATTGTTTTGGAGCAACAATGCCACTGACGAATGCCACCTCAATGAACTCACTGTTTAACTTGTCATACTTTTGGGATTTTGGGGATGGTTCGACATCGATAGAAGAAAATCCTCTACATGTGTACTCTTCTGCCGGAGATTATTCAGTAGCTTTAACTGTTGCTTCTGATAATGGATGTCAAGATACCGATTCTTCAACAATTACTGTACATGCATTGCCTGAACTTTCTACCAATTTACTCCCTGTTTATCCTGCAAATCTATCCCCTGTTGCTTTGATTGGAACACCATACGGAGGTTATTTTTCAGGCAATGGTGTTGTTGTAAATATGCTTGATGCTTCGTTAACAGGAATAGATACCACATCGGTTACTTATACTTACACTGATCCTCAGACTTTCTGTCAGAACTCAATTGTGCAATCTGTTCAATTTGTTGCCTCGATTATTATTCTTTCACAACCTTCTGATACAGTTGTATGCCCGGGAACTGATGTAATTTTCACTGTTAATGTCGGAGGTCCGGATACTTTAGTTTATCAATGGTTTAAATATGGTTTGGCATTAGATGGTGAAACGAGCTCAAGTATTCACATTGTGAATGCCTCTTCAGCAGATACCGGATTATATCATCTACAAATTACCAATCCGTATCAAGAAGTTATCAGTATTCCGTTTTTCGTGTCTGTTCAATTCAATCATCCGCAATTTAATCAATTGAACGCTATTTGTTTAGGAGAGCCTTTACCGGTTATGCCAGCAGTATCTTTGAATAGTATTTCAGGAAACTGGATGATTATTGATAGTAATTCAAACTTCGCTGAGCTCCATTTTTATGCGGATTCAAATCAATGTGCGCTAGATACCGTAATGACCATAGGAATTAATGCACCGGGAACAGCTCCGGTTTTTAATCAAATCACTGCAATCTGTGAAGGTGAATCATTAGTCTTGCCAGAGGTATCTACCAATTTCATTGTCGGAAATTGGAATCCCCCAATCGATAACACGATGACAATGACATACACATTTACTCCTGATTCTAATCAGTGTGCCATTGATACCAACATGACCATACAGGTCAATCAACATGAAACACCTGTCTTTGATCAAATAGCAGCGTTGTGTAGTGGAACAAGTAACATTCCAATACTTCCAACCATATCCAATAATAATATCGCCGGGAACTGGAGTCCTGCATTGGTTGATAATTTAATCAGTACAAGCTATTCGTTCACTCCGAGTCCCGGACAATGTGCATACATAACAACTATGACAATTGCAGTAAATGATGCAACTAACTCAATAACACCATTATTTAATCCTTTTCCTGCTGTTTGTTCGGGATTAGGTGATTTATCCGGAAGTTTATCAACAAGCTCACTTAACTTCATCACAGGAAGTTGGTCGTTAATTTTGGATAATTCAACAACACAGACCTATTTGTTCACTGCGGATGTAAACCAATGTGCGGCAGATACTCAAGTTGTCATCGGAGTAATTGCCCCTAACAGTACACCAGTGTTTACTCAAATAAATCCCATTTGTCAAGGCGAGTTTTTAGCTGACTTACCTTATCAATCAACCAACTACATCGTTGGATCGTGGTCTCCTTTGATAAATAATAACGATACAACGACATATACATTTACTCCTGATTTAAATCAATGTAATGCTCAAACAACAACAATGACAATCGCAGTAAATCCAACACCGGAGATAATTTATGGAGCAAGTGATTTGATACTTTGTGAGGGCGAGTCGCTTGTACTTACATCCTCAATTGAAAACGGAAATAGTTGGTCAACTGGTGAAACGACTACATCTATCAATGTGAATGCAGCTGGAAACTATTCATTAAGCAACACTAGTTGTGCAGGACTTCCTATTACGGTAATCGTAAACCCAACACCATTGGTTGATGCTGGCCAAGATGTTTCGCTTTGTTCTGGAGAATCCGTTACATTGAACGCCGCATCAAATGATCCAATAACGTGGAACAATGGTATTTCAAATGGAACATCTTTTGTGCCACAAGGAACATCCTATTATGTCGCAACAGCAACAAATTCATTTGGATGTACTGCTTTTGACAATGTAACAGTATCTGTCACACAACCAGATAGTACCTTCATCGCTGAAACAGCATTTAATAGCTACACGTGGTCAACCAACAACATGACATACACTCAAAGTGGAAATTACACGGCTGTGTTGCAAAATCAATTGGGTTGTGATAGTGTTGTGACGCTTAACTTAACAATGAATCCGTTAGGAATAGAGGAATTGGAAAATGTATTTACCATTTATCCTAACCCTACAAGTGATTTAATGACTATTGAAACCCATTTTCTATCAGAAGAAATAACATTTACTATTTATGACATAAACGGCCGATTAATTCAAAGTGGCAAACTCAATGGAGTTAAAACAACACTGGATATTTCTGATTTAGAAAAAGGAAGTTATTTCATACAACTTGGCAAAAATCAATACACTTCGAAATTAACTAAGATTTAAAAACATTATTCAGATTATTTGTGATCTCAATGAAAAAACACAATTACAGTTTACGCAATTTCATTTTTGTGGGGGTTACCTTTATCCTATTGGGGTGCATGCAACTTCATGCGCAAGTACCTTCGTATGTGCCAACCAATGGATTGGTGGGTTGGTGGCCATTTAACGGAAATGCAAACGATGAAAGTGGAAATGGAAACAACGGAACGGTGAATGGCGCTACGTTAACATCTGATCGGTTTGGGAATGTTGGGAAGGCTTACTCGTTTAATGGCACAAATAATTATGTAAATGTTTCAAATTCCTCAATAGCGGCATTTGGTGTTCAGTCGTATACCTGTATGGCATGGTTCAATACAGGAAGTACCGCCTCAGCCAATAACTCTGGAATGTTTGTTCGTTATGATAATTGTGTTACAAACTCAGGTTGGGGATTAGGTTTTTCAGGATATAAAGTTATTGGATTAGAATTTCCTGCTTCAAGAGTATCAAATACTGTAATATCCTCTAATACATATAATAATAGTCAGTGGCATCTAGCCATGTTTGTGCGAAATGTTTCTATTATGAAAGATCAATTATATATAAATGGCGTTTTAATAACTGAGACCTCATTTTCAACTACTAATCAGCTTTCAAATACTGGTTCGGTGTTACGATTTGGATCTTGTGCAGGCTATCAATATTTTTCTGGTAATTTAGACGACATCGGTATCTGGAACCGTGCACTCACTCAAACCGAAATAACAGCATTGTACAATGCAACTGTTGATACAGACGGAGATGGGGTCGTGGACGATCAAGAGCAATTGGATGTAACAGATTTTAACAACCCGTGTGATTATTATTTATCCAATGTTACATTGCCTCAAGGTGGGGCTTGGTTAACAGCTGACTGCGATTCAGATGGACTTGACAACGGAACCGAACAAACGAACGGAAGCAACCCCAATAATGCAGATACTGACGGAGATGGAATTGGAGATAACCCCGATACTGGAAACCCAACGAATCCAACAGACAGTGATTTGGATTTGATTTTTGATGTGTTGGAATCCACTTTAACAGATACTGATGGAGATGGGATAACAGACCAAAATGATGGTGACAATGCCAATCCGTGTGTTCCGAACCTTACAGCAGGTCCATGTGATCAAGACGGAGATGGGGTCATCAATAGTACCGAAGAAGTAACAGATGCAACTAATCCCATCAATCCTTGCAGTTACGAAATAATGAGTATAACCGGAACACAAGGCGGTGCTTGGTTAATCGCTGATTGTGATGGGGATGGTGTAAGTAATGGCGTAGAAATAAATGATTTAATCAGCCCTACAGACCCTTGGAATCCGTGTGATTATGTTGTAGCAAACATTGATCCATTACTGACTCAAACCGGTCTTTGGTTGGCAGCTGACTGTGATGGGGATGGGGTCACAAATGGTACTGAAGTTACAGATAATTCCGATGAAAACAATCCATGTGACTATCTTACAACAAGTGTTACACTTCCTCAAGCCGGCCTTTGGTTGCTGGCAGATTGTGATGGAGACGGAGTCATCAACGGAACAGAGCAAGCTGATGGTACAAGTTTGACCGATTTCTGTGAGTTTGATCCTACACACAGTACAGTACCACCATCTTCTTTTTGGAATGTTTTAGACTGTGACGGTGATGGGGTTAATAATAATCAAGAATTACTGGATGGTACGGATCCACTGGACTTTTGTTCTTTTGAACTTGCCAGTCAAAGTGGAACTACATCAATCGATTGGCTAAATTCAGATTGTGATGGAGACGGGGTCATGAATGGTGCTGAAATCAATGATTTCACTGACTTAAAAGACCCATGTAGTTACCTTATAACACATGTTACGCTTACTAGAGGTGGCTTATGGTCAACTGTTGACTGTGACGGTGATGGGGTGCTGAACGGAACTGAATTGGTCGATTTTACAAACCCTGATGATGTATGTGATTATATGATTGTTAGTCAAACAGAACCCGTAGCAAATAGTTGGAATAATGCAGATTGTGATGGGGACGGGGTAATTAATAGCGATGAATTATCTTATGCCACTGATGTGTTTAATCCCTGTGATTTTGTTCCCGGTGCAGTCAGTATCGCTCAAACAGGTGATTGGTTATTCGCTGATTGTGACGGGGATGGGGTGCTGAATGGAACTGAAATAACCGACGGAACTGATGAGGCAAATCTGTGTGATTTTAATCTAATAAGTCAAACTTTAGTGCCATCTGGAGATTGGTTAGTCGCTGATTGTGATGGGGATGGAGTCCTGAATGAAACAGAGCAAACAGATGGCACTGATGTGTATGACCCTTGTGATAGTGACACGTTACATCGAACGCTACCACTAACTGGAGATTGGTTGTCGGCTGATTGTGACGGAGATGGTGTAGCTAATCAAACTGAACTTTCTGACTTGACCTATGAATATAATCCGTGTGATTACTTAGTAACAAGTATATCATTACCAAACTCTCTGATTTGGAATGGGTTGGATTGTGATGGGGATGGAGTGATTAATTCAACTGAATTAACGGACAATACGAATCCACAAGATCCGTGTGATTACATTGAAATTAGTGCCACACTTTCAAAGTCTGGTACTTGGCTAATCGCTGATTGTGATGGGGATGGCGTTATCAATGAGACTGAAATAACTGATGTAACTGATATTTATGACCCATGTAATTATTTGCTTTCAAGCGTAACACTCACACAAACAGGTGCTTGGTCAACTTCGGATTGTGATGGTGATGGAGTGATTAACGGAACTGAAATTATCGACCTTACTGATGACAAAGATCCATGCGACTATGTGAATATTCATGTGACTGAAGTTCAAACAGGAGACTGGTTACCGGAAGATTGCGACGGAGATGGGGTGCATAATCAAACAGAGGTAGTCGAGTCTACTGATCCATTAGATCCATGTGATTTTTTCCTAGCTAGTATAACGCTTACTCAAACAGGCAATTGGTCAACAGCTGATTGTGATGGGGATGGGGTAGCAAATGGAACTGAGAAATTTACCGATATGACCGACGCAAATGATCCGTGTGATTATTTAAATACAAGTGTTACACTCCCTCAAACAGGCGATTGGTTAACCGTTGATTGTGATGGGGATGGAGTGATTAATGGTACAGAAGTAACAGATAATTCCGATGAAAACGATCCATGTGACTATCTTACAACAAGTGTTACACTTCCTCAACAAGGCACTTGGTTAACAATTGATTGTGATGGGGATGGAGTGATTAATTCCAATGAAACAATTGATGGTACAGATCCTAAAAACGCATGTGATTATGTACCCTCAAGTGTTACTAATATCCAACAAGGATCGTGGTTACCATTGGATTGCGACGGAGATGGAGTCAGTAATTCTCAAGAAATCAATGACAACACAAATCCTCAAGATGTATGTGACTACATTCCTGCAAGTCAAAATATGCCTACAACCTCTAACTGGAATACTGCTGATTGTGATGGGGATGGGGTAGCAAATAGCCAAGAAATAAATGACAATACCAATCCTATTGATTTGTGCGATTACATAGCAAATAATCAAACTTTACAACCCATTTTAGCATGGCAAAATGGAGACTGTGATGGAGATGGGGTAATTAATCAAACTGAACTTCAGGATTTAACTGATCCTTTAAACCCATGTAGTCTAATCATCACCCATCAGACTTTACCACCATTTGCTCAATGGAATAATTCGGACTGTGATGGGGATGGTGTAATCAATGGAACGGAAATTGCAAACAATACTGATATTTTCGACCCATGTAGTTATAATTTAACAAATGTCACAATTACCCCCTCTGGTATATGGTTAACTACTGATTGCGATGGGGATGGAGTCACTAATTCAAATGAAGTAAGCGAAAATACCGATCCACTTGATTTCTGTAGTTTTATTGTTGCAAGCCAAACACTCACTCCCATTAATGCATGGTTGACAATAGATTGTGATAATGATGGTCTTTTAAATCCTGTCGAAGTTTTGATAGGAACTGATCCAACAAATGTGGATACCGATGGGGATGGAGAAAATGACGCAAGCGAAGTTGGTGGCAATGTAAATAATCCTACAGATACAGATGGGGATGGTAAAATTGATGCGTTAGAATCTTCGAATAATGATAATGATTTTGATGGTACAACAGATGAAAATGATCCACAAGATAATAATCCATGTGTACCGAACTCCAATGCAGGACCTTGTGATCAAGATGGGGATGGTTTAACCAATGAACAAGAGCTTACACTGGGTACAGATCCAACAAATCCAGATTCAGATGGAGATGGAATAAACGATGGTGGTGAAGTGAGTTCGTTTACAAATCCTTTGAGTCCTTGTGATCCAAACACTTTATTTCCTGGATGTTATGGTGATTCTGATGGAGATGGTGTTATTGATATAGATGAAACCAATTCAGGAACTAATTACTTCGATACATGCCAATATGTAGTCGAATTAATTTCTGTACCAATGACTTCTATCAATGATTGTGATGGGGATGGAGTTTTAGATTCTAACGAAGTACTAACTGGAACCGATCCATTTGACCCTTGCTCTTATGATACAGCCTTTATTACTGCCCCTATCATAATTATAAATGACTGTGACATGGACGGAATCGTTGATACAACAGAAATCAACAACGGAACCAATCCGTTTGACCCATGTGATCCAAATAAAATTGGTATCCAGTGTCAGGATGGAACATTCATTCCAACAGGATTCTCTCCGAATGGTATTGGCAATGCTGAAAATGAAAAACTCATGCTGTTGATTGGGAAAAATGTGGCAGCGTTTACATTTGATATCTACGACCGATGGGGGCATTTAGTGTTCACTACTTCGGATGAAAACAATGGCTGGGACGGTACTTATGATGGTAAACCTTGTAACAGTGGTGTTTATGCCTATGTGATGAACGTCATTTATTTCAACAACACAACTGAAACAAAAACAGGTAATATTACTTTAATTCGCTAAAAATGATGAAACAACTAATTATAATATTAATTGCTATAGCACCTTTTTCCTGGTTAGATGCGCAGGACATTCATTTTACACAGACATCAAATACACCACTTCTGATCAATCCTGCTGCTGCAGGAGTGTATGATGGATGGGAGCGGGTGATAATTAACCAGCGTAATCAATAGCTGGGGGCTGGAACGCAATTTATGACAACATCGGTTGCGGCTGATGCTAATTTCTTCAAAAATGAAGTAAATAGAAATGCTCACATTGGGGTGGGTTTGTTGTTTTACAATGATGTGGGTGGAGATGCTCGTTTTGGAACACAGTCTGCACTTGTAACCTTAAGTGGTATTCTTCCTGTTGGAAAGGCTGGAACATTATCTACGGGTATTCAAGGAGGCTATGGAAGTAAAAGCTTGAATGTAAACAACCTTACATTTTCTTCTCAATGGAACGGTGTAAATTTTGATAAATCTATATTAAGTGGTGAAGGTAACATAGCTTCTTTTCAATACATGGATGCTTCTGCGGGAATGTACTATGTTTACGATGGTGGAAAATCATCCTTCAGACGCAACGAGGATTTTAAGTTTCAGGTAGGATTTTCAGGGTATCATTTGAATCGTCCGGAAATGAAATTTACGACAGTAACCGGAGACAGAATGTATTCAAAATGGGTTGGCCATGCAGGTGTTGTTTCTGATATTTTTGATACAGATTTAGCAATTGATGCAAGCGTTGTTCAGCTTTTTCAAGGACCTCATTCTGAAACAATTTTGGGAACCATTTTGAAATACCGTTTCGCTAACGGTACAAAATATACCGGACACCATGAGGATGCGTATGTTGGATTAGGCGCTTACTACCGGCTTAAAGATGCCATTGCTCCTGCCATAATAATCGATTGGAAAGGATTCCGTTTCGGAATGTCTTACGATGTTACCGTATCACAGTTACGTAAAGCATACAGTGGTGGTTCACTGGAATTTTCCCTTTCATACACCAACCTGAAAACTGCATTATTCAAAGGTAGAAATAATCGGTTTTAGGGGTAGAAAAGAGTTTTAGATATCTTTCCAACGTTAAAGAGATATCCCTGTAAGGATTAAATATTAAAACCCGTTGTGCATTTAGGCTAAATTTACTTTTAAATTGTTAATTGGACGATTAAAAACAAATTTATTGAGGTATTGAATAAGAGTAATTGCCGTTATTTTAGAAATGATTCTCGTCTTAAAACCGTC
>Ga0214919_10007002_pt1 | contig 15343 bp, 2 predicted proteins | sample LL1503_MetaG_FD_177994 | JGI IMG/M metagenome (GOLD analysis project Ga0214919, IMG submission 177994) | Freshwater microbial communities from Lake Lanier, Atlanta, Georgia, United States - LL-1503 | ecosystem: Environmental > Aquatic > Freshwater > Lake | place: USA: Georgia | collected 2015-03-15 | reverse complement strand
TGCATATTATAAGCTTGTACCCAATTACCAGCCAATACTGATGTTACACCAGATGGTACTGTTGATCCCAATGATGTAACACCCGCAAATACTCCTAATTGTGAAGACCAACAAATTGAACTCCAAGTCATATTCGTAAAATTTGAAGCACTTGCGGAATTATTTGCTCTAGTAGCCCAAGTTATGCCATTTGGTGATGACATTATTTGATTTGCCGATGTGCCACTAGATGCAACTGCTACAAATACTTGTAATTCAGGTGTCCATGTTACTGATGTCCATGCATTATTTGCGGCAGATGTTCTAGATGTCCAGGTTATTCCATCTGGTGAAGTCATTACGCAATTACCTGTTCCAGTTGTGGATACTGCTACAAATATATTTAAATTTGGCGAATAGCATACTGATGACCATGCATTATTTGCTGCAGATGTTCTTGAAGTCCAAGTTACTCCTTCTGGGGAAGTCATTACACAATTACCAGTTCCTGTTGATGATACTGCTACAAATAGATTTAAAAATGATGACCAGCATACTGATGACCAATTATTGTCAACTGGATTAGTTTGAGAAGTCCAGGTAATTCCATCTGGAGAAGACATAATTCTATTTCCAGTACCTGATGATGCGACTGATATAAATAAATTCAATGTAGAAGACCAACATACGGATTTCCAATCGTTGTCAACTGGGTTAGTTCTAGAAGTCCAGGTTATACCATCTGGAGAAGACATAATTCTATTTCCAGTACCTGATGAAGCAACTGCTACAAATAGATATACTTCAGGCGACCAACATACAGAATTCCAAGCGTTATTAACTGGTGATGTTCTTACAGTCCAAGTAATTCCATCTATAGAGGATATAATATTATTAGTAATATTTGAAACAGCTACAAATAATAGCAATTCATCTGACCAACATACTGATTGAAATGATCCAGTTATTGCAGTTGGACTTTGAATCCAATTCTTAATTGATGTAAGTGCTCCATAATTCGCTTGTTGATTTATTCTATTATTTAAATTAGATAAACTAACAGTTGGTTTAGCTAAACTTGGATTATAATATTTATTTCTATTTAGATATGTTAATGAATAACTTCCTAATGTTGATATATTACTATTATATGAAATACTATTAATATTTGAAATATTTGAACTAGAATCTAATACTAAACCACTACTCGCCATTGCTGTACCTGGTGTACCAAGTAAACTACCAGCAATAGTTAAAGTAGTGCATGATAATGCATTTACGCCAGTAATTGATGCTGAAGTATTTAATATTAATGGTTTTGAAGCAGTTGCAACAGTTAAATTTGGATTACTGATAGTATTAATTTGCGATGCTGATGCTGTAACCAATACTCCACCTAACGATAAACCAGACGTGCTTCCGTTATGATTTACAATATTAAATACCGGGACTGTAACAGTTGATGTTCCGGTATATCCATTTAGTACAAAATTTATTCTACCCGTTGAAGTAATACCTGTTGTAACACCACTAGTAATTCCCGTTGCTAAATAAGGGGCTTTCAAAACTAATACATTACTTGTTGTATTAATAGTTAATTGATAAGTATTTGAAGTAGTACCATATGCTAAACAATTAGTAGCTGTGTTACAATTTAGTATACTTGTCCAATTTGGTGTATTATTATATGTTAATAATCCAATAGCACTTTTCATGACTTGATTTGTAGTTCCTGTTGATGCTACACTTACAAATATACTTAAATCTGGGGACCAACAAATGGATGACCAAGCATTATTAACTGGACTAGTTCTTACAGTCCAAGTTGTTCCATTAAATGATGTCATAATGCTATTATTAGTACCAGTTGAAGCAACTGCTGTATATATACTTAATTCTGATGACCAACATACCGATGACCAGTTATTATCAACAGGAGTTGTTTGAGAAGTCCATGTAATTCCATCTGATGAAGTCATAACTCTATTTCCAGTACCAGATGATGCAACTGCTACTAATTGTAATAGCTCTGGAGACCAACATACCGATGTCCAATTATTATCTGCTATAGATGTTCTAGAAGTCCAGGTTATTCCATCTGGAGAAGTCATTACTCTATTTCCAGTACCAGTCGTAGAAACAGCTACAAATAGATATAAATGCTGAGACCAACATACTGATTGCCAGGCATTACTTGATGCTGCAGTTTGTAAAAACCAAGTAAAACCATCTCGTGAAATCATTACGCTATTAGTAGTACCTGAATTTGAAACAGCTACAAATAAATTTAAATCTGGTGACCAACATACTGAAGCAAAATTATTACTAGATATTGGATGTGCTGCCAAAGTCCATGTTGAACCATTTGAAGAATACATTACACCATTACCTGATATTATATTTGATACTACTACAAATATAAGTAATTCTTGAGACCAACAAACAGAATTCCAAGTATTTGCAGCTACAGTAGTTGATGATGTCCATGTAGAACCGTTTGATGAATACATAACTTGAGAATTTGTTGAATTTTTAGCAACTGCTACAAATATACTTAAATAAGGTGACCAGCATATTGATTGCCAAGTATTAGATACAGAACCATTAGAATTTGACCACGCACTTATTGCTCTAGTAGTATTAACAGTACTAGAATATACTTTATTACTAATTGCTGAAATATTTACATTTGTATTTATACCAGTTGTTAATATATTGCCATTTAATGTTATTTGTGTTGTTGATAATTTATTAATACCGGAAATACTTGCATTACTATCTAATACTAATGCAGTTGATGCAACAGCAGTACCTGGTGTTGTTGTTAAATATGCCGTAATTGGGGCACTACTTCCTGATGTAGATAATGGACCACCATTAATAATAACAGAAGAACATGATATAGCATTAATATTATTAATATTTAAACTACTGTTTAATACTAATGCAGCAGTCGCTGCTGCTGTACCGGGTGTTACATTTAAATAATTTAATTGAGCCCCGTTTACTGTTACTAAACTATTATTTAATGTTAATGAATTGATAGTAGCATTAAATGCATTAGCAACGCTACCTAATGATGTTGAATTATTAACGATTGCTGGTGTAGTACTATTTGATTTGGTTGTTTGAATAATAGTATTATTTGCGTTTCTAGGTAAACTAAACGACATTTTAAATTAATATTTTTTAAATTTGATTATTAAATATTCTTATATAATACAAAATAAAAAAAAATATCAAAACAAATTCAATTATATAGAATTAAAAAAATAATTTATATATAATTGAGTATTTATAAATATTAATTATATTTTCTTTTTTAATTATTTTTTAAATTAATACTATTTATTCTATGTCTAAAGTATTAATAAAATTTTGAATTTCAGTTATTCTTTTATTTAAATCATCAATAGTATTATTGTTTGCTTCGTAATTATTTAATAGCTTTTTAGCAGCACCATATACTGATGCCATTATTTGATCTGAATTTAAATCTCTACAATCATCATATCCATGTGCTTGTTTTTTACTTACGGCTTTTGGAAATACCTTTTCTACATCATCTGCAATCCAACCTAATTTAGATCTATCAGATACTTGGTCAGTTGTATAAACATCATCTTTCCAAGTATATCTTGCTAGGCGTAGATTTTTAATATTATTATAACATATATCTAAATCTGCATCTTGAATATTATCTTTTAATCTCATATCAGATGAAATTGTCCATGTATTTGTAGATGGCTTACCCGCAGAATCAGTGGTTAACTGTATTTTATATGTCGGTACTACAGTTGTAGTATTGGCAGTAGTACCAATTCCTAAATATCCATTTATTTGATCAAAGTTTAATACATTTGTAGTATTATAGCATGTATTAAGTTGTGTTGGATAAATTACTGGAGTTTTAAATGATACTGATGTTGTACTATTTACAGCATTAATTATAAAGGATGCATATCCATTAGACCAACAAATAGAATTACATGCTGTTATTGTTACTGGTGATGCTATTAAAGTCCAATTAATTCCATCAAAAGAGTACATGAATACATTATTCCCACCTGCTAAAAACATATTTAATTCAACAGACCATTCTAAACATGTCCAACTGTAACTACCTGGAGTTGTTCGAGTTGTCCAATTAATTCCATCTGGAGATGTCATAACTTGATTATTAGTACCAGTTGATGCTATTGCTACAAATAATCCTAAATTAGAAGCCCACTTTACAGAGGTCCAATAATTATCAACTGGATTAGTTCTAGCAGTCCAATTAATACCATCAGTTGATGTCATAATACGATTACCAGTTCCGGATGATGCTACTGCAACTATTATTCCCAAATCATCAGAAGCAGATATAGAATTCCAAGCATTATTTAACCCAGTTGTAGTTCTTATAGTCCATACAGCTCCCGTTGGTGATGTCATAACTATATTATCAGTACCAGTAGATGCTACACTTATGAATAACACTGCAGTTGCTGACCAACATACAGAAGACCATTGATTTGCAGCTGGTAATGCCACTGTGGATTTTGTAGGTATCGTAAAAATACTATATGAAATACTTCCTGTATTTTTTGGAATACATACTAGAGTATTTAATTCTGGAGACCATGCGCCACATGTATATATACCAGTTGCTGTAGTTATATAGCCATTTACCGTATTACTCCAAGTTACAGCATCGGCACTGGAAGATACATTGGATGTAGTATTAGAATTATTTAAACATACTACTGTATTATTATATGGTACATATATAGATGAATTTATAATAGATGTTGTAACAGTTACTGCAAAAGCATTTTTAATACAATTTATAATATCTACCTTTTTAACTGTTGAATTATTATAAACATTGGATAAATTAATATTAGAATAATTTGAATTATTTGCAGATACATTAAAATTATTTAATGCTATTTTATTTGCACCTAACGTATTAATACCAGTGATACTTGAATTACTATCTAAAATCAATACTTTACTAGCAGATGCAGTACCTGGAGTTACATCCGTAATATATGGAGATGTATTATCCGCAGCACTATTTACTAATACATTATTAACATATAATTTATTTACTGTTAATGTATTTATTCCAGATATATTTAAACTAGAATCTGGAACTACTGCTTTACTTGCAGATACAGTACCTGGAGTTACTGATAAATAATTTAATTGTGTAGCTGTAACTGGAATTACAGTACCATTTAATGCTAAACCAGATGTTGTACCATTATGATTAACAATATTAAATATACCATTTGTTCCATTACATGTTACATTAAATACATTTGTCGTAGCATTCATATTAAAATCAGTATATGTGGTTGAAGATAAATTATATTTTAATCTCAAAAGTGAACCAGATGATGGACTTGTAATGGTTAAACCAGTTGATGAACTTAAACTCAATTGTGATGATGACACTATAGTTGTATTATATGGAGTACATAATCCTGCATTACTTATCATTATACCATTATTGGTACCGGTAGAAGCAACAGCTGCAAATATGCTTAAATCTCCAGACCAGCATATTGATGACCATGAATTATTTGCTGCTGATGTATTACTTGTCCATAACATACCATTAAATGAAGACATAATTCTATTTCCAGTACCTGAAGTAGCAACTGCTACAAACATATTTAATTCAGAAGACCAACATACTGATGACCAATTATTAGCAACTGCTGATGTTTGAGTAGTCCAAGTAATACCATCTGATGAAGTCATTACACCATTTGTTGAAGCACTCGAAGCAACTGCTACAAATATTGATAAATCTGGTGACCAACATACTGAATTCCAAGTATTAGTATTTGCAGAACTTGAACCAGTCCAAGTAATACCATCCGGGGATGACATAACTTGATTAGAAGTACCTGAATTTGCAACTGCTACAAATAAATCTAAATCTGGTGACCAGCATACAGAACCCCAGTTATTTGAATTTGCAGATGTTCTAGATGTCCAATTAATTCCATCTGGGGAAGTCATAACTCTATTGCTGCTACCAGTACTAGCAACAGCTACAAATAAACTTAAATATGAAGACCAACATACAGAAGACCAACCATTATTAATAGCAGTTCTAATTGTCCATGTAATACCATCAGGTGATGTCATAACGCAATTAGCAACTGCTGATGACGCAACAGCTACAAATAAAGTTAAATCAGAAGACCAACATACAGATGACCAATTAATATCCGATGCTGAAACTGAAGCAGTCCAATTACTTCCATCTAAGGAAGTCATAACTCTATTACCAGTACCTGAAGAAGCAACTGCTACAAATAATGATAATTCAGAAGACCAGCATACTGAATTCCAAGCATTATTTGCTGGCGGTGTTTGGCTAGTCCATGTACTTACAGCAGTTGTACCGACTGATATATCAGTAGTAGTTTTGTATTTTAATCCAGATAAACCAATAGTTGGTGATGATTTAAATATTTGAGGAATTATTAAACCATTATTTGATGGTAATATATATATATTTAAACTTGATGACCATGTCATATTATACATGGTTAAAGCATTTGGTTCAAATATAGGAATGAGATTCCAAGATATTCCATCTGCTGAAATTGCCATGTAACTAGCACCGGATGCTATAAATAAATTATACCCAGTAGACCATATTATAGAATAAAATATAATAGATGAACTTATAGCATTACATGCTGTCCAAGTTGTTCCATTAGAAGAATATATAAATGGTTGAGCAGCATTATTACCACAAGCAACTAATAAATTTAATATAGGAGAGTAATTAGTGCCATAGAAAGAAGATGTTGTTAATGTATATGTCCATGTTGTACTATTTGTAGATGTTACAATCCCTGTCGATGATGTTGCTACTAATAAATTTAATTGACTATACCAGTTAACTGAAGTAAATATTTTATTTACTCCAGATGTCGCAGATGTCCATGTATATCCATTAGTTGATGATAATACATAAGTTCCAGATACTACTATAAATTTATTTATTGATCCACCAACCCAACACATTGGTGATGCTGTTGACCATGAAGTTATAGAACTATCGGGCATTACTAATGTATATGTTTTCCAATTAATTCCATCCGATGATATTATTACTTTATTCAGCAAATACTCTTGAGCTACAAATATACCCAAAGTTGGTGACCAACATACATTAATATAAAATTTACCATACATATAAGGTGTCCAATTAATCCCATCTGAAGAAGTGTATATACCAACCAGACCTGTTGAACTAGTTGCAACAAATAAATTTAAAGTTGGACTCCAACATGTATAAGATGAACCTGTTCCTAAATATGGACTAGTTACTATTTGATTAGTAATTGATTTAATAATGTTGCCTTTCGCAGGGAGTGTTAGCATTTTGCTAATTCCGTAAATTGTTTGCGAACTTGTTGTGAGACTACCTGCAGCATATGGTGTGAATTTAGTTGCTACTATTTGATTATTGTTTAATTTAATTATATTTGCTCCAGTTGAATTAATGTTTGATATATTACTATTAGCATCTAATACTAATGCTTGTGATGGCGTTGCGGTACCTGGTGTTGTATTGGATAGTAAAGGACTTGTACTCCCTCCAACTGCTTCTCCTGAAATTGGTACACCATTAACTGTTAATGAGGTACATGATATAGAATTAATTCCAGTTATATTTCTACTACTATTTAATACTAATGCTTTACTAGGAGATGCAATACCTGGGGTTACGCTTAAATAATTTAACTGAGAACTAGTTATCGTAATAGGAACACCTTGTATTGATAATGTAGTTAAATTTGCAGTATAACTAGGAGTTACTGCTGTAATACTGTCATTATATGTTGCTGATGTACTTACTGGGGTTGTTGTAGAAACAATTTGATTATTTGCTTTTCTAGTTAAACTAAATGGCATTTTAAATTAATATTTTTTTTATTATGATTATTAAATATTCTTATATAATACAAAATAAAAAAAAATAGCAATAGAATTATAAATTAAAAAAAATATTTATGTAAATATTTATAAAGTTTATAATTTAATACTTTTAGATATCTAATAATTAATATTATCATCACTTATAACTATATAAATATTAATTCTAATATTTATACTATATCTATACCTCAGTCTCGCCAATTTCCAAGCTATCAATAAATGCTTCTAATTTATTTACTTGTTGAGTTAATGTATCAATGATAATATCTTGTTTATCATTTTTATCCATTAAATTTTGTGTAAATCCATATAGTGTTGCCATTAATTGATCTATATTTAAATCTTTACAATCATCATAACCATGTGCTACTGTTGTAGTAACTGCATTTGGAAATACTTTTTCTACTTCATCAGCAATCCACCCTACAATACTTCTATCAGATATTTGATCATTTGTATATACGTCATCTTTCCATGTATATCTTGCTAAACGAATATTTTTAATATTATTATAACATATTTCTAAATCAGCATCTTGTATATCGTCTTTAAGTCTAGCATCAGAAGATACAGTCCAATATGCTGTACTTGGTTTCGCAGCACTATCTGTAGATAAATGTAATTGATACCCGGGAGTGGTCGTTCCTAAGCCCAATCTTCCATTACTTTGGTTAAATGAAATTTGTGATGGATTACCAACTAATGCATTGGAATTAGTTAGTAATAATGGTTGTGTTCTAGATACTGTAGAACTAGTAATGCATTTTGAAAATAATACATTATATTTATCACACCATTTAATATTTGTATTAGTAACTGTAATAGCACTAGTTGCATTTGTCATACTAAACCAATTCATACCATCATATGATGCTTGACTATAACCCATAAATGCTTTATATTCAGGTACCCATGTTAATGATGGAAATGAATATGTTGGTGATGTAATAGTTTTTGCTAACCTCCATGTAGTTCCATCAGATGATGTTAATATTGAAGTTATACCAATTGCTGCAAATAATGATAAATCATTTGACCAACATACAGAATACAAAGGTATGCTATTTGAAATCCCAGTCCAACTTATTCCATCAGAAGATGCCATAATAATTGATGAAGTACCAACTGCTACAAATAAACCCAATTCTGCGGCCCAGCATATTGTATAATTTGATGTTGATGGAGTTGTTCTTATTGTCCAAGTAATTCCATTAGGAGAAGTCATAACCCCTGATGTAGATACTGTAGTTGATACAGCTACAAATAAGGATAATTGTGTAGACCAACATATAGATGACCAAGCATTTGTACCAGGTGTGGTTCTGCCAGTCCAAGTAATGCCATCTGGTGATGTTAGTACTGATTCTGTATTTCCAGAACTACAAACTGCTATAAATAATGATAGTTGCGGCGACCAGCATGATGATGACCATGTATATGATGGTATTGAACTAGTACTAGATGTCCAAGTTTGTAGATCGTATGAATATGCAGCACTGCCACTATTTAAACCTATGGCAATACCTAATTCCGGACTCCAATCTACTATTAAATATGATATAGTATTTGAATTCCATGAATAACTTAAAGTATTACTATTATAGATACTAGAAGTGCATGTCATTTTATTTACATTATTTTGTAATACATTTAAGTTAACATTCGTAGATGTTGAAATTGCTGCAGAACCCAATGTTAATTTGGAATATGAAATATTATTTATACCTGTTATATTTCTATTAGAATCAACCACTAGTACTGTTGATGGACTAGCAGTACCTACAGCTGCTGTTAAGTATGGGTTAGGATTTGCGAATCCAGTAAATGATGCACCATTTACATTCAATGAATTACAATACAAACTTAAAGTTGGCGCATTAAGATTTGAACTTGCATCTGTTGTTAATATTTTTCCAGATGATTGCGTATCAGCTGTTACGGTTAGATAAGAACTCATTTCAGTAGTGGTAGCTGTAATTGAAGTCCCATTTAATGATAATGCCGATGCAGTAATATTAAATATAGGTGTAGTTCCATTTAATGTAATATTTAATTGTCCAGTACTTAATACATCAAAATTAGCAACACTGGTTGCGGTGCCTGTATATCCTAATTGTAAACAATTACCAGTTTTACTATTTATTTCAATTTGATTACCTGGAGTTTCCGTACCCATACCAATATAATTATTTGTAGGATTTAAATATAATGCAGCATCAGGAATAGTATTTGATGGAGTGCTTAGGTTGGGAGTAAATACATATCCATTACCATTTACAAATATACCTAAAGATGGTGACCATGCTATGCAAGATGAACTATATGTAGCATTTATATTTTGATTCCAATGATAACCATCAGCGCTCGTATATATAGCATTTTTATTTGTATCAGTTGCTACTAATAGATTTAAACCACTTGCCCATATAATATTATTCATATAATAATCTGGATAGTTTGTATTAGCATACCAATTTAAACCATCTGATGATGTTAATAAATTAGATCCCATAGTTTGGTATGTATTTGGAATAAAGAATAATTCCAACGCATCGCACCAAAACATACAAATTGGAGTTGCTAAAAGTGGACAATATTGTATAGACCAATAAAATCCATCAGTTGACGTAATATACATTGAATTATTATTATTCCCATTACTAGGTATAGCTACAAATAAATTTAATTTAGCAGACCATGATATAGAATTCAACATTCCAAAATTTGCAAATAATGATGGCATAATTACACGATTCCAATTAATTCCATCAGCTGAATTATAAATATAACTATTATAAGAACTATTATATAAATTAGTTGTGGCAACAAATAATTTTAATTGAGGTGACCAACATATTGATGATGCTGTTCCTGAAATAGTACCATTAACTTGGGTCCATGTAAGACCATCTGTTGAATAGAATAGTCCATTTGTACTTCCTAATGTTAATATTTTTAAATATGGAGAATAGCAAATGCATATTGTATTACCTAATGTAGTATTTGTTAAAGTATAATTTTTTCCATCACTTGAAATACATCCTTTATAATTATTACCAGGTGCTAATATAAATTTGTTTAATCCACTAGCCCATATCATACATCTTGTTGCTGTACCTACAAATGTATTTATATTAGTATATTGTATTCCAGTTATATTAGTTAACCCATATACATTTTGTGGATTATATGATAATATATTATTTAATTGTGTAATATTAGTATTTTTAGAAGTTGATAACGCAGTTGTCATTACATTAGAAGTACTTGTTAAACTGTTTAAAGAAATTGGGGTAGTTGAATTAATTCCAGTTGCTACACCAGTTATTACATATTTATTAAGTACTGATGAATATGAAATTATTGGATTTGACGAATAACCCGTTGTCAGATTCTTATTTACTAATGGATCAGTTATGGTCATCCAATTAATTCCATCTGTTGAAAAATTTAAATAATAATTACCAGCTAATACATATTTAGTAGTTATTAATTTTATACCTGGGAAATATGATAAATATGTTAAAGGTCCAATATTTACATATGTCCAAGCTAAACCATCTGTAGAATATGTATATGTTACTACACTTGTTGTTATATTTGTTGACAAGCATGCAAATACTGAATTTTCAACCCACCAGTACATATTAAATGCATTTTTTAAAGTAGTTCTTAATGTAAAAGTAACTAAATCTGCTGTTGTTAAATATTGTTGCGTATTAGTACATGGAATTACGCATAAATTTAACGTCGGTGACCAAACAGGGGCTCCTAAAGTAACAGTTGTTAATGATGGATTTGTAACATAAGCCCATGTTATACCATCAGATGATGTAATTATAAATGATGTAGTTCCAGAACCTGATGTTGAACTAACTGCCACAAATTTATTTAATACAGCCACCCATATGATATACTGAAATGCTTTTGCAGGCGTGGTTCTTGGAGTCCATGTTATACCATCTGATGATGTTAATATAGAAGTAGTCGAACTAGTATTAGAAGATGCTGCAAATAAACCCAATGATGGTGACCAGCATACAGAAGTTAAATTTGTATTAGATACAGTTCTTACTGTCCAATTTATTCCATTCGTAGAAGTAGCAACTGCTGTTGTACCACTTCCAACTACTACAAATAAACCTAATGATGATGACCAACAATTTGATATCCAATTTACAGCACTTGATGGTGCATTATATGTATAACAACTAACATTTGGTAAATTAGATATCATAGTAGCTGATGATGCAACTGTTGAAGTTTTAATTAATGTATTTTTAGTATTGCTATTTATACATATAAATATTCCTAATGTTGGTGACCAAACTGCATTAGAATTTAATCCACATGGTATATTTACGGTATATTCTTTAGCATTAATTACATTACTAACACCATTACCATTACTATTATCCAATATTAGAGTTTGTTTATTTCCAAAAAATACTGTAATATTTAATTCTGGACTATATACTATACTACCAGTGTTATCTAATAATAATGCACCATTCACAGTGCTACCATATGCAGTTGCTGTATTCCAAGCATATTGATATACCCAATTTAGACCATCGCTAGATGAAGCATAGAATGTATATGAAGAACCATATGCTTCATATATAACAGTTGTAATAAATACACCTAAATTTGCTGACCAAATCATACCTCTGGATGATGGTAATATTATATTAGTATTTAATGTCCATGTTGTAAAATCCGAAGTTGTTAAATACCAACTACTAACATTATCTGCAACTACGTATAGTGATAATGATGGTGACCATGCTCCATACCCATAGCAAGATGGGGTAGATTGAACTGCTGGATGTGTTACTAATGTCCATGTAATACCCCCATCTATTGATTTGGCTATTCTGTGAGTAGTTGAAGCAATCCCTGTTAACATACCATTTAATACAAATATATTTAAAGTAGGAATCCAAGTTATGTATTTCCATCCAAAATTAGGTGTAGTTCTAGCAGTCCATGTAACACCATCTGGTGAAGTCATTACTGCTGTTCCAGATGGTTCTGATGAACATGCTACAAAAAGATTATAAAATGGAGACCATACTATATTATTCCACGATCCTGCAATTGAAGGTTGAACTGTCCAATTAGTACCATCTACTGATGTTGCTGTTGATTCTAATCCTGTATCACATGAACCAACAGCTACAAATTTAGATAAAGTTGATGACCAACATACTGCTTTCCATATCATATCAGTTGCTGTGGTTGTGATATTAGTCCAAGTACTTGCTGCTATTACACTATCTGGCATCATATTACTAACTGGCAATGAAACAGCACCACCTAAATTTAATTTATTAGTTATTATAGAATTGATTCCAGTAACATTTCTATTGGCATCCAATGTTACTGCTTTGGATGCTGCTGCTACTCCAGGTGTGATTGAAGTTGCATATGGGTTTACTAAATCGGTATTTTGAGGACCAGAAGCCGCTCCGGTTACACTAATACCATTTACTGTTAAACTCGAACATTCAAGTGATCCAATACTAGTAATATTAGATGATGCATCTAATATCATAGGTTTTAATGCCGTCGCTATACCTGGAGTAGAAGTTATTGAATTTATTTGAACTGCAGTTGATGTAACTAGAGTTCCGCTTAAAGTTAATGAATTAACATCTGCAGTTGTTGGGTTACCGGTTAATCCGACTGATGATGAATTATTTGTTGGGTTTACTGTATTACTTGATGAAGTTGCTGTAGTAACTATAGAATTATTAGCACCTCTGCTAATGTTAAAAGACATTTTAATTAATAATTTTTATTTATATAATAGGAAATAAAAATTTTAAATTTATTAATAAATAAAATTTGACAAAAAAATTAATTATTACAATTTAAAAAAGTGTTTATTTATTGTAATTAATTTTTTTATTTTTTAATTAATTTATTTAATATATTTTTCTTATATTAAGAATGAAATTAATTATAATTAATAAAAAAATATAATATATTATATAAATATTTTCATATTAAACATATAAAAATTTAAATTTAAAATTAAAAATAAAATAAAAAATGGTTGTATTAAGACAATATAATTCAACTCAATTTTCATCATTACAAACAATTCAAGGAAGAGTATTATTTGATACAACATTAAAAAGTTTAAGATATAACAATGCTACAAATTATAATAATATTATTGTAGCAAAGGATACCTCTAATAATTTAACAGATATCAATAATATAACAATCGGTGGTAATACTAATATTTCTAATCATAATGGTAGCACCACTGGTTTAGTATTAGGCGAAACTTTAGTTACAGCATCGGCTGCTCAGTTAAATTATAATAATGTTGTTGCTGGGACCGCTGCTGCTATTAGTACTCTTGTATTAGATGCAGATAGAAACATTGCAAATATTAATACTTTATCAGCAACTACTATTAATTCTACTCAATTAAATATTCTTAATTTAAATACTACCGGTAATGTTGGTATTAATACTTCTGCATTAACATATGGTTTAGAAGTTAATCAAGCAACGGGTCAGTGTTTAAGATTATCATACAATAATTCCAATGGTACTGCTACCAGTTATACTAATTTAACTGTTTCATCAACAGGTACATTATCTATTACTGCTGTTGGTACCACAGCTTCTGTTAATATTGCTAATCATAATGGATCAACATTAGGTCTTCAATTAGCTGGAACATTAGTTACTTCATCTGCCGTGCAATTAAATTATGCTAATGTAGTTCCAGGTACCGCCTCGGCTACTGCTGCTTTAGTTTTAGATTCATCTAGAAATATTACAAATATCAATAATATGACATCTACTGGTACACTTACTTCTAATTTGGTTAATGTTGTAAATAGTGCCACTGCTTCAACTAATGTTATTACTGCTTACCAAGCTAGTTTAGCATCAGCTGCGAGTAATACTATTTCATTTGGTCAAAGTGCTGTAAATTACAATGCTGGACAATTAGTTTTTAATTATGTAGGAAGTGCTTCGACATCAAATACGGTAGGTATTGCACTGTATGGACAAGCAAGTGCTTTTACTGTTTCTGGTTTAGGTAATGCTAATATTGTAAACCATAATGGATCAACTACTGGTTTACAACTAGGTGGTACTTTAGTTACATCAACTGCTGTTCAATTAAATTATCTTAATGTAACTCCAGGTACTGCAGCTGCTACTTCGGCAGTTGTTTTAGATGCTTCTAGAAATATTACTAATATGAATAATATTACATCAACTGGTATTATTACTCTTGCAAATACCGCCACTACTTCGACTACCTTAATCTCAGCATTAGAATCTGGTTTAACTGCAGGTTTGAGTAATTATGTAGCATTTGGACAAGCCGCAACTAATAATAATTCAGCTCAATTAGCTTTTAATTATGTTGGTT
>Ga0214919_10007001_pt1 | contig 15345 bp, 17 predicted proteins | sample LL1503_MetaG_FD_177994 | JGI IMG/M metagenome (GOLD analysis project Ga0214919, IMG submission 177994) | Freshwater microbial communities from Lake Lanier, Atlanta, Georgia, United States - LL-1503 | ecosystem: Environmental > Aquatic > Freshwater > Lake | place: USA: Georgia | collected... | reverse complement strand
TAGTAGCACAACCACAAGTAGTAGTACTACAATAAGACCTACTACAAGCACAAGTAGCAGTAGTACTACAATAAGACCTACCACAAGTACAAGTAGCAGTAGTACTACAATAAGACCTACTACAAGTACAAGTAGCAGTAGTACTACAATAAGACCTACCACAAGTACAAGTAGCAGTAGTACTACAATAAGACCTACTACAAGTACAAGTAGCAGTAGTACTACAATAAGACCTACCACAAGTACAAGTAGCAGTAGTACTACAATAAGACCTACTACAATAAGACCTACCACAAGTACAAGTAGCAGTAGTACTACAATAAGACCTACCACAAGTACAAGTAGCAGTAGTACTACAATAAGACCTACTACAATAAGACCTACCACAAGTACAAGTAGCAGTAGTACTACAATAAGACCTACTACACCAAGACCTACTACAAGTACAAGTAGCAGTAGTACTACAATAAGACCTACTACAATAAGACCTACCACAAGTACAAGTAGCAGTAGTACTACAATAAGACCTACTACAATAAGACCTACCACAAGTACAAGTAGCAGTAGTACTACAATAAGACCTACTACACCAATACCTACTACACCAAGGCCTACAAGCAGTAGTACTACAATAAGGCCTACTACACAAGACCTACTACAACGCCAATACCTACTACACCAAGGCCTACAAGCAGTAGTACTACACCAAGGCCTACAAGCAGTAGTACTACAATAAGGCCTACTACAACGCCAATACCTACTACAACGCCAATACCTACTACACCAATACCTACAACTACAAGAAGACCTACAACTACAAGAAGACCTACAACTACACGAAGACCTACAACTACACGAAGACCTACAACTACACGAAGACCTACAACTACACCAAGACCTACTACACCAAGACCTACTACACCAAGACCTACTACACCAAGGCCAAGGCCATGCCAATGTAGATATAATAATTTAAATATAAAAACTGATAATTGTGGGTTTTGTAGAAGCAGAGACTATAAAAAATTATTCAAAATAGGCAATGGCAATGTTTTTTGGTCTGGAACTCTAGACGATTGTATAGAAGGAATTTTAATAAACGGACAACCGACCCTTGAAAATTTACCAGTGTATGTTGCCGATGGAAATGAAGTCATAGTAACTGCAATATTAAAAGAAAAAACAGTTTGCTGTATAGAGGCAAACACTTGTAGATATAACTGCAGTAAAGAATGTGGCTCCAGAGTATCTTTAAAAGAACATATTAAAGAAAAAATTAAATTTATAAGAAGAAAATAAATTATTTAAAGTTTTTTAAAATTATATTTAGCAATTTTAGATGCTCTTTCAATATCATTGATAATATCATTTTCATTCCTAAAACCAGCATCATATAATAATTTAGCCCTAAGATAACCAACTTTAGGTATTTTTGCAAGTTCAACTAAATCAATTGGTATGTTTTTTTTAATTCTAACTGAGATAGAATCAAAGGTATTTTTATAATTTTTAAAAGTATATGAAAAGTCTATTTGCTTTAATATTTGCAAAGTTCTATCGAGTGAATATTTTAATTTTTTTGATAATGCTGGGAAAATTACTTCTTTATTATTATTAAGCATAGAATAATAGCAATATCCAGTTTTCAATATGCTATCTGGTATATTTTTCACATCTAATGTTTTTTTCAAATTATCAATATAACTTGAAACATATGATTTTTCATTCTTGGTCATATAATTTATTAGATTATCACTATTGTTTGCCAGTGCAAATGATAAATAGAAGTCATTTTCTAAATGATTTTTGAAATAATTAACAAATGAATTTTTAAATGAAACAACAATAAAAGGAGAAACATAGTTATTAACGGAAACTTTACCAATATTAGTTAAGCTTAAAATATCATTTTGCAAGCTAATAACACCAAGATCAATTAGAGAATTTAAAGTGTTTGAAAAAATTGATGTACTTATATTTTTACCTACAAAACAAGAAAAAGATCTTTTGTACCAATTGAAAATATCTTTAAGGGTATATTTTTTTTGGTTGTGTATTTCACTTAGTATTTGAAAGGCAAGGTTTTTATAAAAACCATTTTCTTGATCTAACAATCTACTTGTTATCAATTCTTTTTTTTCTAATCTTTCTTTTTCTTTTTTAAATTCACTTTTGCCAACAAAAATATAAGCATCTCCATCTTTATCAAAAGCTGGTCTTCCTGCTCTGCCACATTCTTGTTGTATTTCATAAGAAGGTATGAGATGACCATTTCTTGTAGTTCCCAATATGATTACTCTTCTTGCTGGTGTATTAACTCCAGCAGCCAATGTGCTTGTAGCAACCAAGACTCTTATGCCATCTTGATTACGAAAAGATTTTTCAAGTTCAACTCTTTTTTCTTTTGATAGATCAGCATTGTGAAAATCTGCGAAAATAGAATTATCATGAAGCATTTGAAGCATTGAATATCCCATTTTTTTACTATGAGTAAATATTATAAATTTATCTAAATTATATTTAGTTACCAAATCAAGTGCATTTTCAAACATAGAAACTAAACTTAAGCTTTGATTTCCAACTTCATCATCAAAAGCACAGAAATTAACATTCAATTTACAAGGTCTATAATTACTTTCCAATATAAATGTATCTTTCTTATTAAGACTTGAGATCCATTCTGCTAATTGTATAACATTAGGCATAGTAGCAGACAATAATATTATTTTTGCTTCTGGATTAATCAATGTAAATCTCATTAAAGCTGTTTCAAGCTTATCTCCTCTGCCTTCTATAGTCAACAAATGAGATTCATCAACAACCAAAACACCACAATCTTTAATAAAAGAGCTTTTTTCACTTTTATGCATTCTTAAACGATGATCAAGCATTTCAGAAGTTAAAATAACAATATCACTTTCTTGTATTTCCTTTAATCTTGAATCATCAATTTGGTAATCTCCAGTACAAATAGAAAGTTTTAAGTCTGAAAAATGATGATTTTCACTAGTCCAATCATCAATTTTTTCTTGTGCAAGAGCTTTCAGAGGAGTGAGATAAATAAATTTCTTTTTCTTTTCTCTTATTAATTGTGATCCAAATATTTCTGCTACTATTGTTTTTCCAGAACTTGTCGAAGAAGCTACTACGCCATTCATATCTTCGCTGCAATATGGCAATATTGTAGATTGAACAATGTTAAAGTTTGTAAAATTATATTTTGCAAACGGAAAATCTTTCACAAGAACAAGTTGTTCAGCTTCTTTTAATTGTATTATTTTGTTCATAATTTACATTTTAATGATTCTGGAAATATTTTCTAGTTAAAAAACTTTAAAATATAAAATTTTAAATTAGACTTTTTAAAACAAAAATACAATACTTAGTATAATGTTAATGTTATCAAAGAGGATATATCGCAATGTTTGATATAGTTATTTTCCATTCTGATAATGAAATTTTATTACCAGAAATTAAAGCAGAATGTCAAAAGCAAAATTGGGTTCCAATTGCATGCTTAAAGAATGAAAACAAAAAAACAATATTGTTTTTCAATAGTATTGATACAGCCAGAAATTTTTTAAGAAGAAATTTCAAAAAAGATACTTTCGTTGGATTAGTAATATTAGGAGATAATGATGCGAAAAATATTAAAGATAATTACGATTTTCAAGAATTAAATTGGCCAAAAAAAACGAATAACATTGATTTTGAAGTAGTTGAATTAGAATACAATCCTCTATTAAAAGTAATAAATACTTAAAATTAATTTTAAAATAGATTAAATCAAAGTTATTAATTAACTAACGATTGCTGCTTTTCTTTCTGATCTGCTATTTCTTCTATCATATTCTTTATTGATAGACTTTGCTAGCAAATCAATCATTGAGAAAAACTCATCTGAATCTTTTGCAGATTCAAGCCAAAAATTAACTTCATTATCACAATGTTTGCATTGTGAAATAAATTGCAAGGCTATTACTAAATCTCCTTGATATTTTTGGTTTAATCTTGTATATAATAGATTCAACTCTTCAAAATTACACATTGAAGTGAACTGTTTTAGTAAAAAATCAATCTTTTTCATGATACCTCTAATGAAAATATTTAACAAAGAAAAATTCGAATCCCTTGTTATAAAAAACTGGACAGAAATTATAAGCTATAAAGATATATTCTTAACAATAAAAGAAAAATCATTAAGCCTAACTAATTCTATGTCTATCATAAAGGTAAATGCAAGTCCTTTAATAAATTCTAGAATAATAATGACTAGATTTGAATATAATGGAAATTCAATAATAATATGGTTTGACTTCCATGTTACCATAGAACATGGGAAAAAATACATGGCAGGTACTATAGAGTACCTTTTAACTGAAGAATATGAATTAAACTACTCTAACCTTGAAGCTAATTTATTTGTAGTTTAAACGACATTAAATTGCCTTGTTGGATTTCCATCTGCATCAATAAAAGAATCTTCTAAAAGATAATTTTTTTCTGTGTCTGAAAATCTAATACCCAAATTAAAAGAATCAAGGACTGTAGTCCTATCTTCCTTTTTGGCAATCACATAACAATAATTATCAGTTTTTTCTTCTTTACCGTTCTTATTTTCTTGTAATGTGCCTATTTCTAGTTCAACATTATCTGGTAAAAGTATTTTTATAACACCGTGTTTTCTCAAATAAGAATTAATTAAACCTTGTATCTTGTTCATAGCTTCTCCTTTAATTAGAGACAACTACTTTATTTATTATTTCAGCTTGTAAAATCTGGCATATTTACAGTAATATAATTAAATTGATACCCATCATATTCCATCTTCTCAGAATATTGCTCAACTGGGTGCAGTTTTTCCTTATTTTGTTCATTTTCTAAAACCATCCAACAAAAAACTTTTTTTGACTCTTTTTCTGTTTCCAGCAAAGAAGTCTTTGTTTTTTTGTAAAAAAGCTTTGCGAATTTAACAACTATTGAAAATGGTAAAGTTGGAAAATCTACTGAATACATCTGTAGATTTTCAAGCTTATATTGAGAATAGCTGGAAATAGTATAATGGAAAATAATATTATAACCATCTATTGTTATTAAATTTTTCTTTAATAACAATAGTTCATTGTCAAATGATTCTGGGTTATTTAAAGATGTGTACTTCTTTAATGCAAGTGCAAGTATTTTTGATTGCTCTATTTTTTTATCTAATATTTCATTAATCATATATTATTTTATGAAATTAAACTTATGTTTCAAAATATTTCTTTATTAATTCATAGTAAGAATCAAAAATATTGTTAAAAACACTTAGTTTTAAATCTTTTTTGTCTAAGCTGTAATTATAAATCCTTGATTTGCAAAATTTAAACAAAATATTATTTTTATTAATATTCATAAATTGAAATATATCTTTTATATTAAGCCATGTTAAATCTTCTTTTTGAACAATTCCATTGACTACTAAGTTGTTTTTATCACAAGATTCAAGAAATCTATCTAATAATAGAATCCAATAGTAAGCATAGTCTTCGTTTAAACAAGCAGAACAATCCATTATTCTGAATTCCATTGTCTTTCTATTAGATTTTTTTAAATGATATAAATTAATGCTATAAAACTTATAATCTTTTATGTAAGCTGCTAACGCATAATCAATTATGAAATTACTTTTAAAATTATTATTAAAAAACAAAGGAGAAAGACTTAAAATCTGAGCATAATTACTTTCTTTTCTAAGATTTGGAATCATTAAAAAGAAAAAAAGCTCACATCTAATCCACCAAGTAATAATATTTGCTAAATATGAATCATCTGTAGATGGTAATTCGAAATGAACATGAAAACTACACCTGTTATCTGATTTAATTTTATTACATTTTCTTATAACTTTTATAACTTTTTTAAGTTTTTTTAAACCTCCAAATCCTTTTAAGATTGGTGTGCATATTTCAAATCCACAACTAGAATCAGGTTTAACCAGCCAAAAATCGTTATTAACGGTAGTATGCCAAGGACATACATGAACTCTCTCATTTAATTCATTCTTCAAAATTTCGGCAACATATAAACTCCCAGAAGGCAAAGAATCACCTTCTGGGAGTTTATTGTCCATGGAATTAAATTCAAGCTCAACTCCAAATCTTCTTTTTAGCATTAATCATTTTCAAATTCAGAAGAATCCGCAATATCACTTACTTCCAAATCTTCAAGCTTAGTATTTTCAATACAATTCATAAATGGCTCTAAATATTCTTTTACTTCTTCTTTGCTCTTTGCATCTATGATTGCAGGACAATCATAAAGAAGCTCAATTGGAACATCATTCCTTTCGTTACTGCTTTTAAATTTATATTCTTCACCATTTGAATAATCCTTGTTTACAATAAAGTTACCAGCCCCAGCAGGCACAATCCTGTCTGCATCCAGTAAAGCACCAAGCAAACCACCTATTGGATTAATTCCTTTTTCAAAATACAAAGGAATGTTCTCAACATCAACATATGGTCTGTAAGCACGGTTTTTTTTATTACTAACCTTAAGGTTAATACCAATAAATTTCTTTCTGTTACCAGATAATTTTATTTCTAATTTCTTTTGACTTTGTGTTCGCAAAATCAAAGAAGCATAATAAGTAAGAGCAGTTCCTCCACCAGCCTTAGCTTCATTTGGCCCATAACCATAATTCATACCAATTTTTTCTCTAGTTTGATTCATTACAATTAAACTAGCATCAGATTCCTCTAGAATTGTATTTAACTTGCGAAATTCCTTAGAACAAATCTTTGCTCTTTCACCTGGCTGCTCATTTGCCCCAACTATTTCTTTAAATTGAGTCTTCGTGTATTTTTCTGGTAAATTAATCTCTCTGAATTCTCTAGCACTTGGAGATACCGAAATAGAATCATAAACAATTACAATTGGCCTATCTTTATATTCTTCATGTTTTCGTATATGCTCAATTGTTTTATGTATTTTCATAAAACAATCTTCAAGTGTTTCTGGGGTAAATCTAACAATTTTGTTTACATCTACATGTGATACCCTAGCCATAAAATCAGGATTAACAGCATTTTCTGCATCTAAAAGTACTGGTACTCCGCCTAGCTTTTGACAACCATAAAGAATATTAGCTCCGAGTAAACTTTTCGAGCTTGCACTAGGGCCATATATTTCAGTTAATCTTCCGCTTGGTATACCACCATTAATAAACTTGCCAGAACAAGAATAATTAATTGATAAATTACCAGTATCAATAAAATACTTTGCAGCATCAAGGCTACCAAGTATTTCTCCGCCAACTTCTTCTTTTAATGATGCAAAAATATCAAATTCATTCGCAGAAATTTTTTTAGATCTTCCCATTGTTATTCTCCATAAAATATTTAAAAAAAATAGTCCTGCAACTTAAAAAATATAGTTGCAGGACTTAATAAAAAAATTAAAGATTCTGGAAGCTCTTTAAAAAGTCTTCATCAACCATTCCAGCTAATTCAGGATCAATATCTGCCTTAGACTCTTCTTTTGAAGATTTCGTCACAGGCTGTGACTCCTTTTTTGCTGTATAAGAAATTGGCTGGTCATCCTCTTCGCCAATGTTAGGATTTGCAAACTTCCTAACCTCCATTTCCAACTCTTCTCTAGTTGGAATCTTTCTGCATTCAGAAAGATCATGAATGCTATGAAGCCACTTCTTAAGCTCTTCTGTTGTTCCAGCAGGACATGGATCAGTAAAAACAGAATGATCATAGTTAGGATATTCTGCACCGCCACTACCACGAACAACTTTTTTGATTAATTTAAAATCTCTTCCTTTGAAAGGATCGGTAACATCACCTAATGCTGTCTTTCCGATCATTTCGCTTCCACGGATAGACTCAAGAATTAAAGTTTGAACAGTCTTGCCAATAGCAAGAATCTTAGGCCCAACATTTTTATCTATAGTACCAGTTTTTGGATTATTTTCTGCTCTTACGATTGCATTCCAAAAATACCTTTCTACAGGCTTTAAACTTCTTGCTCTTGATTCTATCTTTGATCTTTCATTGGCATCACCACAAATCTTAGCTTCTTGCCAAAGTGCATTATATTTCTTGCAACATGGACATTCACCTTTGGTAGAATCTACAACCCACTTACCCTCAGAGATAATCCTTGTACACTGAAGACTTTTGCCATTAATATAGTGAATTCTAGTAGAGCAAAATAAATCTTTGCCCTTTATTTTTGGCAACAAACGAATATTAACAAATCCTTCTTTATCAGGCATTTTAATATAAGTCTCGCCAAGACCAGTATTGGTCTTGTTAAGCCTATCGGCCTCTTTGTTAATTTCTGTTAAATTCAAAGGCTCAAAAGACAATTCTGACATGATAAGTCTCTCTTTCTATGAAACTAGTGGTTTTATGAGTCATCAAAAGCATTATTTGATGACAAGGCTTATAGTAACATAGATGTTTTTACAAATCAAGTCTTTTATTCAATCTATTCTAAAATATTTTTTTCAAGATTTTTTTTAATTTCTTCTTGTCTTAAAGCTTCTTCTTTTTCCATTTCATTTTGTATTTCTTCTAATTTTCTTAAATTATATTCAATTTTTTCCATTTTTGACTGTAATTCCAAATCTTTCTTTTTATTTTCATCTTTCTCCAAAGCTTTATCCCTCCTTCTTTCTTCTAATGCTTTTTCACGGAGCAATTGTACTTTTGCTCTTGATTTTCTTTGTCTTTCTTTTCTTTTAATAAACTTCTTATGTTCTTTCGACATTTTATCCCCTTCGTAAATCTGGCATATCAATGCCTTTTGAGCCTGACCAATTCAAAACATCTTCTTTTAATACTTCCGCATTTTCATTAATTAGATTAATTGTATCATTAATAAAATATTCATCTGTAACCTCAACTTCTCTTCCCATATCATCTATCGTACATAAAATCATCCCAATACCATTATTAGCTAGTTTTTCCCTATAAACGCTATACACTTTGTTAGGTGTGAAACGCAAAGGCTTGCCTTTTAAATAACTGGTATCACTAGGAACGAATATCATTTTTCTAATTGGCCTTGAATCTTTCAATGATTTAGAAGGCACAACAGGAGAAGGCACAACAGGAGAAGGCACAACAGGAGAAGGCACAGCAGGAGCAGGAACAGCATAAACAGGAGCAGTAACTGCAGAAAACACTTGCTTTAATTGTGCCATATTATTATCAACTTCTGATTCTTGCTTACAAGATAGAAGATTAGGTTGTTCAATTTCTTGAACAACTATTGTTTCACCTGAAAATCCAAACTTTTTATTTTTAATTAAAATATTATTTTTAGATTGTTTATAAGATATCTTTTTCTTTACTAGTTCAAAAATTTCAAGATCAAAAACGAAAATATCCCTTCTTGCAAGCTGAGTAAAAACCATAGATGCAAGCATTTCTAATGAAACATTTTCGAATATATCTCCTAAGTTTTTAGTATATGTAAGCACTTTGCTCTTATCATAATCTATTTCATCTTCTAAACATTCATAATACTTAAAAACTATTTCAAATGCCATTTTTAATTCTTTCTCAAAATTATTGCTTCATTTCTTTTATTATATTTTTTAAAATCAATATTTCTCAAGTTACAATAACTAATAACATGACTTTCAAATTCACTTCCTAAATCAATTATATTATCCAATACTAAATTTTGCAATTCTTCATAATCAACAAAAAAAGATAATATCATGTTAATATTTTCGACAACATAATCTTTATCATTTATAAAGAGCAACTTAACTTTATTTTCTTTTATTGAACTTAAAAAATCATTATTTAAAAGCGAAGAAAAATAATGTTTTTTTGAAAAATTAAATTTAAGTAAATTATTCTTGGTTAATCTTAATAAATTATTATTATTTTTATTATCGTAAATATAAACATTTTTAATATTATTATTTCCCATCAAATACATTCCTAAGTTATAGCCACCACATAATCCAATTTGTGCTACATCTAAAACAGATAAACTGTTTTTTCCAAGAAAATAATAAAAAGGGAAGTTTCTTTTATCGTTTACAAACATTGAATCTTTTATTGATTGACTTTGAAATATGAAATTATTTAGAAGAAGATTAAATCCATTTAAATTTTTATTAAAAATATCATATTTTTTTTGATTTATTGAAATCATATATATCATTATAGATAAAAAAGAATGAAGGTTAAAGTTATAAACTATATGAAAGCAATTCTCTCATGATGAAAATTCCCGAAAAAGATTCTTTGTATTTTGACATAGGGGCAAATGTAGGTGAATGGTCTTTGGAAAATATTAAAATCTGTAAAAAAATTATTGCTTTAGAACCATCAATTACAAATTATGAACTATTAAGTAAAAATTGTATAAATAAAAACATCACATGTTTAAACTATGCTGTAAGTAATCAAAACAAAAAAGAAGTTGATTTTTATGAAAAAGATTGTCTATCAACAATAAATAAAAATTGGCTATGTTCAGAAAAATCCAGATTTTATGGAACTCAATATACTAAAACTACCTGCGAAACAATAAGACTAGACAGACTTGTAAAACAATATGGAACTCCAGATTTAATTAAAATAGATGTAGAAGGAGCAGAAGATTTAGTAATTTCATCTTTGGCAAAAAAAGTAAAAACTTTATGCTTTGAATGGGCACGAGAATTCCCATTTGTAACCAAAAATAGTATTAATCATTTAATGAAAATTGGATTCACTAAATTTTATGTTCATCCAAATGGCAAGCCTTCTTTTGTACCAAAAGAAGAAGAATACACAGAAGATTTAAAAATTATAGAATACAAGCTAATTAAGGAAGAAAACAGTGATTGGGGCAAGGATTGGCCTTGGGGCATGGTTTGGGCCAAATAATTAAAATCCTTCTAGCTCACCAATAACTCCACCAAGAGTCTGATCGAAATCATCTTTTGGCTTTAAAAATTCACTTGATAATTTATCCATTTCTTTTCTTAGCATATGCCCACGATTGTGAGCATCTTCCCTTCCTGAATTCAATGATTGCAAATGATGATAAAGTATGTCTTTTATATGCTTTGATTCTATTAAAGCCTTTTTATATTTTTGCACTTCATCAGATCCTTTAGCGAATAACTCAGCAGATTTATCGCTTTTACCCTCTTCTTTACATTTCTTAAATTCATTTATAAATGATAATTCAGTTTTCTGTTCAATCAAAGAACAGATTCTTTGTGCGTTTGCTAAACAACGACCTATGTAATCAATCTTTCCAGAAATCCTTTCAAAGAAAATATTAATAGTTGCATCTGTAAATTTTAAATCGTCTGGATTAATTTCTACTACCGATTCTCCAACTTTAACTGTAAATGAACTACTCATTTTCTTCCTCTATCTTTCTATCTTCTTTTTTTAAATTACTAGAATCTATATTAGTCATTTGCGATCTTCTAGCCTGTACATCATTCATCGTTATCCTATATTTAGTCTCTGTGCATTCATACATGGAAAGTGTGTTGTAGTTGAAATTTACATGAAAATGAAATCTACTTTTACCATTTCTATGCTTAATAATAAATATTCTTCCAACGCTGCCATCTTTTTCTTCATTAGTTTGATTAATGCTCCACAGCCCATCCAAAGGTTTAAATTGGTCAAAACTACCACCAATGTTTCCTTCGTCAATAAACCCACCACTATCAATTTCAGCAGCTGATTTACTTGGTTGAATACAAGTAATACAACAAAATTCACGCTCCATTGCCAATCCACGCAAGTCTCGCATAATCCTATATTTAGATTCCCAGCTTGGAATATTAGGAGTATCCTTCATTTCACCAACATAGTCTATTATAATCATATCTGGCTTATAACCATAAAGTCCAAGCTGAGAAACAAAAGCACGAATATCGTTCACATCAACACTGCCAGATGCAAATTGTTTCACAACTAATAAGTTTTTATCTTCCGTATTTTTAACATGTAAATTCATTAAATTTATAATATCATCTTTGTTATTAAGCAAAAAATTAAATGGTTTTTCTGAAAATTGACTTGTGAATCTTTGACAAATACCAACCCAATCCATTTCTATTGTAATATAAAGAACCTTTTTGTTATTCTTTACATTCTCGACAGCAGCCTTAACTAAGGCAAGAGATTTACCTTTGCCAGGTAATCCAATCCATGAATAAATTTCACCTCTTTGCAATCCACCGCCAGCAAGTGCATTGTCAATCTTTGGAAAACCACTTGTAAATTTTTCTTTTGGATTATTATTCTCAACAAGTTTTGCAAAAAACATTTCTAAGTTAATAAAATATTCAAACCCAATATCAAAATTCTTATTAACCAACATAGCCTTGTGAATGTTCTCGTAAATATTAGCCCAAACATCATCACTTTCAGAATTGTTTTTTAATTCCCTCTGTGCTTTTTCAATTGCAACTTTTAACGCCTGAATTTTAGCGAAAAAAGTAATCTTGTCCAACAATACCTCTCTTGAAGATATCTCTGGAACAAAAAACTCCTGAATGTTTTCAAGTTCAATTTTATAATAATTTCTTACCGCCTCATCTCTACTCTTAACCTTTTCATAAAGTGCTTGCTCTATAACGAATATCTCAGCTTTAACTTTGTATTTTTCAAAATTTTCCAAGCAAATTTTTATAATTTCAGAATGACATTCATTAGAAAAATATTCAGGCAAAATTAAAGACCTTGCCTGAACTAAAAAATAAGTGTCTGTCAAAATCAAACCGACTATTCTTCTTTGGAAATTATCATCCCAAGAATATTTCGGCTTTCTAATGCTATCTGGATTAACAAGAGACTCAACGATCTCTTCTGTTTTTTTATTTTCTTCCATGCTCTTTATATTGCATGAAATTTTTTTTTAATCAAGGCTAAAATCTAAATTCCAATAGAATTGTTTCCACCAAGATAATCAAAATCAGATAAACTCACTTGACCAGAACGAATTGGTCTTTCTTTAGAAATCTTCTTGCCAATTGATCTTTGTGCATTCCATAAAATCTGCTTTGCATAAGTATCAAACTTAGTATCCATGACTAAATCGCCATCTCTTTTTGGCCTTACTTTACTTGGAACAGTAGCAATTACAAGATTTTCTAAAATCTTTTCTTCTGGCACACCAAACAACTGTCTGTTAGCACCATGTTTAGTCCTATTAAGCCACAATTTAAATATTTTCTCTACCTTTTTTAAGATTAATTTATTTTTTGTGTGACTTCTTATATTCTCAAAACAAGATTCAATATAGCATTGTCGTTTATAATATGAACCTGCTCTTAAAACAGATATCATAAGTTCTTGCTGGAAATCTTCGATTTCATAATCGTGATTGTTATTTAAATTTTTTCTTGAAAGCTGCCAAGAAGCATAATAACAAAGCTTTCCAAATTTTTTATTTAATGCTTCGTATTCTGTTTCAGTGACTGGAAAACTCTTAGATATTAAATTCATGTATTATTATAGCAATTATTACATTCGTGAAACTGCTTCTTTTCTTTTGAACTCTAACATCTCATTCATTTTTTTACCTATTTTCAAAGATGTAATTAATTTTAAGCTTGGAAGAATAACACTATCTGATTCTAAAATATTTCTTATTACATTACATAAACTCAAAAAACTTGACTTTTTAGAAGAAATTCCATAACCATCATGAATTGAAAACACTATTTTTGCCTCTTCTTTATCCAATTTATCATATAAATTAATTAACTTTTCTAAACATAATAAAGCAGCTGGAGATTGAATAACAAAATTCCTAGCCCTGTGAAAATTATCACTAAACATCCTAGTTCTAAAAAATAAATCTTTAACGCACCCTTTACTCCTTGCCTCTTCCTGTGCATTATCCGAAAATTCAAAAGCATCAGGAAAAACTTTTCTAAGTCTGCTTATTAATTCTTTTGCTGTGCTTTCAGAAATATCAAGCTGATCAGATAAAGATAAATGTGCTTGCCCATATATAATCGGCAAAAATATTTTCTTGGCGATACTTCTAGAATTCTTATCTTCTCCACCAATTACAATTTTATATACCTGCTCATAAAAATCTTTTCCAGATTCTAATATTTTTATTAAATTCTTATCTTTACAAATTTCTGCTAATACAGATACTTCCATATTTTTATAATCAAATATCATAAAAATATCATGTGGCGACTTTGGCTTTAAATTACCTTTAATTTCTGGCCCCAAAGAATGAGGGTTGTAAGACTTCCTGTGGTTCATTTGGCAAGACAATCTACCATTTTCCTGACCCTCGATCTTATAAAACGGATAAACCTTTACTTCTTCTTCAAAATCAACCAGATGGTTGTTCTCTATGTAAGGCAGTACTTCAGCTATAAGCCTTCCGTAAATCGTTTTATAGAGGTTATTCTTGTCATTAGACAAAAGACCTAGTACTTCAGGAAAAGTAGCTATTAACTCATTTATGGAGCTTATCTTGACATCTCTTTTACCACTGTAAGAAAAAAACCAGTGGAGATCATAAAATGATGCTTCAAAAGAAGAAAACTTAACTCTGTTTGATAAAAGATAAGAAAAAAATGGCTTTGAATTGAAACATATAACCTTTTTTCCTTTTCCAAATATTGTATCTTTTAAAAACTTACAATATAATCCAGCGTTATACTTTGTAAAACTTAAATCTACTTTTGATCCTTTGATACCAAAAATACTTAAAGTAGGTGAATTTAAATTATGTGTATGATCATAATCTAAATCATTATTTATAGAAAAAAAACTAAATGGTTCTTGTTCTACAAACTGGATTAACTGTTTCAGAATATCTACTTCTGTATTCATTGTTGTAATCTTATCAAAACAATGATCATTTTCCAATGTTTTCTTTTTGTTTTATTTTAATTTTATAAGTTTACATAACGGGGGGCGGTTCCAAGATAAACCAAAAAATATATAAATACTTAAATAGTAAGTACTTATATTAGGTTTCCTTAGAATTAGCTAACTAAGTGTTCCTAAGAACACCGAAGCTTCTAGAATGCATCAAAATGCTTAGTGCTTGTTATTAATGTGTTAATATAACTTAAGTTGTTTGTTAAGATTTTATTCTTAACTGCTTCCGCCTTATTGATGCCAACTTAAGTAACTCATAAACACAACCGTTCTTCTTGAGATCCCGTATTTCTCGAAGGTTCAGAGCAGGTAGAGTGTTAATCCTTCTGCCACGGTTTGTTTTTTTGTACTTCTATTGAAATACTTCCTATTAATTCTTTTAAGCGAGCACAGGCTTTGAATCTATAGGAAATCTATTGTTTAAAAGAATGTTTAAAAACAAAAATTTAAAACTTAGATACTT
>Ga0214919_10007000_pt1 | contig 15347 bp, 15 predicted proteins | sample LL1503_MetaG_FD_177994 | JGI IMG/M metagenome (GOLD analysis project Ga0214919, IMG submission 177994) | Freshwater microbial communities from Lake Lanier, Atlanta, Georgia, United States - LL-1503 | ecosystem: Environmental > Aquatic > Freshwater > Lake | place: USA: Georgia | collected... | reverse complement strand
TTACCTACCGCACCATAAAGCAAGACGATCCCGAAAAGCATGATCGCTGAACTCAAGGCCCCGAGTACGAGATATTTCAAACCCGCTTCCAGCGTCAGCGCATTGTCGCGGAAATAGCTCACGAGAATATAAAAACCAATCGTCACAGTTTCGAGCGCGACAAAGAACATCACAAAATGATTGCTCTGGACCAACAGCATCATCGCCGCTGTCACAACCATCACCATGTGGTAAAATTCGACTCGCGGGACTTTGGTTCGCGGCAGGCAAAGGGTGCCCAAAAATGAGACCAGCAAGGACGATACGAGGAAGAACACTCGCGCCACCTGCCCCCAAGTGCTGAGTTTAATGAGGCCCCCAAAAAGATTTTCACCGAGCCAAATTGTTCTAAAATTCAGGCTTACCGTAAGCAGCACCATGGCTTGAGCCAAGATTGCGATGAATGGAATAAAGCGGTGGTCCTTCTTCGGCAAAACAATCTCCATGACCAGCAACCCAAGGGCAGCGCAGGCCAGTATTATTTCTGGCCCGAGAGCCCACCACTGATTAGAATCAGCGACGCTTTTGAGATAATCAGTTGTCATGGTTGCGCAGGAGAAGTCGGCGCTGAGCCGGTAATGATTTTTGCCGTGCCAATGGGCAGAGCCTGATTGATCGAGCGCGAGAGCAGTTGGGGGTAGAAGCCCAGCCCCAGGAGAGCGGCGAGCAAAATGAGCGCGGGTAAACGTTCGCCCCAGCCGAGGTCAGCAGGCGGATGCTGCCCCATGACCTGCTGCAGATGTTCACTAGGCGGGCCAAAGAAAATTCGGGCAACTGCTCGGAGACCATAAATCGCAGAAATGATCACGCCCGCTACTGCCACAGCCGTGAGGCCAGGAGAGAATTTCCAAAGGGCGACGAAAATTGTGAGCTCTCCCCAAAAATTAGCAAAAGCCGGCAGGCCAATACTCGCCATTGTTCCAGCGACAAAGCAGGCCGCCAGTACGGGAGTTTTCTGCGCGAGGCCACCCATTTCCGCTAAATCAAAGGTATGCGTGCGATGATGCACACTGGTGGCCAACATAAACAATAAGGCCACGGACAACCCATGAGCAACCATCAGCAGCACCACGCCGCCCGTACCAATCGCGGAAAGGCAGCTGATGCCGAGAAAGCAATAACCCATGTGCATCACAGAACTATAGCCCAACATTTGTTTCAGATCGCGCTGAGCAAGGGTGATGAAGCCAATCACCAAAATATTGCCGATGCCGGCGAGCAGAGCGAGTTGCCACGCCCAGGTTTGGGCGCCTAAGGGAAGTAGCGGTAGCGCGATCTGAATGAAGCCATAGAGACCGAATTTCTTCAAAACCCCGGCATGCAACATCGCGGCAGAGCTCGGCGCAGCGCCGTAACCCAACGGAGCCCATGTATGCAGCGGCCAGAGAGAAACCAGCGTGCCAAAGCCAAACAGAAGGAGACCAAAAATATATTTTTGCGCGGTGGGCGCGAGGCCTTGATGAGCAAGGACCGCCTTCAATTCGATTAAATCAAAGCTTTGGGCCCCGCTCTTAACATAAATAGCAATCAGGCCGAGCAGCGAAAGCAACGCACCGGCCGTTAGATAAATTGTCATCTTCATCGCCGCATAATTCCGGTCCCGGCCACCCCAAATCCCGACCATAATAAAAGTAGGAATCAGCGCTAATTCATGAAAGAAATAGAAAAAGAAAATATCCACCGAGGCAAAAACGCCCAACAAGCCGCCCTGCATAATTAGCAGCAGCATAAGGTAGAGCTTGAGCCGTTCCGCTCCCGAACGGAGCGCGTAGAGCCCGGCCGCCAAACCTACGATCGCGGCCAATAAAAACAAGGGGAGCGCGATGCCATTGAGTCCAAGTTTGAGCGTGATACCGAATCGACCAAGACCGGTGTCAAAGTTGCTGAGGTAATGATAGGTCGCCCCTCCCTCCGCGGGAAATTGTTGCCACAACCAAGCGGCGATGAGAGCGGGGACCACGAAGGCGAGCCCTGCGAGTTTAACGGCGAACCGCTTAGGTAAGCCGCCCGCAATGATAAGAGCGGCCAGCAACGGAGTCGCGATCGCCAGCTGAAGGAGTTGAGCGTGCAGAGAATTCACAGATTAAAAAATACCAGCAGCGAAGGCCCAAAGGAGTGCGGCCCCCAATAAAAACCAATAAACATAGGTGTGCAGGCTGCCCGTGTAGAGCGACCGCGCGCCATACCCAACCAACGTAACGACTCCCCCCAATCCGCGGATGAGGAGTCCGGCTAAAAAGATTTGCTCAATAAAATTTAGCAGCATGGCCAAGCGCTGCTGAATTTTAGCCACGTAGTAAGTGTACAGACGGTCGAAAGATTCCTTGAGACCCGTGAGTCCGCGAAAACCTAGTCGAAACTTCTCTTCCAATGAATCGGTTTCAGCCGACGCATAGAAGAGCCAAGCCGTGCTGGCACCCGTTAGCATGACCCCCAGCGAGACCAATAAAATTGTGCTATGCGCGACCCCCGTTGCCTCTGGCACAAGCTCCGCGACTTCTCCGGCTAACCGACCAAAAAATGCTGCATAGCCTCCGATAATCGAGAGGACCGCGAGCACCACGAGAGGCAACGTCATGATGAAACTACTCTCGTGCGCCTGCGCCGCGTGCTCCGAGCGGGCAACACCCCAGAAGGTTAATTTCCACACACGGATCATATAAAATGAAGTCAGCACTGCCGTAAAAACTAAGACCGCAAACACCACCGTATTTTTCTCGAACGCTAAATAGAGAATAGCATCTTTGGAGAAAAACCCGGCCAGCCCGGGCATGCCGATGATCGCCAAGACCCCGAGGGTAAAGGTGATGAAGGTAATCGGCATCTTGGCGCGCAGCCCGCCCATTTTAAAAATATCCTGCTCATGATGACAGCCGTGAATCACCGAGCCCGAGCCCAGGAAGAGCAGGGCCTTAAAAAAAGCATGCGTCGTCAGATGAAACATCGCCGCACCCACGCCGGTCGCGATGACCATCTCATGCACCACCCCGCCCATTTCATGACGGAGTGTGAGCGAACCCAGACCAAAAGCAGCGACCATGTAACCGAGCTGCGAAAGCGTTGAGTAGGCGAGCACCTTTTTGATGTCCCGCTGCACGACGGCACAAAGCGCTGCATACAGCGCAGTGACAGTGCCGATCCACATGATGACGGTGAGGGCTTCAGGGACCATGAGAACATTGATGCGACAGAGCAGATAAATGCCGGCGGCCACCATGGTAGCCGCATGAATCAACGCCGACACCGGCGTAGGACCTTCCATCGCATCTGGCAGCCAAACTTGCAGCGGCAGCTGGGCCGATTTGCCAGCCGCGCCACAAAACAGGAGCAGGGCGATCATCGTACTAGGCACGTGCTGCGCCTCGAGCGCGGCGAGATTCACCGTGCCGTTGCTCCAGTAGCACATAATGATGCCGAGCAAGAAGCCGAAGTCGCCCACGCGATTAACGATAAAGGCTTTTTTAGCCGCCTCGGCTGCAGCGGAGCGCTCGTGCCAATGTCCAATGAGCAAATACGAACTAAAGCCCACCAGCTCCCAAAAAATGAAAATCATGAACAAGTTATCGGCGAGGACGATGCCGAGCATTGAAAACATGAAAATGGATAAGCCCCCAAAGAATCGGGCCCGCGCGGCATCATCACGCATGTAACCAAGAGAAAAAATATGAATCAAAAAACCGATGAAGCTGACGACAAACAGCATCAGCGCAGCTAGATCATCAAATTTAAAACCGAGGGAGACGACCAAATCGCCTAAGCGTAACCACTCCCACGATGCATTAAAATTGCGCTGCCCGCTGAAAATCAGCTGCCATGACAGTAGGGCAATCGCGCCAGCAATCGTCGTAGAAAGCCCAGCGGCCAATGCTCCTTGCCGCCGCAGACCCAGCGCAATCACGGCCGCTGAAAAAAGCGGCAATAGCAGAATAAGCAAAGTGGTGGAAACGGGATTCATATCAATGCCGCAGATGATTAAGGGCCTCAACCTGCACCGTGCCCCGCTTCCGGAAGAGCGCGACAATGATGGCTAGCCCGACCGCGACCTCCGCGGCGGCAATCGTGAGGATGAAAAAAACAAAAACGTTACCGTCGAGCGTATCGTTAAAATGTGAAAACGCCGCCAGCGCGAGCGTTGCGGCAATGAGCATCAGCTCGAGAGACATATAAATCACCAACGTATTCTTGCGTAGCAGTACCCCGAAAAAACCGAGGGCAAAAAGCACCGCACTCAACAATAGATAATGCATCAAGCCTGCGATCATGAACCTTCCTCCGCTTGGTCAGATTTTTTACTCAACACGATCACGCCAAGCATCGCAATCAGGAGCAGAAAACCCACGAGCTGCACCGGCAGCAGATAGGTTGTGAATAATTGTTCGGCATAATGCTTTAAAGTTGGCCCCGTCACGGAAGCCCCCCCCGCCGGCAAAGCCGCGCGCTGGTTTAACGAAAGTACGCCGACGACTAACAAAGCCCCACCGAGTGTTGCCGCGATGAGCGTCATTCGCTGAAACGGCTTTTGCTGCCCTGGCCGCGTATCCAGCAACATGATAATGAAAAGAAAAAGGGCGACGACAGCACCAGCATAGACCAAGAGCAGGACGAACGCCAAGAGTGCCGCATTCAGAAGTACGAACAAACCAGCGACGCCGACGAGGCTTAAGAGCAAACTGAGCGCCGCGTTAACCGGATTTTTACTCACCACGACCAGCGCCGCACTGACGAGGGTAAGCAAAGCGAAGAAATAAAATAAGAGGTTAGCCATCGGAATCAATGCGTGTTGCCGTGCTCGGCCGCTCCTTTCTTTTTATCCCATTTATAATGCTGATCCGGCAACGTGCCACCCAGCTCGTAAAGACGGGCTTTATCATTCACCAGCTCAGCGCGTGTGTAACCGCTAAGGGAATATTGATTCTGCAAAAAGATCGCCTCCTCCGGGCAGACTTCCTGGCACAAGCCGCAATAAATGCAGCGCAGCATGTCGATATCGAAAGCTTGCGGTGCTTTTTCAATATGCAACCGGTCTGGCTGGTCGGCCGGCACCGCCCCCGGCGTAATGCGAATAGCCTTCGGCGGACAAACAAACTCACACAGTTGACAGGAAACACATTTCTCTCGCCCGTGAGGATCACGCACCAGCGTCGGGACCCCCCGGTAGCCTGGCGGAATAGCGGGACGCTCTTCCGGGTACTGCAGCGTCACGTTGGGCGCGAACAGATGCTTTAAAGTAATTCGCAAGCCCGCGAAAATCTGCGGCAGATAAAGCCGTTCGGCGAGAGTGAGAGGTTTGCGTTCGACGACGTAGGCCATGACAAGAGTTAGTTTTTCACCTGCACCCAGGCGATGGCCAGCGCGTAGACGATTAAATTACCAATCGCGAGTGGTAGTAATTTTTGCCAGCCGAGTTTCATCACTTGATCGTAACGGAAACGCGGCACGGTCCAGCGCACCCACATAAAGAGGAAAATAAAGAACATCACCTTGGTGAGAAAAATCACGACCGAGAGAATCCCGACCACGAGCGGATGGCCCGCCAGCCCCAACCAGCCCGCCAAAGTTGCCAGTGGCAGCCACGGCAGTGGATTCCAGCCTCCGAGGAAAAGCAGCACAAACACCCCAGAACCGATCAGCATATGAGAATACTCCGCCACAAAGAAGAGCCCCCACTTTAGCGAACCGTACTCTGTATGAAAGCCACCGACGAGATCCGCCTCCCCTTCCGCCATATCAAAGGGCAACCGATTGGTCTCCGCAAAGAGCGACACGAGGAAAATCAGTGCGGCCACCGGCATCGTAAAAATAAACCATAAGCCACTCCAACTATGCCAAGGGCCTGATTGGGCTTGCACGACAGCAAACAGACTAAGCGTACCGGAACCGCCGGGCGCATTGACCCACAAGAACACCGGCAAGATGGAGAGCGTCATGGAGAGCTCGTATGAAATGAGCTGCGCTGAAGCGCGTACGCCGCCAAGGAATGGATATTTTGAATTAGAGGCCCAGCCCGCCAAAATCAGAGCATAGACTCCCAGCGAGGAAACCGCAAAGACCGCGAGCAAACCGACATCTACATCCGCTAAGACTAACGGAACGAGCTGCCCCGCCGTATCCACGTATGCGCCGAACGGCACCACACTCACGGTGGTCAAGGCCGGGATCATCGCGACAATCGGCGCGAGGATAAAATAAAATTTATTCACGTGCCCAGGAATAGCGTCCTCCTTAAAAAACATCTTCCCGCCGTCTGCCATTAAATGAAATACGCCTAAGCGTTGGAGCAAGGGACCGATAATCGGGACCCACGCTATCCAGAAAGGAATGGCCCGATTAGGCCCGTGGCGCCCCTGCATCCACGCGGAAATTTTGCGCTCAATCAGCGAACACGCCCCGCCGAAGGGAAACATGAAGCCGATGACCGCCAAACCTTTGATGACCAGCTGAAGCACTAACGGCAGACTCACCCAATAGTGGAGCAGAGCGCTCATGATTTCACCCCCACGGCAGTAACTGGCTTAAAGTGGAGCGTCTCACCTTCAATAAATGGCAGACCGGCCCACGTGGCGCTGTCGAGCAACAGTCCCGTGCTCGGCAACGTATCATAAGTGGTATGCGCGAGCACTTTCACTTCCGCAGCGATGACCGGCCAAAGGGCGCCGAGCGTTGAACCCAGCGTGGAGCCACCCAGCGCATTCAGGAGATGACTGAGCGTCACCAAATCATCAGAGACTCCGCCTACACCAGGGACCGCGCGCACAAATTTCTGTAACCGGAATTGTTGATTAACCAACGTACCCGCTTTCTCAAAAACGGTCAGCGTGGGAATCACCACCTGGGCAACTGTACTGGTAGCATTTTGGTGCGTCCCCAGATAAATCACCGCCACTTTAGCCAGTTGTGCTGCGGTCAGGCCGGCCGCTATTAAATCCTCCCCGATCGAAAGAATCACCTGTACTTGACCGGCTTCAAGCGCCGCACTCAGCGCCGAAAGTTTTTGCTCGGGCAAAGCGCAAATCAGCCCCGTGACTAAGGCCCCTCGGGTATTCGGATTACGGTCAGCCGAAACTAAAATTTTGTCCCCTGTACCCACCCGACTGACGAGAGCCACTGGAGCCTTAAGCTTATCTGCAATCTTGCGCGTTAAAAATTGCTCCTCGACGGTACTGCTCCCGGAACCAACCACCGCCACTCCGTTGACCGAGCCCGCCGCAACCCGACCGCCGCGCCCGCTCAATAAATCTACCGCGGCGTGCAGTGCTTTTTCCTGCGTTGTCGGGACCCCATTGAGTGAAGCCCGGCTGAGTCGATCAGCAGCCTGCACTGCCTTGTAAAGTACTCGGCCAGAATCGGCCATCCAGGTATCATTAACGGCATCATTTTGGCGTGGAGTGATGCGGTAGATCACGCCTTCGCGACTCCAGACCTCTGTATTAGCGCCGACTGAGGATTCGCAATCAATACTCGGGGTTTGCTTAAGAAACCAAACCCGCATCTTGAAGCGAAAATCGGTACTGGTCAGCGCGCCGACGGGACAAAGATCAACCGTGTTAAGCGAATAATTATTTGCGAGCTGCTTCCCCGGATAGCACGTTAAGGTGCTGTAACTGCCGCGATCGATGAAACCTAAAACATCATCTTGCGCGACCTCTTTGCTAAAGCGAACGCAGCGGGAGCACAAAATACAACGTTCGTCATCAAGCGTCACTCTGGGCCCGAGTTGGGTCCGCTTGGGCTTAACATTTTTCTGCTCCACGAAGCGCGAATAGCCGCGGCCATAAGCAGTCGAGTGCTCCTGTAATTTACATTCACCCGCTTGATCGCAAATCGGGCAGTCTAGCGGATGATTAATCAGGAGGAATTCCGTCACGCTATTGCGGCAATCCTGCACCGCGGCAGTGTTGGTGCGGATATGCAGCCCAGGGGAAGCGTTGGTAGCGCACGCAATCGTCGGGCGCGGCATCCAGTTAATTTTTTGCTTACCCGTTGCAGGGTCCATGAGCGGGGCCTTCGTCGCCGGATCAACTGCCGGCAGACCCATTTCGACCAGACACATACGACAATTGCCGGAGATCGTGAGCTTAGGATGATAACAATAATGCGGGACCTCCACACTCGCCAATCGCGCCGCCTCAATCATATTCGTCCCCTTGGGCACGGCGATATCCTTGCCGTCAACATTGACGGTTATGAGGTCGGATGGAAGCGGCTGAATCATTGCAAATATTTTTAATCGCTAAGTTGCGCGTATAAAGAAAAGCGTTCGGATGCGGCTCAGATCAAGGTGGCCGGAGCCGGCGACCCTTGTTTGGTCTCCGAGTAATTTTTAAATTCATCACCAAATTTCGCGAGGAAGCTTTGCGTCGGCCACGAACAAGCCTCCCCAAATGCGCAGATGGTCCGGCCAGGGATTTGATCGGCCACACTTTTAAGCAACGCGGCATCTTCGGCTCGCGCCGTGCCGTGCACCATACGCGTCGTGATTTTTTTCATCCACAGCGAACCCTCGCGACACGGCGTACACTGCCCGCAACTCTCGTGCGCATAAAAGGCATTAATATTCGCCAAGGCTTCGACCATGTTGACCGAATCATCCATGACGATCACGCCACCCGAGCCGCCCATAGTACCGATCATCCCCAGCGAATCAAAATCCATCGGGACATCCTCAACCCCCCAATCGTAGTCGACCAGCTCCGCACCAACCTTGCGCTTGCCTTTAAAGCGTTCGCCGAAGCGCAGGATTTTCGCGGAAGAGCCGCCGGGAATAACTGCCTTGAACGCGCGCCCAGGGAGTGGGCCCCCACAAACCTCATACAGCAATTGGCCGAGCGTTATCTTGCCGGCCTCAAATTCATAATAGCCAGGGCGCTGAACGTGACCTGAAACGCAGAAAATGCGCGTGCCAGTATTGTTGGGCGTGCCAATTTTAGTATAAGCCTCCCCGCCCATATCGGCGATGTGCTTAACATGACAGAGCGTCTCGACGTTGTTCACGATCGTGGGACATTGGTAAAGACCCAGCACCGCCGGAAAATAAGGCGGCTTAATCCGCGGGTTAGCCCGCTTACCTTCAAGCGATTCAATCAACCCAGTCTCCTCACCGCAAATATAGGCGCCAGCGCCACGGTGCACATAAATTTCGCAACTGTAGCTCGTGCCCAGAATATTAGGCCCGACCAGATTAGCGGCCCGCGCTTCGGCGATAGCCTTTTCTAAAATCCGCGCCCCAAGCGGCATCTCGCCGCGAATATAAATATACGCCTGCTTCACGTTATTGGCAAAACAAGCAATGAGCGTGCCCTCCAATAACTGATGCGGATCTTGATGGATAATATAACGATCCTTAAACGTTCCAGGCTCTGACTCGTCAGCGTTAACAATTAAGTAAATCGGCTTGCCGCTCTTGCGATCGACTAAACTCCATTTGACGCCACAGGGAAAACCGGCGCCACCCCGACCGCGCAGTCCCGAGCGTTTAACTTCGTCGATTAATTCTTCGGGCTTACGCGCAAACGCGCGCTTCATCACTGCATAACCACCATGCTTTTGATAGCAGGCGAGGTCATGGCTGTAGCCAGGCTCATCGATATGAGCAAAAATTAAGCGGTGTTGATCAGGAGCAGGCATACGCAAGATTAGCTTTTAAATAAGAGCGAGCGGGGCCGATCCTTACGGCTTTTCCTCCAGAATTAATTCAATACCTCCCGTCCAGCGGGCGGCAAAATTATAGGCCATCGCCAGCAAGATGCCGACGAGAAAACCACCGACGGCATGAATCAGTGGCATGAAAAGCGCCCCCGCCCCCACAAACAGCCAGGGAATTCCTAGCAGACGAGGCGCTTCGGTGGCGGCAATCACCCCGCCGGCGAGCAAGATGATCGGCGCAACCAGCAAACCAATCAGGCCATTAATTAATCCCAAGACGACACCGAACCGGATCGGCGGAATTTGCAGCAGGCGATGTTTTTTCATGGTGTGCTCCGGGCTTTCGCGCCGGCTTTAATTTGCGCACTGAGTTGCTGGGCGCGGGCGACATCCACTTTAACGTGAAGATCATCATCGATCATCACCACCGGGCCCGTGCCACAACTGGCCAGACATTCAACAAAATCGATCGTGACCTCGCCATCGGCGGACACAGCCCCGGGCTGGCTGCCAAACTGTTTTTGAAATTCTGCGCAAACCTTGTAGCCGCCCGTCAAAGCGCATGAAAGCGTTCGACAGACTTTGATATGTCGACGGCCAATGGGCTTCTGCCGGAACATCGGATAAAAAGTGACGACCTCATAAATATTGATCGGCTGGAGCTCGAGCTTCGCCGCAATCCACTCCATCGCTTCCGGCGAGATCCAACCCAAATCCTCTTGCACCAAGTGCAAGAGCGGCAACGTCGCGCTCCGTTTCACCGGATAATGGGTAATCACTTCGTCGATTTTTTGTAACGTGGTCGGCTGGAGATTCATCACAGGTAAGTTAGTCAGGTTCGCGGCAATTTTTTAGCGATCACACTCGCCCATCACGAAGTCGAGTGAACCCAAAATGGCGACCACGTCGGACACCAAATTACCCACACATAATTTAGGCAGAATGCTCAGATTACAGAAGGAGGGACTGCGGATCTTCATCCGATAGGGCACCCCACCCCCTTTGCTCACAATATAAAAGCCAAGCGCCCCCTTCGGATTCTCCGCTTCAAAATATACTTCCCCAACCGGCATTTGCGGGCCCTCGGTGACGATCATGAAGTTATTAATGAGCTCCTCCATAGAGGTAAGAATTTTCTCCTTCGGTGGCGCAAAAATTTTGCGCGCGTCCGGCGCATACCAATCACCGCGCGGGAAATTCTTCACGATCTGCCGAATGATGCGAATCGACTGCTTCATTTCTTCGCCCCGGCATAAATAACGATCATAACAATCACCCTGCGCGCCGACCGGCACGTCGAACTCGTATTGCTCGTAGCCGCTATAAGGACGGTCTTTGCGGAGATCATTCGCCACGCCTGAGCCACGGAGGTTAGGGCCGCTCAGGCCATAAGCAATGGCATCAGCCCGCCCGATGACGCCAACGCCCACCGTACGATCGAGAAAGATTTTGTTGCGTGAAAGTAGCGACAGCACCTCGTCAAGAATCGGCAAGAACTGATCCGTAAAGGCATCCACTCGCTGAATCCAACCTTCAGGCACATCGCGGGCTAAACCTCCAATGCGACTGTAGCTCGTGGTAAAACGCGCACCCGTCAGCTCTTCGAAGAGCTTATAGAGTTTCTCGCGCTCCTCGAAACAATACATAAACACCGTCCACGCGCCGACATCGATACCGAAGGCACCTAGACCCATGAGATGGGAAGAGACGCGGGCCATTTCTGCCGTGAGCACGCGGATAGCTTGACAGCGCGCCGGCACTTCCAGTTTGGCCAGACGTTCAACCGCAATGGCATAGGCCATGTTGTTCGCGAGTGGCGCGATATAGTCCAGTCGGTCCGTATATGGCACGAACTGGTTATAAGTCATGTTCTCCGCAATCTTCTCATCGCCGCGATGCAAATAACCGATGACCGGATCAGCCTTAGTCACAATCTCACCATCGAGTTCAAATTGGATGCGCAGCACGCCATGGGTGGACGGATGCGATGGTCCCATCGATAGCGACATTTTTTCTGGCCCAAACTCTTTGGGCACGGCCGCCGCTTTGGCCGCAGCATCAGGATATGAAAAATCAGTGGCCATGAGAGTTATACGGTTTTCTCGGAATGCTCATTCCACGCTTCATCTTTGGCGCGAGGTTCAGCGGCGCTCATCGGTTGACCGGGTGTCGCCACAAAAGGCCCACCCGCCATCGGTGCCGCGATGACGCCGGCGCCGGTCTCAGCAGAAATTTCTGCATCTGGCAGTGCCGCAGGTAATCCGGCCAGCGGAAATTCTTTGCGCAGGGGAAAATAAGGATAGCCATCCCACATCAAAATTCGGCGTAAATCAGGATGCCCCGTAAAAATAATGCCAAACATATCGTAACACTCCCGCTCATGCCAATCGGCCCCAGCCCATAATCCGGTCACACTCGGCATCACTGGCTCGGTGGCGCTCGTGCAGTCAGCAGCAACCCGTACATAGCGGTGCTGCTCGCTCGAGTAGAGATGCCAAATAACCGTAAACCGCGGGGATTTTTCTGCCGTCCAGTCGATTGCGGTCAAATCAGTTAAAAAATCGAAGCCTTGAGCATCGCGCAGGTACTTTAATACCGCAGCAACCTCCGCTGCCGAACTATTGAAAGCAGGGCAGTCGAGGCTCGCTCGCGGTAACGCTGAGGGAAAGTGTTGGCTAACGGCTGTCGTAAGATCGACGTCGGTGGTCATGCGCTCAGGAAATCAGATTAAGGATGGAGCAGCTGGGAGGCGGCAGGCTCACGTTTGACCTTCGCCTGCAGCTTCATTAAGGCGTCAAGGAGCGCCTCCGGACGAGGCGGACAACCGCTTACATAAACATCGACTGGCACGATCCGATCTACGCCCTGCAGGGTAGCATAACTACGATACATACCACCAGAGGAGGCGCAGGCGCCCATCGCAATCACCCACTTAGGAGCCGCCATTTGATCATAAATTCGCCGCACGACTGGAGCCATTTTATAGGTGACGGTCCCAGCCACAATCATGCAGTCGGCCTGTCGAGGAGAAAAACGCATCACCTCAGCCCCAAAACGGGCGATATCAAAGCGACTCGCCGCCGAGGCCATGAGCTCGATCGCGCAACAGGCCAAGCCCATCGGCATGGGCCACATCGAGTTGGTGCGCATCCAATTAATAGCCGCATCCGCGCGAGTGACGATGATGTCCCCCTCTATTTTGCTGTTATATGTGAGCTCGGAGTTGGCAGTGACCATTTAAGTAAAAAATCAACGAAAGCTACCAAGCCAGTTATCCCATGCAAGGAGGTTTTGATTAGAAAATGTGTCCTAGTAGAATGATTGCTAAGGCCGAGGAATTTCCGTTGACCGCAGCGACGAGTTTTAACTTAACTCGACCCTTAGGCCAGTCACGGAGAGGTGGCAGAGTGGTCGAATGCGCGTGCTTGGAAAGCACGTGTAGGCGCAAGCCTACCGGGGGTTCGAATCCCTCCCTCTCCGCCATTTCAAAATGGCGTCAGCGCGGACCATGTTGATTAACGCGCAACGGTCATGAAGCAATCTGCGAGGACCCAAGCCCGGGCATCGGGTTCGACCTGTCCCTCGCTAATTACTTTTCAGCGCTAACTGTTGCCCCAGTAATTTTAAAGGCATAGGCATGCCGACACGGCTCCGCATCTGGCTCAAGCCGAGGGGTGGTGATCGTCAGCGTAGTCCCATTGAGACTGGTCGTGAGCGCGCCTGGCACACCTAACATCGTAACAATTGCTCCGGGAGGGACCGTCACATCGCGCAACACCAACTGCGCACCGGGCCAACCAATACTAATCGCATAAAGCGCGTCAGCTTTTTTGGTGAAAAATACCTGCTTCACCGCCATCCCAGCCCGCGGTTGTTGGCCGACTTGGTCGAGCAGATTATATTTAACCATAAATTCGCCGTACTCTTGCTTAGCCCGCTGACCCTCCGTCCATTGGCACGAGCGTCCGGCCGTGCGGGTGCCATAAATAGCTTCTCCGTTGACCTTGAGCCAGTCGCCGATTTCCAGCAACCGTTGCTCCATGAGAGGAGGAATCGTGCCGTCAGCTGCCGGCCCAATATCCAGGAGAAGATTACCGCCTCGGCTGACCAGATCGATCAGCACCAAAATAAATTCCCGCGATGGCCGGTAATCATCCACGCGCTCTGCGCGATTAAGACCATAAGAGTACGCCATGCCGCGACTCTCCTCCCAAGGATGCGTGCCATCTTTTAACCCGGCGGCATATTCTGTCGTCCAGTAACCGCCATGCTTGTGGCGACTTTCCTTACCCCAACGATCATTAATTACGACCTCCGCACGGGAGGGCGACTCGTTGAAAAGCCACGCCAGCAGTGCTTCACTTTTCCAATCGGCCGAGGGCATATCCCACTCGCCATCCGCAAAAATAATATCAGGAGCGTAACGGGTCACGACGTCTTTAAATTGGGGCGTCATATGCTCAGCCACATAACGGGCGCGATCCTTGAGCCAGAGCGGGTTGAACCACTCATAAAGTGAATAATAGAATCCAAACTTTAAACCCCGCGCACGGGTAGCCGTAGCGAGCTCACCGAGCAAATCTCGCTTGGGTCCAATCTCCATCGCGTTCCACGGCCGGCCCCAAGTCCGGCTGGCCTCAGCACTGGGCCAAAGCGCAAACCCTTCGTGATGCTTGGAAGTCGGTACTACATATTTAATCCCCGCTCGGGCGAAAATATCTGCCCACTGCCGCGCATCAAATAACTCCGCCTTAAACGCGGGCGCGAAATCTTTGTAGGGGAAATCAGCGCCATAGTTTTTGGCATGATATTCACGCCACACCGCATGCTCCGGTTTCGAGCTTGCGATGTAATTTCCATACCATTCGGCATACTGACCCACTTTACCCCAGGCCGGCACTGAATAGACACCCCAGTGAATGAATACCCCAAATTTAGCATCACGATACCATTCCGGCATTGGTCGCGCATCAAGCGAAGCCCAGTTGGCTTGATAATGCGGCTCAGCAGCAGCAGCTGAAATCGATGTCTGATCAGCTGCGATCAGGGCCAGTAAGGCTGTTAAGACGAAAGTGCGGATAGTACGTTCCATAGCGCGAGTGGGGTTTATTATAAGCAGAGGGGAAGAAACGGATAACTGCTTGCCAAGCAACCAGCCAAAAGCTCATCGGCCAATGCCAAAATGACACCTCATTCCACTGGCCACAGCACACCCTCCATTCATCCATCTTCACAACTTGAGGGCAATTAAACGCCCACAAACTCTGTTTGCCAAACGCGACCAGCCGCGTAGCCTCTGCCATTCACGTCACTCGTCGATGCAAGATCTCACCGACCTCTATCAGTCCGTCATTTTAGACCACAACCGCCGCCCACGGAATTATTCTGTGCTGCCCAGCGCTAACCGCGTCGGGAGTGGCAACAACCCGATGTGCGGCGATCAGATCACTGTCTACGTGCAGCTCGATGGCGACCGGATTAGCAATGTCAGTTTCCAAGGGAGTGGGTGTGCCATATCCAAAGCCAGTGCCTCGCTCATGACCGTCAACCTCAAGGGCAAGACTATCGCCGAGGCCGAAGTGATCTACGCCCATCTCCACCAAATGGTCACCACCGGGAAGGTCGGCGATGATGATATGTCGGATCTCGCAGCCCTCGCCGGCGTT
>Ga0214919_10006999_pt1 | contig 15347 bp, 17 predicted proteins | sample LL1503_MetaG_FD_177994 | JGI IMG/M metagenome (GOLD analysis project Ga0214919, IMG submission 177994) | Freshwater microbial communities from Lake Lanier, Atlanta, Georgia, United States - LL-1503 | ecosystem: Environmental > Aquatic > Freshwater > Lake | place: USA: Georgia | collected... | reverse complement strand
GCACTGCGTATTTCGCTGGAATAAACCATGTTGAAAATCTTCCATTGGGCTGCGCCCCAAACCTTTTACCCCTTGGCGGGCAAGCTCTGGCGGCCGTTTGCCGTGCTGGCGGCGGCGCTGGCGCTGGCCGCCTTGTACCTGGGCTTTTTTGTCGCCCCCACCGACTTTCAGCAAGGCGAGGGCTACCGCATCATCTTTGTGCACGTGCCAGCGTCCTGGATGTCGATGGTGATTTACCTGGCCATGGCGTTTTGGGCATTTTTGGGCTTTACCTTCAACACCCGTCTGTCGGGCATGATGACCCAGGCCCTGGCGCCCACGGGTGCGCTGTTTACCTTTTTGTCGCTGTGGACGGGTGCCCTGTGGGGCAAGCCCATGTGGGGCGCCTGGTGGGTGTGGGACGCGCGCCTGACGTCCGAGTTGATTTTGTTTTTTCTGTACATGGGCTATATCGCCCTGACCAGCGCCATTGACGACCCGCGTCGCGCCGACAAGGCTGGTGGCCTGCTGGCCTTGGTAGGGGCGGTGAACGTGCCCATCATCTATTTTTCGGTGAAGTGGTGGAACACCTTGCACCAGGGCGCTTCGGTGTCTGTCACCAAGGGTTCGAGCATGGCGCAAACCATGTTGTGGGCGATGCTGCTGATGGCCTTGGCTTTTTGGGCCTACAGCATCGCCATGGCCCTGTACCGGGTGCGCAGCATTATTCTGGAGCGCGAGCGCCACACCCACTGGGCGCAGGAGGTGGCGGCATGATCTGGGCCAGCTGGAACGACTTTTGGGCTATGGGTGGCTATGGCTTGTACGTCTGGGGCTCCTACTCGGTGGTGGCGCTGGTATTGCTGTTGGAGGTACGCGCCGCAGGACAGCGGCAGCGTCGTGCGATTGCACAGGTTCATGAACACAAAGAGGACACGGACATATGACGCCACGGCGCAAACGCATGGCCATCGCACTGGGAATCGTCGCCGTTGTCGGCGCCGCCACGGCGCTGGTGCTGAACGCTTTCCAGAGCAATCTGGTGTTTTTTTACACCCCCACCCAAATTGACGCCAAAGAGGTGCCCAACGGACGCACGTTTCGTCTCGGTGGCCTGGTGGTGGCCGGCAGCGTCAAGCGAGACGGCGTGAAGGTGAGCTTTGAGGTGACCGACACCGCCAAGACGGTGCCGGTGGAGTTCTCTGGCATCTTGCCCGACCTGTTCAAGGAGGGTAAAGGCGTGGTGGCCCAGGGGCAGCTGGAAAACGGCGTTTTCCAGGCCAAGGAGGTGCTGGCCAAGCACGACGAGAACTACATGCCGCCCGAAGCCGCCGAGGCTTTAAAAAACGCCGCTATTGCCAACGCAAAGGCGGCGCAAACTTTGGTACCTGCGAAATGACTTTGATTCCTGAAATAGGCCACTTCGCCCTGTGGCTGGCCCTGGGTGTGGCCCTAGCGCTGGGCACGGTGCCGATGGCCGGTGCAGCAACGGGCCGCAGGGACTGGATGTCGATTGCCAGGCCGGGCGCTTACACGCTGTTTGTGCTCGTGGTGGTGGCGTTTGTCTGTCTGGTGGCTTCGTTTGTGCGGCACGATTTTTCGGTGCTGTATGTGGCGTCCAATTCCAACACTGCCTTGCCGCTGGCGTATCGCATTGCCGGCGTTTGGGGCGGGCACGAGGGTTCGCTGCTGCTGTGGGTGCAAATGCTGTGCTTGTGGACGGTGGCGGTGGCCGCTTTCAGCCGCCATTTGCCGCAGGTTGTGGTGGCGCGCATTTTGGCGGTGATGGGCTTGGTCAGTGTGGGCTTTTTGCTGTTCATGCTGCTCACGTCCAATCCGTTTGACCGGCTGTTTCCCGCGCCGCCCGATGGTCGCGACCTCAACCCCTTGCTGCAAGACCCGGGCATGGTCATTCACCCGCCCATGTTGTACATGGGTTACGTGGGCTTCTCGGTGGCTTTTGCCTTTGCCATTGCCGCGCTCTTGGGCGGTAACCTGGACAGCACCTGGGCGCGCTGGACACGGCCCTGGACCACCGTGGCCTGGATGTTTTTGACCATTGGCATCGCCTTGGGAAGTTCGTGGGCGTATTACGAACTGGGCTGGGGCGGCTGGTGGTTTTGGGATCCGGTGGAAAACGCCTCGCTCATGCCCTGGCTTTTGGGTACGGCGCTGATCCACTCGCTGGCGGTGACGGAAAAGCGCAATAGCTTCAAGTCCTGGACGGTGCTGCTGGCTATTTTGGCGTTTTCGTTCTCGCTCTTGGGGACGTTCTTGGTGCGCTCGGGCGTGTTGTCGTCGGTGCACGCTTTTGCCACCGACCCGCGCCGAGGTTTGTTTATTTTGGCGTTTTTGACCGTTGTGGTCGGTGCGTCTTTCGCCTTGTACGCCTGGCGTGCGCCTACCGTGGGATTGGGAAAGCGCTTTGCGTTGTGGTCCAAAGAGTCGGCGCTCTTAGGAAATAACGTGCTCTTGCTGGTGGCGGCACTGGCCATCTTGCTGGGAACGCTATACCCGCTGTTGCTAGACGCCTTGGGGCTGGGCAAGATTTCGGTGGGTCCGCCATATTTCGATGCGGTGTTTATGCCGTTGATGGCGCCCACCGTGTTTTTGATGGGTGTGGGCCCCTTGGCGCGCTGGAAGGAAACCGATTTGCCCTCGCTTGCATTGCGCCTGCGCTGGGCCGCAGCAGTGGCAGTACTGGCTTCCCTGGGCGTGGGTGCATTGGCCGGTGAAGTGCGCCTGGTCTCGACCTTGGGGCTGTTGATGGCGTTCTGGGTGGTGGGCTCGGTGGCCACCGACCTCTGGGAGCGTGTCCACCCAGCGGGCGGTTCCTGGGCCGATGCACCCGCCAAAGCGCGCCAAATTCCGCGCGCGCTGGCCGGCATGATGTTGGCGCACCTGGGCATTGCCGCGTTTTGCTTTGGCGTGGTGATGGTCAAGACCTACGAGGTCGAGCGCGACGTCAAGATGGCGGTGGGCGACACCACTACGGTGCGCGGCTATACCTTTACCTTTGGCGGCGTCAAGGAGCTGCAAGGGCCGAATTACGTCGCCATGCAAGGCCAGATGCAGGTGGCGCGCGAGGGCGGATCGGTGCTGGAGATGCGCCCGGAAAAGCGCATTTATCGCGTGCAACAAAACCCGATGACCGAGGCCGCAATCGACGCCGGCGTCACGCGTGACCTGTATGTGTCGCTGGGCGAGCAGGTCGAGGGCGGTGCCTGGATCGTGCGTGTTTACGTCAAGCCGTTTATTGACTGGATTTGGGGCGGCTGCTTACTTATGGCGCTGGGCGGCTGGCTGGCGGTGACCGACCGGCGCTACCGCCGCAAAACGGGAACGGCGGCATGAAATACCTGAAATTTTTGTTACCCATGGGTATCTTTTTGGTACTGGTGCTGTTCCTGGGCGCCGGGCTCAAGCTGGACCCCAAGGAAGTGCCATCCCCGCTGATTGGCAAACCGGCGCCTGCCTTTGCGTTGGCGCGGCTAGATGCGCCCGAACAAAAGATTGCCCGCGATGACCTGCTGGGCCAGGTCTGGATGCTTAACGTATGGGCCTCATGGTGCGTCGCCTGCCGCCAGGAGCATCCCCTGCTGGTGGAGTTTTCCAAGGCCAAAACGCTGCCGATTTACGGCCTGAACTACAAAGACCAACGCGCCGCCGGGCTGAAATGGCTGGCCGACTTTGGCAACCCCTATACCGCATCGCTGTCGGACTTGGATGGCCGTGTGGGCATTGACTTTGGCGTCTACGGCGTGCCCGAGACCTTCATCATCGACCGCGAGGGCGTGGTGCGTTTCAAGCACATCGGCCCGGTGACGCCCGAGGTGATTCGAACGCAAATTGAACCTTTGGTGAGGAAGCTCAATGGCTAAGCACCCAACAAGTCTGCTGTTGGCGGGCATTTTGTCTGTCCTTTTGGCCTGTGTGATGGGCGCCGCCTGGGCCAACGATGCGGCACCAGCCGCAGATAACCCTGCACTGGAAGCCCGCATGCTGACCATTGCCAGCGAATTGCGCTGCCTGGTGTGCCAAAACCAAACGATTGCCGACTCGCATGCCGAACTGGCCGTGGATCTGCGCCGCCAGGTGCGTGAGATGCTGCAAGCGGGCAAGACCGACCAGGAAATCACCGACTACATGACCGCGCGCTACGGCGATTTTGTGCTGTACCGCCCGCCGTTCAAGGCGATCACGGCGCTGCTATGGCTGGGTCCAGCGGCCATGGTGGTGATCGGCTTGGGCTCGCTGTTTATCGTGCTGCGCCGACGCAGCCGCATGGCGGCCGACCAGTTTGAGCCCGAAGAGCCGAGCGCGGCCCCGGACCACCCTTCTTCTTGAAATTGAGCCATGGCGAATCCCTTGCACCCCCTTGTTTCCCCTTTCAAGCACCAGCTGGCACAACTGCAGGAGCGCCATGACCAAGGCCGGCTCACGAAAACCCAACTAGCACAAGAAACCGCCGCCTTGGAGCGCCGACTGCTCGATTTGCTGCTGCACGACACGCCAGCGGCTGGCGCTGCGGATGCGCCAGGCAAAACACCGTTGGGCTTGCTCGCTGGCCTGGCCTTGGCCATTGTGCTGGTGGCTGGCGCCGGGTACTGGTACACCGGTGCTGCCGGACGCGAGGATGCCTCTGCCAGTGAAGACGCAGGACAAACAGGTAGTGCGGCGCAAATTGTGGCCATGGTGGACAAGCTGGCCGAGCGGCTGCAGCAAAACCCCGACGACGGCGAAGGCTGGGCGATGCTGGCGCGTTCGTATAGCGTGATGGAGCGCAACGAAGACGCGCTAAGGGCCTATTCCCGCGCCTTGGCTTTGCGCAAAGACGACGCCTCGCTGCTGGTGGACTATGCCGACGCCCTGGCGGTCAAAAACCAGCACTCGCTCACTGGCGAGCCCATGGCCTTGATCCAGCGCGCGCTCAAGCTCGATCCCAACAACCTCAAGGGTCTGGCGCTGGCCGGAACCGACGCCTTTATCCGCAAGGACTACGCCTTGGCCGTACGCTACTGGGGCCAGGTGGAAAAAATGGGACCGCCTGAAAACGCCCTGTTGCAGCGCGTGGTCTCCAGCTTGCAAGAAGCGCGCAGCCTGGCTAACGGTGCACCCCCACCCGCGCCCGAACCTGCGGGCACCTCTGGGCCTTTGTCACCCCCGGCGCCCACGGCAGCCAGCGGCGCGCCAGCGACTAAGCCCGGCGCCGCCAACGCCTCGGTCAGCGGCACGGTGAGTTTGTCTGCTGCGCTGCGCGCCCAGGTCAGTCCGACGGACACGGTGTTTATCTTTGCCCGACCGGCTGACAGCCGCATGCCCCTGGCCGCTGAGCGCAAGCAGGTTAAAGACCTGCCTTATGCGTTTACCTTGGACGACAGTAAGTCCATGTCTCCAGCGGCCCGTTTGTCCTCTGTCGCGCAGGTGGTGGTGGGCGCGCGCATCAGCAAAAGCGGTGATGCCATACCGCAGCCTGGCGATTTCAGTGGCCTGAGCGCTCCGGTTGCGTTGGGCACGCAAGGCATCGCGCTGGAAATCAAAGACACGGTCAAACCCTAAAGGCCGCCGTCGGTGGCGCTTAGTGCAGCAGGCGAATGCCGGTAAAAAACGCTGCTGTCAAGACCACGTAGCGCAGAAATTTTCCGACCAACATATAGGCCACACAGGGCCAAAATGGCAGCTTGAGCCAGCCCGCCACGGTGCACAGCGGGTCGCCTACGATGGGCAACCAGGCCAGCAGGCAGGCTTTGGGGCCGAGTTTTTTCAGCCAGGTCAGCGCCCGCCCGTAGGCTGAGCCCGGTTTGTCATGGCGCACCACGCGGCTAGCGCCATAGCCCATCCACCAGTCCAGCGCACCGCCCAGCGTGTTGCCAACGGTAGCCACCGCAATGACCGACCAGTAGCCCTCTGGGTTGAGCTGTATCAGCCCCAGAACGGCGGGCTCTGAGCCCAGCGGCAGCAAGGTGGCCGATACAAAAGACACCACAAACACCGTGAGCAGCCCGTACTCAGGCAAGGCCAACAGGCTCAGGACGGTTTGCAGGAGCGATTCCATGGATGGGGCAGTATAGGTAGGGGAAACCGGGCATGAACCATTCCAAAAATTCTTCCATCTGCTGAAATTTTAGGCAGGTAGAATAAGCAGCCCGGCGCCAAAAACAGCGCCTCTTGCCCCCAACCCCACCCGCCTGACTATGTATATCGGTCCATTTGCCTTGGCAAATTCCCTGTTTGTCGCGCCCATGGCAGGGGTGACGGACCGGCCTTTTCGCCAGCTGTGCAAACGCCTGGGCGCGGGCTACGCGGTCAGCGAGATGGTGACCTCGCGACGCGATTTGTGGGACACGCTCAAAACCTCGCGCCGCGCCAACCACGACGGCGAGCCCGGCCCCATCGCCGTGCAAATTGCCGGTACCGACGCGGCCATGATGGCCGACGCGGCACGCTACAACATCGACCGTGGTGCCCAAATCATCGACATCAACATGGGCTGCCCGGCCAAAAAGGTTTGCAATAAATGGGCGGGGTCCGCCCTGATGCAAGACGAAGGATTGGCCTTGTCCATCATCGACGCGGTGGTGCAAGCCTGCGCGCCGTCCGGCGTGCCGGTGACGCTGAAGATGCGCACCGGCTGGTGCCAAAGCCACAAAAACGCGCTGTCTATCGCACTGGCTGCACAGGATGCGGGCGTGCAAATGGTCACGGTGCATGGCCGTACCCGCGAGCAGGGCTACAAAGGCGCGGCTGAATACGACACGGTGGCCGCCGTGAAGGCCGCGCTGCGCATTCCGGTGGTGGCCAATGGCGACATCAACAGCCCCGAAAAAGCGCGCGACGTGCTGCGCATCACCGGGGCTGACGCCTTGATGGTTGGGCGCGCAGCCCAGGGCCAGCCTTGGATATTTCGCGAGATCGCGCATTTTTTGGCGACCGGCGAACACCTGGCGCCGCCGCTGGTGTGCGAGGTCAAACGCCTGCTACTGGAGCATTTGCACGACCACTACAGCCTGTACGGCGAGTTCAGCGGGGTACGCACCGCACGCAAGCACATCGCCTGGTATGTGCGCGCCTTGGCCGGTGGCGAGGAATTTCGCACGCGTTTTAACGCTCTGAACGACAGTGCCACCCAGTTGCGCGCTGTGGCCGGTTTTTTCGACGCCCTAGGCGACTCCACAGACCGGCTGCCTGCGCGCGCCACCGCCACGGATACAGCCCCATTGATGAACCCTTCTGACCGCCTGGAAACCGCACTATGAGCAGCAACACACTGGACGAGGCTGTACGCACCAGCCTGGAAGCCTACTTTCGTGACATCGACGGCATGGAGCCCCATGGCCTGCACGACATGCTGGTGCGGGCCGTGGAAAAGCCCCTGCTTGAAGTCGTGATGGTGGCCGCAGCCAACAACCAATCCAAGGCCGCCCAATGGCTGGGCCTGAACCGCAACACCCTTCGCAAAAAACTACTGGAACACGACCTTTTATGAACGCACTGATTTCAGTCTCTGACAAAACCGGTATCGTGGAATTGGCCCAAGCGCTGCACGCGTTGGGCGTGCGCCTGTTGTCTACTGGCGGCACCGCCAAGTTGCTGGCCGACAGTGGCCTGCCAGTGACCGAGGTGGCTCAGATGACGGGTTTTCCTGAGATGCTCGACGGCCGCGTCAAAACCCTGCACCCGCGCGTGCACGGCGGCCTCTTGGCGCGGCGCGACCTGCCCGCGCACATGGCGGCCCTGGCCGAGCACGGCATTGACACCATCGACCTGTTGGTGGTCAACCTGTACCCGTTTGAGGCTACGGTCGCCCAGCCCGGCTGCACGCTGGAAGACGCAATAGAGAACATCGATATCGGCGGCCCGGCCATGGTGCGCAGCGCGGCCAAGAACTGGAAAGATGTGGCGGTGCTGACCCATGCGTCGCAATACGCTGTGGTGCTGGCGGAACTCCAAGCCAAAGGCGTGGTGAGCGACAAGACCAAATTTGCCCTGTCAGTAGCGGCTTTTAACCGCATCAGCCAGTACGACGGCGCCATCAGCGACTACCTGTCGAGCATCCAGGCCGACGGCAGCATGGCCGCGTTTCCTGCCCAGTCCAATGCGCGTTTTATTAAGCTGCAAGACCTGCGCTATGGCGAAAATCCGCACCAGCACGCTGCGTTTTACCGCGACCTGTACCCAGCGCCCGGGTCTTTGGTGACTGCCGTGCAAGTGCAGGGTAAGGAGCTGAGTTTTAACAACATCGCCGACGCCGACGCCGCCTGGGAGTGCGTCAAGAGCTTTGACACACCGGCCTGCGTCATCGTCAAACACGCCAACCCTTGCGGCGTGGCGCTGGGCGCAGACGCGCTGGGCGCCTACGCCAAGGCCTTCGCTACCGACCCCACATCGGCCTTTGGCGGCATCATTGCCTTCAATTGCACGGTCGACGAAGCCGCTGCGCTGCAGATCACCAAACAGTTTGTTGAGGTGTTGATGGCGCCGGCGTTTACGCCGCAGGCGCTGGCGGTGCTGCGGCCCAAGGTCAACGTGCGCGTGTTGCAAATTGCGCTGCCCCACGCGCTGGGCGAGGTGGGCGGTCCCAGCGCCTGGGACCAGGGGCGCAACGCGGTGGACGTTAAACGCATCGGCTCGGGACTGCTAATCCAGACCGCCGATAACCAGGTGCTCACGCTGGCCGACCTCAAGGTCGTTACCACCGTGCAACCGACGGCGGCGCAATTGCAAGACATGCTGTTTGCCTGGAAAGTGGCCAAGTACGTCAAGTCCAACGCCATCGTGTTTTGCCAGGACGGCCAGACCCGGGGTGTGGGGGCGGGCCAGATGAGCCGCCTGGACTCTGCCCGCATTGCCAGCATCAAGGCCCAACATGCGGGTCTGTCCTTGGCTGGTACGGTGGTGGCCAGCGACGCGTTTTTCCCGTTTCGCGACGGCTTGGACGTGGTGGTGGACGCGGGCGCCACCTGCATCATCCAGCCCGGCGGCAGCGTGCGCGACGACGAGGTGATTCATGCCGCCAACGAGCGCGGCGTGGCCATGGTCTACACCGGCGTGCGGCATTTCCGCCACTGAACGGAAAAAAAGGGGTCAAAAAAAGGGGGCCAGGCCCCCTTTTTCCTTCTTCCCTTGCGCTCCTGCGGCGGGCTTATTCGGCGGGCAAAAAGCCTTCAATCGACAAGTAGCGTTCGCCCGTGTCGTAGTTAAAGCCCAGCACCTTGGCGCCTGCGGCCAGCTCAGGCAGCTTTTGCGCAATGGCGGCTAGCGTGGCGCCACTGGAAATACCCACCAACATGCCTTCTTCTGCGGCGCTGCGCCGGGCCATTTCGCGCGCCGGTTCGGCGTCGACCTGGATCACGCCGTCGAGCAGCTCGGTGTGCAGGTTTTTCGGGATAAAGCCGGCACCAATGCCCTGGATCGGGTGGGGCGAGGGCGCGCCGCCGCTGATGACCGGGCTTTGGCTGGGTTCGACCGCAAACACCTGTAGCTTGGGCCAGTATTTTTTGAGTACCTGCGCGACGCCGGTAATGTGGCCACCGGTGCCCACGCCGGTGATGATGGCATCCAGCCCCTCGGGGAAATCGGCCAATATTTCCAGTGCCGTGGTGCGCGTGTGCACTTCGACGTTGGCCGGGTTCTCAAACTGCTGCGGAATCCAGCTGCCGGGCAGGGCGGCAGATAGCTCGTGCGCGCGGGCGATGGCGCCTTTCATGCCCAGGGCGCGGGGCGTCAGGTCAAACTTGGCGCCATAGGCCAGCATCAGGCGACGACGCTCGACAGACATGCTATCGGGCATGACTAAGACCAGCTTGTAACCTTTGACCGCGGCCACCATGGCCAGGCCCACACCGGTGTTGCCCGAGGTTGGCTCGATGATGGTGGCGCCAGGCTGGAGCGCACCGCTTTTCTCGGCGGCCTCCACCATGGCCAGCGCAATGCGGTCTTTGATCGAGCCGCCGGGGTTGCTGCGCTCGGACTTGATCCATACGTTGGCGCCTTCGCCAAACAGGCGGTTGATGCGTACGTGCGGGGTATTGCCAATGGTTTGCAGGATGGTGTCGGCTCTCATGGGTGGTCTCCGTTTTTGGTGGTTATCGAGGGGATACGGCACTATTTTGCGGTAGTTTGAAGATCCGCAGGGTTATATGGATATGTGACGCACCGATAATCGGGATGTGAAGCCCACCAGACCACCGCTGGTGCAATTCTGGAAACAGAGCACTGGAGGAACGTCCGGACTGCGCAGGGCAGCGTAGCAGCTAACGGCTGTCCACTGAAACCCGCGCCCGCAAGGGAGCGGCATAAGGTGAGGATCAGAGCAACAGAGACGAGCCGATTAAGTTCGGGTGAAACGGGCAATCTCTACGCGCAGCAATACCAAGTAGGCCAACGTAAAGCGCAGCGGTTCGCCGCAGCGTCCTGACCGGGGCCCCCGGAGTTGGCGGGTAGGTAGCACCGAGCCTTGGGGTGACCCAGGGCCCAGATTAATGGTGGTCACATGCAGGGGCAACCCCGCATGCACAGAATCCGGCGTAACGGTGGGCTTCACACTTTTGTCCACCGGCCGCAAAACCCGGCTTATGGCTTGGCTGCATCGAGCTTGGCCAAGAGCGCCCGCGCCACCAGGCGCGCGCCGTGGTCGGACACATGGTCGCCATAGCTGTACAAATACAGCCCATCGCGTGAAATGCTGCAAACACCGGCCTGGGTATCGCACAGTTGGTCCGCACTGTCGTGCACGATTAATTTTGGGTTCTCGCGCTGGAGTTGGGCCACAAATTGCCGATAGGCTGCTGTGCCCTTGAGGTGATCGGCGTAGGCGATCTGGCAGGCGGGGTTTTCGCGGCGGCGCAGCACCGTGTTCAGCGATTCGAACGGCGTCAAGCCCCCGCTGATACAGTCGTAGGGGTCAGCCAGAGTGGGGTTGTCCACCACAAATACCACCTGTTTACCCTGTTTGATCCAGTGTGAAATCCACTGGGAATAAAGGGCGACGTTGGCGTCTATTTTCTCGGCGCTGACCGTTTGGGCGATGGCGCCGGTTTGGGGGTCGAGCCCAAACATGCCGCGCAAGGCATTGGCAAATACAACAACCTGGAGTTGGGGGTTGCGATCCAGGGCCGCAATAACCATCTGGCTTCTCGGGTGGTCTGCGTCCATCAGGGGGCTGATTGCGCCCACCATGAACCAGCTCTGGTCTGGCCGTGATTGGCTGATCAGGCCGTGCACCAACGCGTCTGCCTTGCTGTCACCCAAGACCGCATAGCCCGGTGGCGTACGCCGTGCGTCGGTGTAGCACCACTCAAAAACCTCTTGTCTGTCTTCGTCGAGCGTGCACTTCTTTTGCATCGACGCCCGCGCGGCACCTACCACCAGCGATGCGGGGTCAGCCGCCATCATGGAAAACTGGCGCGATTGAAAGCCGTGCTGTCTATTGATCGTGTGTCCGCACACCAAAATCACCACCGCCAAAAGGCTGAGCCACACCAGTGCACGCTGCTTATGGTGGCCAAACCGGATGGGGCGCTCTATCCACCGGTAGGTCAGCCAGGCCAGCAGTGCGCTGAGCAGGACCAACAAGAAACGTACTTCCCACGGTGGCGTTTGCGCTGCCAAGATGCGCGAAAAGGCCAACAGCGGCCAGTGCCACAGGTACAGTGGGTAGCTAATCAAGCCAAGAAAAACCAGGTGCCGGGACGCTAGAAAAACCGTGTTCACCGGATTGGACATTCCGGCAAAAATCAGCAAGGCGGCAGCGACGGTGGGCAGCAAGGCCCAGTGGGCCGGGAAAGGCATGGACTTGTGCAGCAAAAAGCCGCTTGCCAGCAAGCCTGCCAAGCCCACGACAGCAGCGGCGGGACGCCACGCGCGACCCCACAGTGGGCGCTTTAGCAAAATAAAAGCCAATGCGCCGCCTAACAAGAAAGAGCTCCCAAAACCGGCTTAGTGGCGAATAAAAATCTCCGGTGAAATCACCGTTCCAAGCCAAGCGCAAGCTGTAAGCCAATGAGGCAACCAGCATCAGCAGCACCGCAGCCAAGGCCCTGCGCGGCATGCGCTGCAACAGCAGCATGGCCAGAGGCCAGAAAAGGTAAAACTGTTCCTCAATGGACAGCGACCACAGGTGCAACAAGGGCTTGGTATCGGCCGCATTGTCAAAGTAACCGGCCTCGCGCCAGTGCATGAAGTTGGCGACAAACACCGCGCCGCTGGCCGCGTGGCGCCCAAGCTGCTCGAACTCAGTGGCCGTCAAGCAGAACCAGCCCGCCACCAGCGAGGTTGCCAACACCAGCAGCAGGCTCGGGAAAATGCGACGCACCCGTTGGGCGTAAAAGTGGCGCAAGCTCAATTGCTGCGCCTGCGTGGCGCGCAGGATTAAACGCGTGATGAGGTAGCCGGAAATAACGAAAAAGACGTCGACTCCGATAAATCCACCGCTGAGCGCACCGGGAAACGCATGGAACAGGACCACCATGGACACGGCAATCGCCCGCAGCCCGTCGATGTCGGGGCGGTATTCGTCGTGGTTGTTGGACATGGGTGACTGGGCGCGTGGCTGAAATAGGCCCGCATCCTACCCGTGGAGCTGGCCCCTCTGGTGGGTGCTGCACCCCGTGTATTTCAGGCCGCCAAGCCCGTAACACCCCGGATGTACGCCGGGCGCAGGTGTTCGGGCATGTCCTGCACCATCGCGTCCAGGTCAAAGCGCGCGCCAGCCCCAATCGTCTTGCGCCGTGCGGTCGTCAATCGACTGGGGCCAACTCTCGGCGATCTGCTGGTGAGAGTCCGGGGCGTAGTCCATCGCAAAGCCCGGCAACTGGTGCGCAATGGCCCGGCCGATTTGTGCTGGCATAAAGCTTATTCCTGCGAGGTTGTAGGCCAAGCCGTCGGTGGCCATGGTCTGGCGCCTGGCCAATCCCTTGGGCGTGCCGCTGGTTGAGCTGCTGGGCGGAGCCGCGACCGCTGCCGCACCGGCCATGGGTTTTGTGCCCGCGCACGGTGCACCCTCGCGGCGAAGCTTGGGCGGGCTGTGTGAGCTGCGCATCCTGGGGCCTATTGAGTTGGCCGTGCAGTTTGAGTTGTATGCGCTGACGGTGCAAGCCGGCGGCGCGCTGGAGGTAACAGCGGGGGACCGAACCCAGCGCCTCAAACCGGGCGAAACGGCCCGCTACGCCGCGGACCGGCCCAATGCCATCCGCAACACCGCCAAGACCCCCGCGAGCGGCTGGCTGGTGGTGGTGCATCCGGCCTGAGATGCCATCGAAGTTTGAGGGGTCTTCTATCGGTCTTGATTCCTTCACTGTGGGGTCACAGAGGCTATCTACACTGGTTTTCTTTATCCATTGAAAGTGACCCATGACCACCAACCCCAGTAGCCGCCGCGACTTCATCATCAAACTTGCCTCGGTTTCCGGCGCGCTGGGTGCAGGTGCCCTGCTTTCGGCCTGCGGCGGAGGCGATGGAACTATGGTCCAGTTCAACTACGGCGTAGCCAGTGGCGATCCGCTGGCGGACCGCGTGATCCTTTGGACCCATGCCAAGTACGACGGGTTCGCCGATTCCGTGCCATTGACTTACCAGGTTGCCACCGACGCCAGTTTTGCCACCATCGTCAGCACGGGCGCGGTCACGGCCAGCGAGAGCACTGGCTATACCGCCAAAGCTGATGCAACTGGTCTCAGCGCCGGCAGTAGCTACTATTTCCGCTTTGTATCTGGCAAGTGGATTTCTCCAGTTGGCCTGACCCGCACCCTGCCTGCGAAGGGTGTCGCTGAAGTCAAGCTGGCGGTGTTTTCCTGCTCGAACTACGCCTACGGATACTTCAATGTGTATGACGCTGCGGCCGCGTCGGACGCCCAGTTCGCTATCCACCTGGGTGACTATATTTATGAGTACAAAGACGGCGAATATCCCACGAAACCGGTCACTGGCCGCAACCACACCCCCACCTCCGAACTCTACTCCTTAGCGCATTACCGTGCCCGACATGCACAGTACAAGTCGGACGTCAACCTCAAGCTTTTACATGCCCGTATGCCGATGATCGCGGTATGGGACGACCATGAAATTGCCAACGACGCGTATATGACCGGCGCACAAAACCACACTGAGGGCGACGAGGGTACCTTTGTCGCCCGCAAAGCCGCCGCCATTCAGGCTTACCATGAGTGGTTGCCGATTCGCACTGGCAGCGACACAGCCATCATTTACCGCAGCTTTGACTTTGGCAATTTGCTTGCCCTGCACATGCTCGATACCCGCCTGGTGGGGCGCGACAAGCAGCAAACGGTTGCCCAGCTGGAGGACCCCACTCAATTGGCGATCTGGCAGTCCCCCACACGCCAACTGATGGGCGCGGCGCAGATGGCATGGCTAAAAACTGCCATGGGAACTTCCACCGCAAAGTGGCAGGTACTGGGTCAACAGGTGGTGATGGCTGCAACCTGGCTGCCTTACAGCGTGCAAGCCAAGTTCCAAGCCTACTTTGCTTCGCCCGATGCGGGGACGGTAGGGGGCATCGTTACTGAGGTGGCAAGCTACAAGGCAGCCTACGCGCTTAATGGCGCTGCGACCTATATCAACACCACCAACCCGGCGCTGCCGTATAACCTGGACGCGTGGGACGGCTACCTGGCCGCCCGCGAGACGCTGTTGCAAACCTTTGTGGGAGTGGCGGCTTTGACCCCCGCCATTGGCAAGAAATTGGTGGTCTTAGCGGGAGACTCGCATAACGCCTGGCACACCAATTTGACCTTGCTCAACGGCACCAAAGTGGGCGAAGAATTTGCCACTGCATCGGTGAGTGCGCCTGGCTGGGAAGAATATTTCCCGACACTGACGTCGACCATCAAGAGCCTGTTTGAAGACACCAACGGCATCAGCCATGTGCAGTGGATGGACCCCTCACGTCGTGGATACCTGAAGATGACTTTCACCACAGCCCAAGCCAAAGGTGAATGGATTTTTGTCGATTCGGTCACCAAGACGGGGTACGCCCTGGCCACGCCGACAGCTACTGAGGTGCGAAGCTACGCGGGTTAAGCGGCATGCTCTGCGGGAATTGCACCCGCAGAGCGCTTAAAACCGCTCGTGCGCGCCCAGGTAGCGCCACTGCCCTGGCCCCACATCGCCCAAGCCCACACGCCCCAGGCGAATGCGACGCAGGGCGACCAGCTCTAGCCCCGCGATTTCGCACAGGTGTGCCGCCAAGCCGGGGTGCGCGCCTTTGACCGCTAGGCGAAGCTTGCTGCTCTGCGGGCCTGAGCTGCCCACGCTCACTTTTGCGTGCGGCAGGCGCTGTCGCTCGTCGCGTAGCGCGCGCTCGATCGGGATCAGCGCCTCGGGCAGGACTTCGCCTTGCACTTCGATGATCA
>Ga0214919_10006998_pt1 | contig 15347 bp, 15 predicted proteins | sample LL1503_MetaG_FD_177994 | JGI IMG/M metagenome (GOLD analysis project Ga0214919, IMG submission 177994) | Freshwater microbial communities from Lake Lanier, Atlanta, Georgia, United States - LL-1503 | ecosystem: Environmental > Aquatic > Freshwater > Lake | place: USA: Georgia | collected... | reverse complement strand
CCAGGCCTTCACGCACGCAGGCGTTCAGCAGTTTCAACACATCAACGCCGGCTGGCACATGCGCCGTGTTCTTCTGACCATCGGCATGCAATGTCCACTGCGTGAACGCGGGTTGATCCAACTTAATTACCACACCATCCACGCCCTCATCTAGAACCAATAGGTTTGCGCCAGAACCTAGCACGCGAACCGTTTTATTTTCGCTGTGGCAGCGGCGCAACAATTCTTTTAACGCCGCCTCGGATTGTGGTCGCACAAGCATGTCCGCGTTGCCGCCAACGCCAAACCAAGTGTGCGCGGCCAATGGCGCGTCCATTTCAATAATGGCATCCAATCCGTCGGTCAGCGATGTGGGAATGGAGGCGTTCATATGGATTACTTTCCCAGGAAAATATTCGCGGCTCGATAAACCGGTCCAGCTCCCATGGTCACCACAACATCGCCGGCTTGCGCAAGCTCATTTAGCCGAGCGGCGCCCGCTTCAATCGTGCCCACGCATTCCACCGTTCCACCATGCTTGCGAATTCGGTCGGCGACATCTTGGCTTGATACCAGCGCACGCTCGCTCTGCGCATCGCGAACAAAGTGAATGTCCGTTAGCAGCACGTGGTCGGCGGCGCCAAAGCACGCGCCAAAATCCTCCAGCAGCAGACGCGTGCGACTGTGTTGATGCGGCTGGAATAAACAGATCAATTTCCGCGGTTTTGTGGCATTTTTCAACGCCTCCAATGTCACGCGCACCTCCGTTGGATGGTGTCCATAGTCGTCGTACACGCGCACGCTTTGCTCTCCAATTTTTCGCTCGCCAACAAATTCAAGGCGGCGGTCAACGCCAGCGAACGAAGCCAACGCCTCTTGAACGCTGGCGCGATCGGCGCCAAGTTTCAGCGCCATAATTCCCGCGCCCGCGCCGTTGAGCACGTTGTGCGCGCCAAATAATTTTGGTTGCCATCGAAGTATTTCTTGTTGCTTGTCGCGTACGCGCGCCATACCGTTGGCCGCCATCTCAACCACGTAATCAGCAGCGGGATGCCAGCCAAATGTTTCAATGTCCGCCACCACGTCGCGCGTCACGCGCTCGCGTTGCGCGCCTTCGTGCGCGATCAACAAGTATCCACCATCAACCGCGGCGGGCAGACGGCGCGCGAACACATGGAATGATTCAATGATCTCATCAAGCGACCCGTAGCAATCCAAATGGTCGCTCTCCACATTGTTGATGATGGCCGTGGTGGGATGCAATTGGTGAAATGAGCGGTCAAACTCGCATGATTCGCTGACTAGAAAACCTGGCTTGTGCGAGTAGGGACCCTTGGAAAGAATGGCCGCGCCGGCGCGCGCGCTTCCACCCAATGAAGCGCATGTGGCGCCAGCAATAAATCCTGGATCAAATCCTGCGTGCAACAAACACCATGTCAACATGCATGTGGTGGTGCTCTTACCGTGGGTTCCGGCAACACACACCGCGGTGTGTCCAAGTTGCAACAAGCCAAGCGCCTGCGCATAACTGCGCACAGGAATATTTCTTTTCGCCGCCGCGACCAGTTGCGGGTGATCAGATTTTGCGGCGGCCGTGGCGATCACCAATTCGCAATTGGCTGGAAGATCTTCTGTTTCACCAACTGAAATTTCAAATCCTTCCGCCTGCAGCGCCTTCACCGCGGGACTGGCTTCGCTATCGCCGCCACTCACCATGGCCGCGCGCTTGTTCAGCAAGCGCGCCAGTCCGCTCACGCCAGTGCCGCCAGCGCCAACAAGCCAAATTCGCCGACCTTGCAATCCGTTCGCATTGGAAAACCACTCGCATAGCGGATCGTTCTTCACGCCAATCATCGTAGGAACTTTTGCGGATTGTTCGTGCCTGAATTGTGTGATTTGCGCCATGAACTCACCATCGGCAGAGCGGGGCATGCGGGGTGAAAACCCAATGTTTTTATTGCGCTTGCTCCGTCGCCTTCGCGCGCATTCTCCGTACAATCGACGCATGACGGAATCGGTTGCTCCATTGCGGGCTCAAGTTTTACTTATCGACGACGAGGTCGAGCACGCCCAAACCATGGCGGACGCTTTGAAGCGACCCGGCCACATTTGCACCACGGTGCACAATCTGGCGCAAGCGGAAAATGAGCTGCGCAACGGCAATTTCGACGTGATTGTCACCGACCTGGTCATGGACACGCCCACCAGCGGTCTTGATGTTTTGAAACTGGCCAAGACCCATCAGCCAGACGCCGAAACTATTTTGGTCACCGCCCATGGCGATGTTCCCACCGCCAAGGCCGCGCTGCAAGGTGGCGCCTACGACTTCATCGAGAAACCGCTGGACGTGGTTGTGTTTCGAAATATTGTGCAGCGCGCCGCCGAGACCGTGTTGCTGCGCCATCAAAATTCAAGTTTGCGCGGCCAAGTGGACGCCGCCTATGGCTTTGAAGGAATCATTGGAGAGTCCGCGGCCATTCGCCAAGTCATTGCCACCATCCGCCAAATTGCGCCCAGCACAATTCCAGTTTTAATCACTGGAGAAAGCGGCACGGGCAAGGAGCTTGTCGCCAGCGCCATTCATAAACATTCAAAGCGCAAGGACCGCCGCTTCGCAACGTTCAACGCCGCGGGTCAAAGCGAAACACTTTTAGAGGATCAATTGTTTGGCCATGTGCGCGGCGCTTTCACCGGCGCCGACCGCGACCGTGAGGGCGTGTTTGAATACGCCGACAAGGGCACGCTTTTTCTGGACGAAATTGGCGACATGCCTTTGTCCATGCAGCCCAAATTATTGCGCGTGTTGGAAACCGGCGAGCTCATTCGCCTGGGCGCCAACGATCCGCGCAAGGCCGATGTGCGCTTCATCAGCGCCACCAATCAGGATTTAAAAAATCGCTCTAATGACGGGCGTTTTCGCCAAGATTTGTATTTCCGCCTCAAGGGCGTGGAGATCAACATTCCATCTCTGCGCGAGCGCCGCGAGGATATTCCGCGCTTGGTCACGCACGCCGTGGGTAAGTGGTGCGCTGAACTTGGTCGGCCACGCCTTGGCGTTTCCCAACCCGCCATGATGCGGCTCACCGCCTACGACTGGCCGGGCAACGTGCGCGAGTTGCTCAATCTCATGCACCGCATTGTGGTGACATGCAATAAAAGCGAAATTGATCTTGCGGATATTCCAGATGACATTCGCTCCAGCGACAATGACAGCGGCGGCAACGTTGGCAGTTTCGCCGGCGTGGGCTTGGACAAGTTGGAGAAGGAAGCCATCCGCCAAACTTTGGCGCTTACGCAAGGCAACCGCGAGCAGACCGCGCAAATGTTGGGCATTGGAGAGCGCACGCTCTATCGAAAATTAAAGGAGTACGGACTTCGCTAGCGCGTTGCGCAGGCCAAGTCACATTTCATCATGCCATGGATTTTGTGGAGACACATGACGGCGGAACTTTTGCGGGTTCTGCTGTTGACCACCACGGTCATTGTGGTGGTGGTGGCATTTGGCGCGGCCATTAAGCCGCTGGCGGATAGCTCGCTTGGCTCTGGCAGCGTGGTGAAATATGTGGCGCTGGCCATGATTCCAATGCTGCAGTTCGCCTTGCCATTTTCAGCGGGTTTTGCGGCAACTTTGGTGCTTCATCGATTCGCCGCCGACAACGAATTGGTGGCCATGAGCACCAATGGATTGCGTTACCGCACCATTCTTATGCCGGTGGTCGCGGTGGGCTTTGCGCTTTTGGTTGGCATGTTTATTTTGTTGCACACCATTGTTCCACGCTTCTGGGGAAAAATGCAGGACATGTTGGCACAAGACGCCACTGGTATTTTTATCGCCGCAGTTTCTAGAGGCGAAGCCCTTGAAGTTGGACAAATCAGTATTTACGCGGACACCGCGACGATCGATCCCACTCCGCCTGACAACGGAGCTGAGCAACGTCTGTTACTGCAAGGTGTGGCGGCTTTGCAAAAAAATGGAGCTGGTCAGCCTGCCACTGAATTCACCAGCGAGTTCGCAACGGTGGATGTGCATCGTGGCCGCGAAGGTGTCATTATGAAATTGGCCATGACCAATGGTTCAGGTTTCAATGCCTCCGAAGGCACCGTGGTATTTGTTCCATCAGCTCAGCCTCAAGCGGTTCAACTTGGTCGCGCCCTAGAGGCGGACGCCAAGAGCATGACTTATTTTGAGTTGCAAGATGTCCGCAATGATTTGCCCAATCACATAGAAGTGCAACCCGCGCGTCAGGCCGTGTTGTTGGCACTTACACGCGCGCATGTTTGGCAATGCATCGAGCAACAATTGCAAACAACGGGTCGGATTGAATTGGTCGAGGAGGGCGGGCGTCGTTCCTATCAAATCGAGGGCGCAACGCTGGAAAATGACATCATCAAACCAAAAGCGGGTGGCCAAGTGCGCATCGTGGAACTCGATCGCGCCAAGCCCATTCGCGAGGCGCTGTGTTCGCAAGTGGTCATGCCATTTCATTCGGAGGATCTTGTCGCGGGGCGTGTTGATCTGATCGCCACCGCGCCGATCGCAAAAGATTTGCTGCGCTCGCAAGGACTCTCCTCACGTTGGCCCGCGCGCATTTACGGCCTCAGCGCCGCTCCATGTTCCACCACCGCCATTGGAAAAATAGATTTTGTAGAGTTCACGTCACGAATCCAAGCCCTGTCGGAGCCAAGCACCCATATTCCCAAAGCCATTCAAGCAGCGGGCGCATCGTCCTTAACCAACTTGTTTCAGATGATGAACGTGGTGGATGTCGACGCCTTCTCGCATCTCTGCCAGCGCGCGGCGTTGGCCTGGTCCGCTCCACTGATTATTTTATTGGGCGCATCGCTTGCCGCGTGGAAACGCAACAGCCTTCCACTCACCATGTATCTCATTGCTTTCATTCCCGGCATTCTCAACATTGTCATGATCGCCGGTGGTCAGCAAGTCATTCGCGCGGACAATATTGTTTGGGGAGTCATCATTTCATGGTCGGGCAACGCCATTCTGCTTGTGTGCTCCATGTACGCGCTGCGACAGTTGGCGAGAAATTAATCCATGACAATCATCGATCGATATGTCGCGGCGCGCTTCTTGGTGAACTTCGTTCTTTTAGGCGCGGCGCTCTACGTTTTTGGCGTCAGCGTGGATGTGGTTATTCAAGCTTCGCGCTTTTTGGACGCGGCCGACACCGCGGTGGCTGCGGGAAAGTACGGCTCTCGTGTTGTCGCATTCATGATGATGGTGCTTGATTTTCACGGCCCGCGCATCTTTCAATTTTTCCAGTTCATGCTTGGATTTGTCTCCATTGGCGCCATGGGGTTTGCCGTTTCACAAATGCATCGCAACCGTGAACTCACCGCACTCATGGCCTCGGGAGTCAAGCTTCGCCGATTGGCCTACGTATTGTTGATCGCGGCAGGGGCTCTGCAGTCTTTGCAATTTGTGAATCAAGAATTCATTCTTCCAAATCTTGCGGCGCGCTTGGTGCGTGATCACAGTGGACTGAAGTACGACACCGTGAGTCGCTTTCCAATTCCCTTGACGCGCGATGGACAAGGCACGCTCATTCAAGCGAGCAGCTTCGATCCCGCAACCAACACGGCCACAAATTTCTTGGCTCTTGAGCGCGATGAAAAAGGCAACGCGCTTCGTCGCGTCAGCGCCGCAAGCGCGGTGTGGAATGACGCTGCCAAGAAATGGATTTTTACGCAAGGCTCTGCAATCCGGCCGCTGAAACCTGGCGACACTGCGCAGCAACAAGCGGCGTTCAGCTCGCCCGTGGATCACATTGATTCCGATTTAGGTCCGGAAGTTATTTTAAGCCGCCGCTATCGGTTGTACGGCCCCATGCTTTCCACGCGCCAAGTCTTTGAACTCATGAGCCGTGGGGGCGACAATCAAAATCAAGGCGTCCGCCTTCTCTGCGCGCGTTTCATGGGACCCTTGGCAAATTTGCTGGTTCTTGCGGCCACCATTCCATTTTTCTTGCGACGCGAACCATGCAACATGTTGGTTCAAAGCGTGCGCGCGGCCGCATTTTCCATTCCCGCCATGATTGGGGCCGCGGTCATGTTGCTGGTTCCAACCGAAGGACTCAGCATTCCAGTCACTGCCGCCATTCCCTTCGCGTTGTTGCTGCCTTTGGCGGCGTATCGACTTACCGAGCTGCGTTCTTAACGCGGGTCCAACCGTCCAAAAGAGAGTCGTCAAAAATGGTCACGTTGCGCTGCGCTTGACGAAGTTGCTTGGCCAAGTTCTCCATTAAAATTCGCTCTTGACCACGGCGCACAGCGCGCTCCGCGCCAGACTTGGCTTGCAGTGCTGTTTCGGGATCGCCTGCAATTTCATTTTCAAAGCGGATGAACACATAGCCATTGTCAATCAACACGGGTGAACTCACTTTCCCTTTTTGCAGCGACCACAATGTCTGGCGAAACGAACTTGGCCAACTTGGATCAAGCCGGCTCACTGGCAACACCAAGCCTCCGCGCGCCGCGGATCGATCAGTGCTCATGTCTGCGGCGACTTCTCCAAATGGTTCGCCAGCGTCAAGCCGCATGCGGGCCTTGGCGCAACTGTCCAAATTTGGCAGCGCCATCACTCGACATTGGCGGCGCGCTCCGTGCTGCGCGTCGATCACCGCCTCAATCGCGTCTGGTGTCACTTTCACATCGTCCTGCACCAGCAAGCGCATGGCTGCATTGCGTTTCAGCAATGATTTCCAGCGCTTTTCGCCCAATCCTTGCGCCGCGCGCAATTCATTCAGCAGCACCACGGCCCGCGCCGGGTCGTCCGACAACGACGCCACAAGTTCGCGCTCCTCGGCGTCAAGAAGTTCCTGCGACACCATTTTGCTTCGCGCCGTCACCATGCGATCCAATTGCCGCTCAAGAAAAAGTTCTTCCAGAATGGACGCGCCCGCGCGCTCCGCCAGCAGTGGTCGCAATTCATCCCACGTCACCGCGCTTCCATCCCACAACGCGGGCGGACGCACCACAACTGGTGTCGCTGCAAGCGCGGATGCGGGCTTGTCCACGGTTGCGTTGGTGCCGGAGGCGGTTGCCGCGGCGGCGCTTGAAGCAACGCCGGTGTTGGAAGCGGTGGCTGTTGGTTTTGTCACCGGTGAAACGCTGGCGCACGCGCATAGAAAACTTGCGCACGCCACCCATGACAGAAATTGAATTGGACATGTGGAGAGTTCGCGCAAGTGCATTCTATTTTTCTTCATGGATCCTTCTTGCATAAGTGATACGCTTCTGTTCAATGTATCGCCTGCGAGCATGCCTGTTGATTGGATCTTCCATATTCGCGCAATGCGCAGTGGGCGCATCTACAAGCGCTCAACTCAACATGATGCGCAACACGCATGGACATTTGTCGCGCGCGTTTCAAGTGGCGCCTTCCAACACTGGCGCTTTCAACAGCAAACCCGCGGGCGCCACGCCAACGGACGTGCCTCAACAAGCGCCAATTCCCATTCATTCAGCATTTCAAAGCAAGGCGGCGGGACAGCCCGTTACATCAAATCCGGCGCCACAGATCACCGCAACTTCCACGGCCACTTCTACAACCAGCGTGCCAGCAACAATGGCGCCCCCTCCAATGTCGCCGTTGCTTGCCAATCTTGTCAAATCACGCAACCACACATGCTCCTTTGCTGATCGATACTCGGCGTTGGCCAACGCAATGAACGAAATCTCCAAATTGCCATCGGACCAGCAGGCCGCGTATCTGAAGCTTGCCGACGCAAGTCGTCAGCGACTTGTGGTCGACGAGTATTTATTCAACAGCGGGCAAGTTCAACACGGCGTTCCTGCGAAGGCCAAGTAAAATTTTTCCGCCACGGAGTTGCGCCACATGCGTAAGCGACTTGGATAATTCCTTCAATTGATCCAAGTTGATCTTTGGCGACAACCAGCCGCTACGTTTCCAACGCTCAAGCATTGGAACATCAATCAAGAGCGCGTCGAAATTTTTGCTCAGCAGGGCGGTGGATTCTTTGACAGACAATCCATCGCACTCCTCAATGGCGTTTGTGTCCCACACGCTTGACCATGTCAATTGTGCCTTGGGTTGCAACCAAAACGGGGTGCTCCATCCAACGCTCAGCACGCGCCACTGGGGTTGCCAATGATTCATCACCAATTCCACCGTCATATTGTCCAAGACCGCATCGCGTAGACCCGCCTCGCGTGAGCGTAGATCGCGCCAATCGTCATCCCCTTGAAAATAGCCATTTTGCCCAATAAAATACAGGGAATGTGGAGTGTCTGTGGCCAAGAAAAAACCTGGCAAACACGCCCACACACCAAGCGCCATTCGCAGTGGCTTGAGCGCGCCCGTGGTGGAATATTGTTCACGTGTCGCTCTAGTGAACACGCTAGCCATGGCAAGTCCGCACGCCAGAGAGAGTGGAACAGCCAGCGGAATTAAAAATCGGCTTTGCAAGTGCGTTGCAAACATCCAGCCAATCACCATCAATGCGCCGCCACCTGCCAACGCAATTGCGACACGTCTTGTCGCGCGGCGAAACGCCAACGTCACCACACTAATCACGCCAAGCCACGGAAGCGCTCCCCAAAACCATTTCCATGGTTCGCCCGCCGTTGGATTTGTACCCACACCAAAAACAAAAAGTTGATTCCATACCGCAAGCGCGCGTTGCATTGCGTTGGCGTCGCTGGCATGCGCCTGATTCCAACGCACGCTTTGTTCACCGCTCCACCAACCCAACCCAACCAGATTTGTGGCCAATGGAAAAACTGGCGAGCCCGTGTAATACCAATTGCGCGCAAGCCATGGCGTCAAACTAATCGTCATGGCCAGAGCGCCCCACACCATGCATTTCCAATTCAGACATGCACGACCTATTCCAAGCGCCAAGCACGCCATGAGCGCGGGTACCACAAGAATGATTGAACTTAACTTGCTTCCAATCAACACCGCCATGAGCACGCCAAGCATGAAGCCAGCCCAGGGCAGCGACCGTGGTTTGCGCGCAAAAACATTCAAAATACAGGCAAATGCAAGCACAATTCCTGATTCACTGTACGCCAACGAGCCCACCACAATCATCCATGGAGTGGACAGCATGGCGCACAGCGCAACGATACGCGCGACCCGTTCATTCACTCCGCACGTGTTGGAAAAAAGAGCGGCGCAATCCGCCAACACAAACGCCGCCACCAGCAACATGCTGGCATGCAACATCTGGCACGCCACCGCGCCATCGCGCGCGTCGCTGGCCAAACTCATCACATGAAGAAATCCGCCCTCAACAAAATTTGGCATGCCTGAATACGCTAGAAATTCAAGCGGGCGAATCGCGCCAGCTGCCATCCATTCCTTGGGCGCTTGCAAGTGGTATTCAAGCGCGTCGTATCCGCCAAATTCCGTGCTCCACATAACGCCCGGTGAAATACTTGCGGCAATCAACAGCGTTGCAATCGCTCCAAGCGCTGGCCACCACCAAAAAGTATTCACAGTGTCTTGCGGTTGCAGTTTCCAAGCGCGCAACATCAATCGCAGCGCCATGATCCAGCCTGGCACAAGCGCGCCAAACGCAACCACGCCGCGCCACGCTCCCAACAACCCCAGTGTTCCTAGCCATTGATCAACCACCAATAGAATTGCAATTCCAAAAGCAAACGCAAGCGATAGTCCATCTGTGGCACGGTCAAAAACTTTGTCCTTGGCGAACATGCCCAACCCAAACGCGCTCAGCAACCATGCGGCGCATTTCCAACCGCTTAATATCCACACGCGCCATAGTTCAAAGCCTTCATTCCAGCCGCCTAGACAAGTGGCCAGCGCGGTTCCGGCCAAACACGCCACAACCGCGTTCCAAGCCAAGGAAGTCCATATCGCTGGTTTCATCTGCAAACAGTATCCCTAAATTTCGCCGTTTGGTTCAGATCTCTCATGCTTTGAAGCCTCTCTAGCCGATTCCATTGCGCGGTTACGGATGACCGTTTGTGCCCCTAAAGGCAATCACTGAAAAGATGGCGACAGGAGGTCGTATGCAAGTTGAAACAACACGGTTTGGCTGCGTAGAGGTAGATGATTCCAGGCTCCTTCATTTTCCAGCGGGGTTACTTGGATTTGGCAGAGTGCATCAATTCGCGCTGTTGCAACCAGATGATCGCGGCGTGTTCTTCTGGCTTCAAAGTATTGAAAGTCCCGACGTGGCGTTTGTGGTCACCGATCCGCGACTGTGGTCGGCGGAGTATTCGGTCTCCATGCGCCGTGAGCAGAGCGAGGAAATTGGTTTGCATAGCGACACCACGCCAGAAATTTTGGTGATCGTCAATCGCCGTGAAAGTGGAATCACCGCCAACATGCAGGGACCATTGGTCATCAATCCGGCCAACAGAACTGGAATTCAAATTGTGCTCACGGATCGCCGTTGGACCACTCGGCATGAACTTGTGTCTGTATCACCTGTGGCGCGCGCCGTCTCCGCTTAAATTCATTCGCATTTTCTGAATTCATTTTCATACACACACCATTTCATGCTTGTCCTTTCCCGCCAAATAGATGAACGTATTGTGATTGGTGATGACATTGAAATTGTCATCGTGGATATTCGCGGTGACAAGGTGCGTCTTGGCATTGTCGCGCCAACGTCCATATCGGTTCACCGCAAAGAGGTCTACGAAGCCATTCGCAAGGAGAACGAGCACGCCGCCACCATGCGTGGCGATGTTCCAATGATTCATGCGCCCACCCATTCAGCCGAGAGTTTGAAACGATTGGCCAGCGGGCCGACCCCAAATATCAAGCAATTTCGCCGCGAAAGCGCGTAAAATTGGCGCCGCGCCAAAGTCCATGTCGGGCTTGCGCAACGTGATGCATAAATAAAAACCGCCGAGCGTGAGGCTCGGCGGTTGTATGTGCAAATTAGAATTGAAATTAGGCGGCGCGCGCTTTGGCGGCCAAATGCTTCTTCGCCATGTCAACCAACACATCGAATGTTTTTGGATCTTGAATGGCAAGTTCGCTCAGCATCTTGCGATTCAGCAACACGCCAGCGCGTTGCAAACCACCAACGAACAAACTGTATCGGTAGTCGCGCATTCTGCACGCCGCGGTCAAGCGGGCGATCCAAAGTGAGCGCATGTCACGTCGGCGAAGTCGTCGATGCGTCCACGCGTTTCGGCCAGCGCGCATGAGGGCGACTTTGGCTTGTTGCTTGTGGCGGCTCTTTGTTCCGTAATAACCCCGTGCTTCGCGAAGTACGCGTCGACGAGCTTGTGTGCGGGCTGCTCCTTTACGTGCGCGTGGCATGGATCAATCCTTCCCGCCGGTGGCAGCCGGTCGTTTGGCTGTTCGCAATTTGCGACCCAGCATTTTGGACAAAGCAATCAGGTCCGTTGCGCCAAGATATCGCGACTTGCGATAACTCTGCACAGTTGTGCCTTTTTTGTTGCTCTTGAGATGGCGTGAATTTGGAGAATGAAAGCGCACCTTGCCCGTGCCGGTCACTTTGATTCGCTTCAGTAGTCCTTTATGGCCTTTTTGCATATATGTTCGACGCTTTCGTTGAGGGTTGACAAGTCTAACGAAATAGTCCGTTTGGTCAAGCCGTCAATTGGATAAACCTACAAATGCTTGTAAACAAGCGCAATTTCAAAGCGCGGGTTTATTGCGCCAAGAAAATGTCGTTCGCCACGGTGGCTTGGGGCGACAGGGGCAGCGTCTGGGAGTCTTTCACGCCGTCGGGCAAATAAATATTGTCGTCATTCAAAACTGGCGTCACCATCCACACAATGGACACATCCGCGAACAAAACATTTTGCCCGCGCTGTTGATGATTCATGGAACACTGCGACACCGTGGATGTGAGTTCCGCTTTGTTGCCAATGCGTCGCATATGGATCACTGGGTTTGCGTCGGCTACAAGCGGTGTTCGACCCATCGATTGAAGCGTGAATGATTTGCTTGTGTTTGGAACACGAAATGCAAATGTTCCGCATGCGGGTCCCGATGCGCAAGCGGGACAATGAAGCGAGTCGTGCTTGGCGTATCCATTTCGCTCAAGAAGAAGCAAGTGTCCGCTATGTTCGTAATTGCTCCAATCCATTTTGGAAGCGGTTGGTGTTTCAAATAATCCACCAAGGCTAGCCGTCGCAGGAAGATTGCCGCGATGATCAACCGCGTACGCGGCGATGCTTGACCCAACATTGCGAAGATTGTTGGCGCAATGTTGCTCAAGCGCGGCCGCGCGCATACGTTGGGCGATCGGCCAACCCACGCCCGTGGCGATTAAAGCCACGGCGGCCACTGCGCCAAAATCCGCCCATTGAGTTCGCTTGCTCCAACCTGGAGTGTGAATTTCCAAACGATCTCGCCGCGCTCTTTCCTCGCGGGCAATGCGCGCCATGGTTGCATCCACCAACAGCGAATCAGGTTCCGATACTGGGTACGCATCCAATTTTCGCAGCAACATCAACGCGGCCATTTGTCGCTTGGATTCAGGCGATTCATTGATGTTTTCAACGCCATCGTCCTCGACAAGTCCAGCCTCAAGCAGGGCGTCAATCGCGCGGCGATCTTCTTCGCTCAAGATTTTATGATTGTCATCGCGCCCAATCATGAGTGGTCCTTGGATGTTTCGTGGGTGGCTTGCGCCCAACTATCCGCGAAATGCGCCACGGCGGAATGCAATCTGCTTTTAACCGTGCCAAGAGGAATACTGAGCATGTCGGCAATGTGTTGGTAGCTAAAGCGCTGAAAGTACGCCATGAGTAAAATTTCCCGGTGCAATTCCGGAAGCGCGTCGACCACTTTCTTCACTTGCGCGGATTCTTCACGCGCTGAAAGTGCGTCGCCAGGCCGATCGGTCGTGGTGGAGGAAACAACATCCAACAGGGTGAATTCATTTTCGCCATGACCCATGGGCTTGTCCAAACTTAAAGTAGCGCGGCGTTTGTGATGGCGGTACCAATCGCGCGCCTTGTTGGACGCAATGGTGTACAGCCACGGACGAAGCGTGCGTGTCACATCAAAGGTGGCGGCTGAAAGATGAATTTGCAGAAAAGTTTCTTGAAAAACATCATCGGCTGCCGCCGCTGAGCCCAAGAAGCGCTGCAGATAGCGATGCAGGTTGGGTCTATAGCGCGCCACCAACATGGGGAAAGCGCGCTCATCGCCAGCTTGGTGGGCGATCATTAATTTTTCATCTGAGATTTCTTCGCCCTCAAGCTCCACCATGGAGATCGTAGTGTCATTGTTCACAGGTTTGACTCCGTGGGCGGCTTGAAATGGATGCAGGGAATCATGAGGAAACGCGGTCATACACTTGCTACGATGCGCTTGGTTTTGTTGTTTGCAGGAATTGAAATAATTTTAGGAGTCTTGAATATTTATGGGTGTGCCAATAAGCCAAATGTGGACGGTTGCAAGTTACGTGCTCAAACAAAGACTCGCTGGACGCAAGCGATATCCGCTGGTTTTAATGCTTGAGCCACTTTTTAGATGCAATCTAGCCTGCGCTGGTTGCGGCAAGATTCAGTATCCAGCGCACGTCCTAAAACGCAATCTCACGGTCAAAGAGTGCGTGGACGCGGTCGACGAGTGCGCCACCCCCATGGTCAGTATTCCTGGCGGCGAGCCGCTTTTGCACCCCGACATCAAGCAAATTGTGGAGGCTTTGGTTGAGCGTAAAAAGTACATTTATTTGTGCACCAACGCGCTGTTGTTGAAGGAAAAATTAGAGGCCGGCACATTCAAGCCCAGCAAATATTTGACTTTTAGCGTGCACATGGATGGCCAAGAAGAGAACCATGACTTTGCGGTGTGTCGCGAAGGCACATACAAAAAAGCGGTGGACGGAATTCGCCTGGCGGTGAAGATGGGTTTTCGCGTGACCACCAACACCACTCTCTTTGAAGGCGCCGATCCAAATTCCGTGCGCGAGTTCTTTGACGAAATGATGGCCCTTGGCGTGGAAGGCATGATGATCAGTCCTGGGTACGCCTACGACAAGGCGCCAGATCAATCTGGTTTCTTGAAGCGCAAAGAAACCAACGAACTGTTTGAGATGATTCTTTCCAATCGCAAGAAGGGTTGGAAGTTCAATCAGAGTCCGCTGTTCCTTGAGTTTCTCATGGGCAAGCGCACGTATGAATGCACGCCGTGGGGCATGCCCGCGTACAACGTGTTCGGTTGGCAGAAACCTTGCTACTTATTGCAAGAAGGCTACGCCGACACATTTCAAGAACTGATCGATGAGACTGATTGGGCCAATTACGGCCACGAAAGCGGCAACGCCAAGTGCGCCAATTGCATGGTGCACAGCGGGTATGAGGCCACCGCGGTTGATCACACTTTCTCTGGTTTTAAAGGCATTTGGGGCAATATTAAGGCGATTGTGTTTAACAGTTACGCCAATCCAAGCGCTGGGAAAAAGTTGCAAGCTGAAAGTACAAAGCCGCACGGACCTATGAAGCATCTCGTTCAACTTGGCTTGGCGCAGGATATTCACCGCGGCGCCGCGTGATGCGGTGCTTGGATGGAATGTTGGAACGCGCATAGCACGTTGAATCTTTGTGCCTATGCAAAACAGAATCAACATTCAAGTTGCGTTGAGTGTGTCAATTACAGTTGCTCAAATGTGGTGACTGACGCGCTTGCAAAGTTTGCGGTCAATTTCGATTGCGCGCCGCGCGCCGCCTCTATGAAGTCGCGCACTTTTGTGAAGTCCTTCACGCCGCGCGAACTTTCCACGCCGCTGCTTACATCAACCGCCCATGGACATGTTTGCGAAATGGCCGTGGCCACATTGTCAGGCGTGAGACCGCCCGCAAGAATTAGCGGCAGTTGGTTTGTCCACGACGAACTTGGACGGCTCCAATTCCAGCCATCACCAGCGCCAGCGTTGGGGGCATCCATCAACAGAGCTGTGATCTGTTCATGCGGACAGTGTTGAAAAGTGTTTGTCTCGTCAATGGAACAAGCAAAGATGCGTTTGCGATTGGGCCCGCCCATAGCCTCATAGACTTGAATGCTCCCTGGCCAGTGTTGCAATTGCTCCCAGGGGACTTCGGTCCAACTACGAATCACTAGGACTGGCGTCGACGTGTTCGCCAAGGAAGGGTTTTTTGCGGAGGTAGATGAAGAATGCGCGGTTTTGTGGGGGTGAATGTGTGACAACATATGGCTGGCGATTTCAAGGGCCTTTTGGAAGTCGATGTGCCGCGGCGAAGTAGGCGCCACCACAAATCCCACGGCGTCCGCGCCTAGTTCGACGGCGCGCAGGGCGTCGTCGACGGTTCGAAGCCCGCAAATTTTCACCAATGTTTTCAATTTACCGCTTCGATTTTCCATGCCAATAGACTACGATCTTACATCAATCTTGAGAGACCCAACA
>Ga0214919_10006996_pt1 | contig 15352 bp, 15 predicted proteins | sample LL1503_MetaG_FD_177994 | JGI IMG/M metagenome (GOLD analysis project Ga0214919, IMG submission 177994) | Freshwater microbial communities from Lake Lanier, Atlanta, Georgia, United States - LL-1503 | ecosystem: Environmental > Aquatic > Freshwater > Lake | place: USA: Georgia | collected... | reverse complement strand
CTTATTTGCTAACAAGTACAAATATGGGTGGATTAGCCACTTACTATGCGTTTGCTAGTTATCAAAAGTTGGTGGGTAAAATGTTTGGCGGTGGCGGTGCTGGTAATATTGTCGGGGTAGGCGGAGAAGGTGGTGGCTCTGGAAATGGATCACCGGGCACTTTGACAACAGGTGGAGCAGGAGTGGGTCCGCAGACAGACGGTGGAGCAGGCGGAGCAGGCGGTAGTCTCGGTTCAGCAGGAACAGGCGGATCGCCCGGAACTGCAGGGTCCCCGGGTGGCGGTGGCGCAGCAGGTTATTGTACCACAACAGGATCTAGTGCGTTCATTACCTGGTCAGCAACCGGAACTCGTTATGGAACTTTAGGATAATACATATGACTTATACAGTAGGCGGATTGATTGAGGCAAGTGATTACAACACTTTTCAGACCAATCTCAACGCAATTTGGGGCACCGGGTCTGGTGATTCGGGCTGGGGGCAAACAGCAATCAGTTCGGTGAGCACCTTTGGGGTGGTGACAGCTACCAACTGGGCCACCTTGGTCAACACTCTCTCTACATCAGGCGCCCAAACTGCTACAACCATAACATCGAGAACTGCTCCTGTTACCGGAAATGTCATTGCTATCTTGGCCAATGTGGCCACAGACATCACCAGTTGTACCACCAATCGTGGCAACGCTGCAAGTTCTGGTACTGAAGTTGGATATGCCAGCGGTACCACAGCTAAAACCACAGGTACTGGCGCCGGACAAGCAGCCTGGACCATTACTTTTACACACACAGTGACATTTCCTAGTGCTGATCAAGCTAGATATTTCTGGAATGCAGGTGGACGTGTGCGTTTACAATATGGCAAAAGCAGCACAGGCACTGACCTTGACCCTGATTGGAATACTTTTGCAGGTTATCCCGGGTCTATCTACATCACTGGTCGAGTCAATAGTGCAGCACAGACTATTGCCGGGGTAAGCTACACAGGAACCACACGTATTGGTGGATCGGGCGGAACACAAACTACATTGGCCACAACCACTGGTTGGTACGGATTAACCGGATCGCCCACAACCATATTCCAACTGAACAATAGCAATAGTCCTTATACCGGAGAATACATTCAAACCACAGCCACACAAACTTCAAGCACAGTATTGACCTTGGTCACAACTTGGTCTCAACCAGCAGTATCAGCACCTGGTACCACCACTCCTATTTCGGGCGGTACAGCACCTGCAGTTGGTGCGACCTCAATTGGTGCCGCTACAGCACCAACCACACTGTGTACCTATTTCCCACCATCAACCGCACAAGGTTTAAGCGACACCTGGGGCACGCCCACAATCGTCGCTTCGACAACATAATAGGCAAATCTCCACCAGGGCAAAAGGTAGACTTTTGCCCTTTTTTCGTTTATAATAGTTCAATGAATACTGACAACTTAATCGCTCACGCACGAGCCCGTTTTGATCATGTGGCTGCACGCCGTGTGTTGAAAGAAAAATATGAGGCCAAGATGCTGTTTGCTCACGCCGGTGGTATGTGGCGTGCCGGACCTGAACTCTTGGTATTGTTAGCCACTGTGCCCCCGTGCGATGCAGTGGTGCTAGACTTGTATGAAACTCCTATACAGGTCAATCCTGAAGAGCTGCGTGGCATGGCCATGATGCGCTGGCAAGAACAGATGAATGCTTGGCTTGTAGAGCATGAACAACTGAACAAACAACGATGACCACTGGTGCATTGATATTTGCGTTTAACAACGAACACACGGACTATGTGGGCATGGCTGCTTGGAGTGCTGATCGTATCCGCCGCTATCTTGACATTCCGGTAGCAGTAATCACAGATTGCACAGATCCGTCACAATTGAATAAGTTTGATCAGATAATCTTATCCGATCCAGTGAGTGGCGGAACAAGGTATTTTGATGATTACAAAGAAACTGTCACTTGGTACAACGCCGGACGAACAGATGCATACAGTTTAACTCCATGGGATCAAACCTTGTTACTAGATGCTGACTATGTTGTTTGTAGTAACGAATTGAAATGTGTACTTGACTTGCCACAAGACTTCATGTGTCATCGTCTGGCCTGGGACATAACAAGTATCACAGATTTTTCAGGACTTAATTATTTTGGGCAGCATAAAATGCCCATGTGGTGGGCTACAGTGATGATGTTCCGCAGAAGTAATATGTCACAATACATTTTTGATTGTATGGCCATGATAAAAAACAACTGGAAGCATTACAAAGATCTATATCATATCACCGGTAGTCATTATCGCAATGACTATGCACTCAGTATCGCATTGGGTATCGTGAGTGGGCACACATTAAAAGTAGACAATATTCCTTGGATGCTGGCTAGTGTATTGCCCGAACATGAGATCACACAGGTCGATGAGGACCACTTTGAAATCAACTATCAAGATCAAGGCAAGATGAAACGAATGAGTTGGCACGGTATGGACTTTCACGCCATGGGTAAAAAACATCTAGGAGATATCATTGCCAGTGCAGTCTGAACGTGGCTATCTTATTGTAGCACAAAACATCGGCACAGTTGATTATGTTGGCTGTGCAATTCAGTTGGCACAGTCAATACGACATTTCCACCCGGATGCTCAAATTGCGTTATTGACTGATTCTACAACCGTTCAGTCTGATCAATTTGATTACCATGTAAATTTTACCCATCCACTCGGTGATAATCCCTACGCCAACGATTGGCAAGTGTTCGGTGCAAGTCCTTTTAGACAGACTATCAAACTGGAAGCAGACATGATCATTGCCAGCGAGATAGATCATTGGTGGACCATGTTTGAGCATAGAGATGTTGTTATCTCTACTGGTGCAAGAGACTTTTACGATCAACCAGCTACCAGTAGATTCTACAGAAAAGTGTTTGACACAAACAATCTTCCCGATGTATACAATGCTATAACTTATTGGCGGCTAAGCGAAACTGCACAAGAGTTCTTCCAACTAGTACGTAGGATATTTGAATGTTGGGCAGAATACCGAACCTTGCTAAAATTTCCTGATGAGGTCTCGTCTACCGATCTAGTATATGCTATGGCAGCACACATCATAGGCCCAGAACGGGTGACCATGCCATTTGCAACATATCCTCGTATCGTGCATATGAAACGCTACATGATCCCAATACACTCACAAGATTGGACCAAAGAACTCACATGGGAATCTAATCCTTTAAGGATCAATACTGTAGCCCAGTGGGGTGCAGTTCATTATCATGTAAAGGATTGGCGCCATGACTGAACAAGAGTTCTTGGACTTTTGGCATAACCTCAAGTGGACCGAAATCAAACCAGTGTATCGTAGACTATATTACGATGAAGCAGGAGAGCCACTGTTTTACAGTCAAGAAGATTTGCCCGGTAAGTATATTGAAGTCACTCCCGAGCAGTTTGCTCTACAGGATCGGTCTGTAAAAATCATTGATGGAAAACTCGTCCGCCGCAGGACTGCAAGGATGAACAAACTTGTTCCTGCTAAATCAGGAACCCTTTGCCATGTCAATGATGTGACCATTCTAGTTGATGATCAGCCGGGGCAATATTGGAAGAAAAAAGAAAATGTCGTTGAAACAAATTGATGTAGCAGACCTGGACTGCATCTATCTCAGTTATGATGAACCCCAGAAAGAAGAACACTGGGTAAAGATCCGCAACATGGTTCCTTGGGCCACAAGAGTAGATGGAGTCAAAGGATCTGACGCCGCACACAAAGCAGCAGCAGCAGCCAGCACCACTGAGCGTTTCATCTTGATCGACGGCGATAATCTTCCTGATCCTGAATTCTTCAATCAGACTCTTTCATTCTCTACTGAAGAACATAGTCAAGCAGTGTTCCGGTGGCGTGCCAGAAATCATGTGAATGGACTCATGTATGGCAATGGTGGATTGAGTTCATGGACTAGGACCTATGTGCAAAACATGCACACACATGAAAACACGGATGGGCGTACGGAAACTCAAGTGGAGTTTTGCTTTGATCCGTTGTATTGGGCCATGCATGATTGCTATTCAACCACATACCCTAATGGATCAGCATTCCATGCGTGGCGTGCTGGGTTCCGCGAAGGTGTAAAGATGTGTTTGGACCGCGGTCGTAGACCCACGGTGCCTGAATTCCAGAATCGTGTGCATCGACGCAATCTTGACAATCTCACTATTTGGCATAATGTAGGAGCAGATGTGGATTATGGATATTGGGCCATAGCCGGCGCAAGGCAAGGCACATACATGACCATGCTCACCAACTGGGATTATTTACAGGTGCAGAACTTTGATGCACTGGCTGAACTATGGCAAACTGTAGAAAATGAACAGCCCGAACATATAAGCAACAACATTGCCAACGAATTACATACACAACTAGATCTACCCATGCACATGCTCACAGTTGAAGCCAGCAAGTTCTTCAAACATCATTACCGTAGCAACTGGCGCAACCGTGGTGTCACGGTCAGAGAAATAGATGTGATATAGCCCGTGGATAACAAAAGTAATTTTCTATCATCTGCGGAACAGATGCGAGCCACCCTTGGACCATCATTGTGTTTGGCCAAGTGGAAACAGGTTAGTTTACACTTGCCTACAGGATTAAATAACAGTTGTTATCATCCACCGCTACACCCAATAGATTCTGCTGCAATAGAAATCAATCCTGCTGCTCTACATAACACTGGACATAAGAAAGCACAGCGCAAGATAATGCTACAGCAAGAACGTCCTAGTGAATGTTCTTACTGTTGGACTATGGAAGATTTAGGCAAGCTCAGCGATCGGCATTATAGATCGGGCGAGCCCTGGGCGGCTGTGGATTTTGAACGGATAAAAAACTCAACTGGAGATGAAGATGTCGTACCGTCATATGTGGAAGTCAATTTCAACAATGCCTGCAACCTTAAATGCAGCTATTGTAGCCCGCAGTTCAGCTCTAGCTGGCAGCAAGAAGTTGAACGCCATGGGGCATTTCCTACTTTGGTTCCTCATAATCATCCTGAGCATTTTAGCGGCCATCGCAGGCCTATCCCTGCCCGTGATCACAACCCTTATGTAGAAGCATTTTGGGCCTGGTGGCCAGATCTATATCTTGAACTCAAACACTTTCGAATGACCGGTGGTGAGCCCTTGATGGATCGGAATACCTATCGAGTATTTGACTATGTGTTAGCACATCCTAAAAATGATCTACATTTAGCAGTGACTTCAAACTTCAGTGTAGAGCCTGAACTGTCTATCAAATATTTCGACTATGTAAAACGCTTATGCGATACTGATATCGAACATTTCATGCAGTATGTGAGTCTTGACTCGGGCATAGGGCCACAGGCAGAATACATCCGCCACGGATTGGACTTTGACCGTTTAACTCACAATGTAGAAACATATCTTCAAGACATCCCATATCGTAACAGTCTCACATTCATAGTCACAATGAACAATCTTTCAGTGACAGGATTCTTACCTTTGATGCAATGGATCTTGGATCTGCGAAAACGGCATAGCAAAACATATCAACGTGTGTGGTTTGATACTCCGGTGTTAAGACAACCGGCCTGGCAAAGTCTTCAGACATTACCCGAAAGCTATGCTGCAAAGTTGGAGCATGCACGAGACTTCATGTTGGCCAATTTAGAAACTGAATCAGACCCGTTCCATGGATTCAAGGACTATGAAGTGCAACGACTTGAGCGTGACATTGCCTGGATGCGATCAGCATCAAATACAAATAGTCCCCTGCACCTGGCAGACTTCTCGAGATTCTTCACGGAGCACGATCGCCGTCGAGGCACCAACTTTGAGAACACTTTTCCAGAAATGCTCTCTTGGTGGAGACAGTGTAGTTTACATGCTAGGTAATCGAACTATCATCTGCGATACATCTTGTGAAATCTATCCTGAAATCAAACATCTAGTAGATGATACATTTTGGGAATTTGATCAACCGCAGGCAAACTCGATAACAATATTTGCTCGTCAAACAGTAAACCAACACTATACCAAAATAAAAGAATTAGCCACTGCTGGTTTCTTTTTACCAGTATTGGCCAATCCCAGTGAAGGATCTGTGGTACTAAAACTTCAATGCCAACGGCTAGGATTACTAGATTTAGTGACACAAAAGAAAATGCTGTTGGTAGGGTGTGGTGAGATGGAACCTGAACTTAATTGCCTAGTATATGATTGCTATCTCAATCGAGTGATTGGATATGAACAAAATGTTGAACAATGCAGGCGAGTGGATGAGATATACAGCAAAACAAATAAACCCTACAAATTTTTATTCTTGAATGGCCGCACTCGCCCGCATAGAAAATACATGATAGAAAAGATGCGTGATGCCGGATTGCTAGAACATGCACTCTGGACCAATCTAGATACCACTCCGGTGTATCATCATACGTATCAAACCAACTTATTGAATCGTGAATCCGCCATACATTTGTTGCCAAGCAATTATGAAGTAGAAAGATATCATAACAACACCCAGAATCAATTTGAACATGCTTTTATCAAACACGAACTGTTCAATAACCAATGGGGTGACGTATACATTCGTGCCGAGCCATACATTGATGCCTATTTTAGTTTAGTCACCGAAACAGTATGTGATTATCCATACAGTCTACGCAGTGAAAAGATCTACAAACCCATGGCCATGGGTCATCCTTTTGTGGTTGTGGCCAATCGTGGATTCTATCGAGATCTACGAAATACAGGATTCCAAACATATCACACTCTAATAGACGAATCCTTTGACCTGATTGACAACAATCAAGACCGATTGGATAGGATCGCCACTGTGGTTCGAGATTTGTGTGCCGGTGATTTAGATGAATTTCTGGTTGCGGCCCACGCAATAAGTAAGTATAATCAACAACATATGAAGGAACTGGGTTCCAAGATCTGGCAGGAGTTTCCTGACCGTTTTTGGCAATTCCTACAACAACATCAATGACCGATCTAGAATTCAAGCAACAGGTGCTGGACACCAAGAGTGCAAGTTTTTGTGCAGCAAAATGGTACAATGCTACCATCTGGTTAGGAAGTGGCATGACTACAAGTTGCCATCACCCGCCGGCCCATTTGGTCGACAAAGATAAAGTCAGTATCAACCCTAGGCTGCTGCACAATACTGATCAGAAGAAAGAAGATCGTCGCAAGATGATCGCAGGAGAACGCCCTAGTGGTTGTGAGTATTGCTGGAAGATCGAAGACATGGGCAGCGACGCCATCAGCGACAGAGTATACAAGAGTAAGATTTATCCCATAGAGTTGTTAAATGAAGCACATACCAATCCGCCAGATCAAGACTTCAACCTCCGTACCTTGGAGATTGCTTTTGACCGCACTTGTCAATTTGCTTGCAGTTATTGTAATCCTGCATTCAGCAGCACTTGGGTTCGAGACATTCGTAAAAATGGACCCTATCAAGGCCTTGTGTCTGATGGTAGGAATCACTTTACTCACGATCATGGCAGTAGTCAGCTTTATAGCTTCGGTGAGACCAATCCTTATGTGGAGGCGTTCTTTGCGTGGTGGGAGTCGGACCTACATCGAACCCTCCAAGAATTGAGAATCACCGGCGGCGAACCACTTATGTCTGGTGAGACCTGGAAACTGATTGATTGGTTCCGAAACAATCCAGGGCGCAGCCAAACACGCCTGGCCATAAACTCAAACCTGGGCACAGCAGTGGATCTGGACCGATTGCTTGATAGTATCGACGGATTGGAGATCGATCTTTACACATCCAACGAAAGTGTAGGACTACAGGCTGAATACATCAGAGATGGCCTAGTGTGGGATGACTGGGCCAACAATGTAGAACGCTTGCTAGATTCCAACAAGTTTCGTACCATACACATCATGAACACCATCAATGCATTGTGTCTGTACTCACTGGATCAATTCTTGGAATGCATAATGAACTGGAAAATAGAATACGGCCGTGATGCTGTGAGTTTTACTCTGAACATCTTGCGATTTCCCAGCTTCCAATCACCCTTGGTGTTGCCCGACGAACTACGCACAGTATTTCGACAACGATTAGAAGTCTGGCTTGACGCTTGGTGGGATAATGAATTCTTGCATGAGCACGAAGTCAACCATGTGCAACGCTTGATTGATTATCTTGACATTGTGAAGACTCCGCATTCAGAAGCATTTGACCGGCCCAAGTTGCTGAATGACTTCAAGCAGTTCTATACACAATATGATCAACGTCGAGGCAAATGCTTTGATCTAGCATTTCCTGCACTAAAGCCCTGGTATGAATCAATACAAATACAACAGCAGTGAATTAGTTCACGCCACTGAACTCTCTGACCGCGAACAATTTTTGCTCACCGAGTCCAAGACCTTTTGCATCTATCCATGGATACATCTTCATGCATATCCCACCGGAGAAGCATATCCTTGTTGTCATTCAGAAATGAAATATCCAGTTGGTAATTGCAGATCCAACACGTTAAAGGAGATATGGCAAGATCGACCTATGCAAAAACTACGTGCTGACATGTTGAGTGAAACCCCCAATGCTGCTTGCAGCCGCTGTTACGAACAAGAACAATCGGGATTCTTTTCAGGAAGAAAAAGTGCCAACAAACATCATGGACACCAGATCAAAAAGCTAGAACAAAATCCTTTTGAGATGACATACTGGGACATACGATTCTCTAATCTCTGTAATCTCAAATGCCGTAGTTGCGGGCATATCTTCTCTAGCCAATGGTATCAAGATCAAGCTAAACTAGCCGGCGGCGATTGGAAAGATCGCAATCAAGTATTAAACTATGCTGGCCGCACAGAAACTGACATGTGGCAACAGTTGTTACCTCACATTGATTATGTAGAGCAGATATACTTTGCCGGCGGAGAACCTTTGCTAATGGAAGAGCATTATCGTATATTAGACGAGCTGGTCCAGCGAGAAAGATTTGATGTAAGATTGATCTACAATACAAACTTTACACATACGGATTTAAAAGGTCAGAGTGTTTTTGAATATTGGAAACAGTTTGACAGTGTGGCTGTAGGAGCCAGTCTTGACGGGTCGGGCAATTATGCCGAATACATACGCAAAGGCACCAATTGGAAACAAGTCGAGCAGAATAGAATTGAGATGTTACGGGTGTGTCCGCAAGTGGATTTTTATATCTCACCTACACTTAGTATAATGAACGCATGGCATTTGCCTGACTTTCATCGAGATTGGGTTCAACGTGGATTCATAAGGCCGCAGGATCTCAATGTAAATATTTTACAAGACCCTATTCATCTAAGAATTGATATTGCCCCAATAAAATACAAACAACGTCTGCGGGTAAAATATCAAGAACACCTGGCTTGGTTGCACGGTCAAGATCCACTGCAACGTGCTAGTGTGGGATTTGAGTCGGCTATCAATTTTATGATGGCAACAGATAATACACATCTCATTGACACCTTTTGGCGTAAGACCCATGAACTAGATAGTATACGTTCTGAACGGTTGCTTGACATCATACCCGAACTTCAGAGTTTATTATAGCATGACAAAAAATCTACATCTATACATAACAGAGCAAGATTATATCGAAGTATCCGGACCGGACTGGCCGGCGTACACTGATTTCTTACAAGGAGCTCGAGGAGAGAGCCTGTTGATACAGCAAGAGCTTGAAAAATACATCAAACAACATCGGAAACAAGGTATAAAGTTCCCTATCAACACTGCCACAGCTTGTCAAAGTAAATGGACCTGGAGCACAATATATCTCAATCAACTCGCCACGGCCAGTTGTCATCGTGTGGAGCCAATACCGTTTGAACTAGAAAATTTTGATAATTTTCACAACATACCAAAGAAACTCAATGATCGTCGTCTTATGCTTGAAGGCAAATGGCCTACTGGTGGATGCGAGTATTGTCAAGAGATTGAAAATTCAGGCGGATGGAGTGATCGACAACATAATCTAGATATACGTGGACTTACTCCCCCGGAACTCGAGTCGGACCCAAGTGCTATTTCTGTGACTCCTCGCATAGTAGAAATATTTGCTCAAAATACTTGTAATTTAAGTTGCATTTATTGCAATGCAAATTTAAGTAGTAAAATCGAACAAGAAAATCTCAAGCACGGGGAATTCAGTCAAGGCAATGTAACGATATCAATCACAACAGTTTCCACAGCAGCAACTAAAGAATACTTTGATCGATTTCTGTCTTGGTTAGAAAAAAACGTACAGCAGTTGGTCCGACTACATCTGTTAGGAGGAGAAACATTCATACAACATAATTTGATGAATTCGGTTTTGGATATACTAGAACGTAATCCTAGTCCAGATTTAGAATTTTGTATTTTTAGTAATTGTAATGTTCCTGATAAATGGTGGGATTATTATATTGGCCGTATCCATGCATTGCAAATCGCAGGAAACATAAAAGTATTTGATCTCACAGCCAGCATTGATTGCTGGGGCCCTGAACAAGAATATGTAAGATCCGGTCTCAATTTAGATAAGTTTGAAAAACGATTCGCATGGGCAAGTCAACAAGGAGATTGGTTACGACTCAATGCCAACCAGACTGTTACTGCTATGACTATAAAAACCATGCCTGGGTTGATTGAAAAAATAAAATACTACAGTAAAAACAAGCATATCGGACATTATTTTCAGTTCTACACTGGAACGAATATGTTTCAACATCCCAAGATATTTGCTTGGGATTTTTGGAAAGATGATTTTGAAAAAATATTAAACGCCATGCCCACAGACACAGATGCACAACGAGAAGCCATTCCACGTATGCAAGGTTTACAGAGTTTGTTAAAGCAAAGTTCAGAAAACGATTTAAATTCTATAAAACAATTACATATATACCTTGATGAATTAGATCGTCGCCGATCTACCAATTGGCGGTCTTTATTTTCTTATCTAGACATATCATGAAAATACCTCACGATAAATTCTGTGTGCTACCATGGATCAGTTTAGAGGCCAGTCCTGTTGGGACCGTAAGACCTTGTTGTCTCGCCGACAATGAAATTGTAGACCAAGATGGAAACAAGTTTGAATTGAAAAATGCCAACTTTGTTGACATACAAAATAGTCAACACATGCGAGAATTACGCACAGGATTCTTATCTGGGCAAAGACCAGAAACATGTAGAAAATGTTGGAACGAGGAAGATGCAGGTCGTATATCAAAACGTATGCATACACTAGATCGACTCAAACACAGTCTCAAGGACGATAAATGGAGCAGTGATGCTAAACCATTGATGTTCTTGGATCTCAAACTAGGAAACATATGCAATCTTAAATGCAGAATCTGCGGGTCATGGTCGAGTTCACAATTTGCCGCGGAAGAGATTTCTTTCACATCTCGTGAAGATCAAAAATCTAGTCATGCCTATCAGATGCTACGAGCCGGTGCCTGGCCCAAAGAAAACGAACATTTCTGGCAGCAGATTGATTCAGTATTGGACGACATACGCTATATTGAATTCACTGGCGGAGAACCATTCATGATTGATCAACACTTTGACATGTTACAAGGTATAGTAGATCGAGGCATCGCTGGTCAGGTCGAAATACATTATAACACCAATGGTACATTGTTTCCCGATCGCGGGCCAGAGATATGGAAGCATTTTAAGACTGTGGAAATCGCATTCAGTGTAGATGACATCGGTCCAAGATTTGAATATCAACGCTCAAATGCTTCTTGGGGCACAGTGAAAGAAAATATCAATCGATTCAGAATCATGCGTGACAGTATGTCTAACTTGCAGTTACAATGCTGCACCACAGTGAATGTGTTCAATGTGAGATATCTTGATGAAGTGGCATTGTGGATAGTATTACAAGATTTTGATTTTGTGTATTGGAACATGATGCACGATGCTTGGTATTTCTCAATCTCAAGACTGCCTGCTGATGCAAAACAACACATCGCTGATTATCTTGCCAATTGCGATATAGCTGAACAATTCCAAGCGGAGTTCAGCCGTATTGTTGATTTTATGAACAACGGTGAATCGTCAGATGGTACTGAAACACTACAACAGATTCAAAAATTAGATCAACGCAGACAGCAGGATCTAAAAAAGGTGGCATTAGAATTGGCACAAATATTAAACTATGCAAAAATATGAGTCTCTGTGTTTGGCCCCTTGGGTACACACTTATCTCTCCCCACAGACTGAAAGACGTATGTGTTGTGCCAGTAGAGAACCTGCACAGAATTTTACACAATATATAGATACTGAATCGGGCACAGGGACCTATATTCCTATCACATTGGAACAGCATTGGAACGGTGAACATATGAAATCAGTTCGTCGCCGTATGATGGCCGGTGAACGCTTGCCCGAATGCGAAGTCTGTAATGACCAGCTGCTGAACACTGATGTGTATCGCACATACTTTGGCCAGCTATTTCAACATAAATACTCCGCAATTTTAGAACAAACAGATGCGACTGGTTACACCACAATGCAACCGGTCAGTTGGGATTACAGATTCAGCAACCTGTGCAATTTCAAGTGCAGGACCTGCGGCGACATGTTGAGCAGTAGTTGGGAGTCGGAACAAAAGACACACCACATGGTCAACTGGAGTAATCCCAAAAACAACTGGATGCGGCCCGAAGTGCGACAACAGATAAGTCAATTTCAAGACAGTCAAATTGAGCAGGAGTTTAGTGATGCTGTAGAACAGCACAGAGTAGAAGAAGTATATTGGGTTGGTGGAGAACCGTTGATGTACGAGCAGCATTGGCGATACATGCAACGCATAATAGAACTAGGGGATGGGCCAAGGGTATATGCTAGATACAATACAAACTTATCCAGAGTGGAGTATCGTGGTATCAATCTCTATCGTGATATTCTTCCTGGGTTACGCGATTGGCAGATATGTGCAAGTCTCGACGGCACGGGTGCAATTGGCGAATATATTAGAACAGGCCTTGATTATGATCAATGGCTTGACCATTTCCGTGGTGCAGTTGCAATCAAACATCACTCACGTCAAGTCAGAATTGACTTTACGCTCACTTTGCCCGGAATGTTCGAAGTTGGCAAGATTACAGAACTCGCTAGACAATTCGGTGTAGATGTTCTAGCCAAAGTTATCTTCTCATTCTCACCGGATATCATCATGAGCCCATTGGCATTGCCCAGGCACTTGTTGGAACCTTGGTTAGATGAATTGATTCTAGACACAACCGGGGCCATGCAGGCAGTGTTGATACAGTTAAAAAATCGTCCCACATTCGAAGAGCAATGGCCAGATACTTATAAAAAATCTCTTGCTCGAGGCCGTGCTCGTGTGTTACAATTAGAACAGATACGCACACAACCGATAACTATGACAGACATCTTATCAGCAAGACCGGATATACTAAAATGGTGGATGGAAATTGACAACTAATATACAAATCGTATTACGAAATCCATTGAATCATAGAGATCAAGTTGATTACACTATAGTTCCTAACGATTCTGAACTAGCCAGAGACTGGCAACATGCATTAGATAATCTATTGATTAGCAACAAAATTCTAGAAAAAAACTTTTGCTTTTTAGGATTTCCAAACACGGCCAGAACTATGGAATACCTATGCGATACTTTGAATCGACATATTGAAACTGTCAATTCAACAGGGTATCATATCAACCAAAAATTTTCTCCGGAATTGATAATCGACTCTTCGGATCATGGTATAAATCACAAAGTGATGAACCAACTGCACAATCATTTCGAAATTTTGCAAGGCACAGTAAACAATATAAGCACATGGTATATCAATGCTGACTATAACACCAAATATGCTATTAGGCAGTTGAACAATATCTGCCATGAGTTAGAAAGTTTGATCTTAAGTCGACGTAAAGCAATAACTACACCTGAATGGACACGACCTAGTCAGATTACTACTTGGCTAGAAGCTGATAGATATCGACTACGAGATGAGCATCGTCGGGGATTTGTATCTAATGGATACGATCGTGTGTTAGGCGGAGTATACATGCATTGGACGCAAATCGGTAAAACATTATTTGAAGTATTTCGAGATGAGCATGCACCTGATCTAACCAGCACCGTATGTGAAGCAATAACACATCTACAATACTATTCTGGAGAGTTTGATATAGAGTGGGGAAATGATGTTGTGTATGGTGGTAATCGCTCTTGGCATACAACAGAACAAGATCTTTTTCGCGAATGGTTAGTCCGCAATAATCTAGACCCTTGTGATCCTCAATTAAGTCTAGGATATCTGCCGTTGGCACAAGTAGATCTTCAAAGTAGTTTTGGTACTACAAACTACAATGAAATTTGGAATATACTTGGAACACATTTGGATATATATCAAATACATACTAGCAAACAGTCGGCCACTTACTCGCGATGTTGGACCGACCAAGATTATGAATCTTGGCAGATTGCCATGTTAACACCTGGATACAATAAACAAATGAGGAACATAATATGAACTGGATTAAAAGACTATGGGCACGGATCACATTAGAGATCCGCTATCGCAAAAAACTGCGAGAACTTCGTAAACGCGATCCATTTATCTACAAATGAACTACATAGGTATATCTGCTGGCTTTCATGATGCCGCTGTAAGCGTAGTTAATCAGACTGGAGATATCTTGTTCGCTGCTCACAGCGAACGCTATAGCAAAAAGAAACACGATAAAGATCTTTGTGAAGATCTCATGTTGGATGCGTTAAAGCACACAGACTCCAATAGACTAGAATATCATTATTACGAACGCCCCTGGATCAAGTCCATGCGACAACTACGCAGTGGTGAAGGATTCCAATGGCCTAGTTGGAATCGACTGCTTGGCCCTGCATACAACATCATGGGCCGACCCAAGGTGCATACACACGGTCATCACCTGTGTCACGCAGCGTCAGGATTCCAGACCAGTCCATTTGATGATGCCACAGTTGTGGTGATAGATGCCATTGGTGAGTTTGATACCATAACCATCTGGGATGCTTGGTATGAGAACGGTCGAGCACGATATAAGAAAGTGTGGAGCCTAGGATATCCCAATAGCATTGGATTGTTCTACTCGGCCATGACTGCTCGTGTGGGACTCAAACCCATGGATGAAGAATACATACTAATGGGCATGGCTGCATATGGTGAACCTGTGTATCTTGACGAGATACGGAAGCAACTGCTAGATCTATCAAACGGCTTACACTTTAAAAAAAATCTACACATTGGTGTGGGCGATGATTTCTTGCCCATGGCTGATCCTGCAAACATTGCCAGCACAGCACAATTTCTAGTGGAAA
>Ga0214919_10006995_pt1 | contig 15352 bp, 15 predicted proteins | sample LL1503_MetaG_FD_177994 | JGI IMG/M metagenome (GOLD analysis project Ga0214919, IMG submission 177994) | Freshwater microbial communities from Lake Lanier, Atlanta, Georgia, United States - LL-1503 | ecosystem: Environmental > Aquatic > Freshwater > Lake | place: USA: Georgia | collected... | reverse complement strand
CATGTCCTGATTGTGGAGGAGATGGCGAAATGCTCTCTAATCCCTGTAAAGATTGTAAAGGATCTGGTTCTACTAAAACAAAAAAAAATCTCTCAATTCAAATTCCAAAAGGTGTAGATGATGGAACGCAAATGAGATTGTCTGGAAAAGGAGATGCCGGCTATAGAGGTGGATCCAATGGTGATCTTTATGTATTTATAACAGTCGAAAAACATAAAATTTTTCAGCGATCTGAAGAAAACCTATACTATAAATTGCCCATATCAATGACTGATGCCGCTCTTGGTGCTGAAATAGATGTTCCGACTATTGATGGTGGAAAATCAAAAGTTAAAATTCCATCAGGAACACAATCTGGAAAACAGTTTAGGCTTAAAGGCAAAGGCATGCCTATTATAAGAAGTAATGATTACGGAGATTTATATCTAGAAACAAATGTAATAATTCCAGAAACCTTATCAAAAGAGCAAAAAGACTTGCTCGAAAAATTTAAATCTTTAGAAGATTTAAATAACAATTCAGAAATAAAAAATTTTATAAATAAAGCTAAAAAGTTTTGGAGCGGCATTTAATGAAAAAAATTAACATCACGATCACTGGAGCTCTTGGAAAAATGGGAAAAATTCTCATTAAAAGAATATCTAAAAAAAAAAATCTAAAATTATTTAGCTTAACCGACCTAAAGTCGGAGAAAACTATAAATGGAATTAAAACGCAAAAAAATAATCTAGAGGCCTTTAAAAAAACAGATGTTATTATTGATTTTTCAAGACCTAAAGCTTCTCTTGAAATTTTAAATTACGCAAAAAAATTAAAAAAAAAAGTTGTAATCGGAACAACAGGCTTTACTAAAAAACAAAATAATTTAATTAAAAATTATTCAAGGAAAATTGCTATATTTAAATCTGGCAACATGAGTCTAGGTATTAATCTTCTAGAATATATTGTTAATATTCTCTCAAAAAAAATTCCTAATGATTATCAAATCGGCATTAACGACGATCATCATAGAATGAAAGTTGATTACCCATCAGGAACAGCATTGATGTTGGCAAATGCAGTATCTAAAAGTAAAAATAAAAATTTAGCATCAATAAAAGGAAAAACCTTTTTAAATAAAAAAGGTAGTTTACAAAAAGATAAAATTAATTTTTTTATTACAAGAAAAGGAAATACTATTGGCAAACATTCCGTTCTTTTTAATAATAAAATAGAAAATATAGAATTAAAACATACTGCTTTTTCTAGAGAACTATTTGCCGATGGAGCTTTAAATGCCGCAATATGGATAGACAAAAAAAATAAAGGCTTATTTAATATGCAAGATATGTTCGGTTTGAAGTAAATTTTACAAATTATTATTAAATAATCTCTAATGCTTCTAAATAAAAATAAAGCTTTTGAGCTTATAAAATTATTAAATAAATCAATAAAAAATCCAAAAACCTCTTTAAAATATAGAAATCAATTTACTTTATTAACCTCTGTTGTTCTTTCTGCTCAATGTACCGATGTTAATGTAAATAACGCAACTAAAAACATATATAAAAAATATTATACTCCTAAACATTTTGTCGATCTTGGAGTAAATAAAATAAGAAATCTTATTAAAAGTATAGGGCTATTTAATAATAAAGCTAAAAATTTATATTATTTATCTAAAATTTTATTAGAAAAATACCAAAGCAAAGTTCCAAATAAATTTGAAGAGTTAATACTTCTTCCTGGAGTTGGTAGAAAAACAGCTAACGTTGTTTTAAACGCTGCATTTAATAAACCGACGATTGCTGTAGATACTCACGTTTTTAGAGTTGGTAATAGAACTGGTCTTTCTAATGGCAAAAATCCTCAACAAGTTGAAAATCAACTTTTAAAAATATTACCCCAAACACACATAAAAAAAGCTCATCATTTAATACTTTTGCATGGAAGATACATATGCAAGTCTAGAAATCCATTATGTAAAAAGTGTGCAATTAATAAAATTTGTCTATACAAAGAAAAAAATGAATAAAAAAATATTAGGGATAGGTAATGCAATTATTGATGTGCTTGCAAGAGTAGATGATGAATTTTTAACAAAGAAAAACCTTGTTAAAGGTTCCATGAAACTCATTAATAAATCTGAATTTGAAGATCTAAAAAAAAATATTAAAATTGAAAAAATTGTAGCAGGGGGTTCTGTTGCTAACACCATGGCTGGAATTGCTTATCTTAAAGGGATCCCATCTTTTATTGGAAAGATTAATTCTGATGATTTTGGAGAAATATATAAAAAAAGTCTTGAAGATATAAATATAAATTTTCCTTATATAAAAAAAAATGAATTCTTGCCTACGGGAGCATCTATTATTCTGATTACTCCAGATTCTGAAAGAACTATGTGCACTTATCTTGGGATATCCTCACATCTTTCAGATAAAGATATAAATGCTAACAATATTACAGATCAAGCGCTGGTTTTTTTAGAAGGATATCTTTGGGATAAAGGAATAAGCGAAAAAATGTTTAAACATGCGATAAATATAGCAAAGGGAAATAAGGTTAAAATTGCAATGAGCTTATCTGATATTTTTTGCGTAACTAGACATAAACAAGATTTTTATAACCTGCTCATAAATGATCTCGATATATTAATAGGTAATGAAAATGAAATAAAAGAACTAACAGATAAAAAAAATTTATTAGATTCCATAAATCAGTTAAAACAATTCAATAAATTAATAATTATTACCAGAAGTGAAAACGGAAGTTTAGCAATAAATAATGATGAAGTGACAGAATGCCAAAGTATAAAGATTAATAAACTATTGGATCTCACTGGGGCTGGAGATTTGTTTGCCGCAGGATTTTTAAAAGAATATATGGATAAATCTGAAATTAAAAAATGCCTTAACACCGGATCAGTCTTAGCTTCACAAATAATTCAAAGAATTGGCGCAAGATTAGAATAACTTTATTTGTTATTTTGACAGATAATATAAAGAATTTTTTTCAATAATAAATTTTTTATCTTTAAAGAATCTCTCTATTTTTTTTCTTAACCGGTGTAAATGTGTTTCAAAAGCATGGGTTTCTAATTCTGTATTATGATTCCAGATTTTTTTTAATAAAAGTGACTTTTCTAAACCTGAGTGATTGTTGAGAAACAATATGACTTCTAACTCTTTTTCTGTAAGCTTAACTTTAGTTCCTTCTCTTGTAATAATTCTTTGATTAGAATCGATTTCATAATTATTAATGGTTATTTTAGATTTCTTTAAAAAACTATATTTAGTAATTAATATATTTAGTATTTCTCTAAAAGAAAGAATATCAACCGGCAGAGATAAGTTTTGATGAAAGTTTAATAAAGATAATTTATTCTTTAATAGGTAACTCTTATCTTTTAAAAAAAAAATAGTGGGTATATTTTCAGTAAAATATTTTTTAACTTCCATTAATTTTAATTCTTCAGGAAATATAATTCTAACAATAAATTCCGGATTATTTTTTTTATTAAGATTTACATCTTCAGCTGAAAGATTATAACCAAGATTTAACTCATTTATTATATTTAAGAATACTTTTGATCCATAAATATAAAGATGAATATTATTCATAAATACATAATATATTTCAAATGATTATTGTAAAGAAGCCAGGCTATTTAATTTTTAAAAACTTTAAATTTCGTTGTTCATTAGGAAAAAATGGCATTGGTAATAAAAAGAAGGAAGGAGATGGAAGAACTCCAAGAGGTACGTTTAAGCTAACAAAATTATTTTATAGAGAAGATAAGATCAAAAATATTAGAGGCAAGATAAAAAGGGTCAAAATTAAAAAGAATATGGGATGGTGCGATGATCCTAAAAGCAGATTTTATAATAAATTAGTAAAACTTCCATGCAAGTTCAGTTACGAAAAACTTTATCGGAAAGATAATATCTATAATATAGTTGTTGTATTAGATTATAATTTGAACCCGATAATAAAAAACAAAGGGAGTGCAATATTTATTCATGTTGCAAAAAAAAATTACAAAACTACACAAGGATGTTTAGGTTTAAAACAAAATGATCTAATCAAATTGATTAGTATTATTAAAAAAAATCAAAAAATAAAAATAGTTTAATAATTCTTTCTATCTCCTAAAATTGCAGAACCTATTCTTAAATAATTAGAACTACACTTTAATGCTTCTAAATAATCATTACTCATGCCCATGCTTAAATTGAATAATTGATTATTATTTGCAATTTTTTTTAAATCTAAAAAATATTTCTTAGGATCTTTTGCTATAGGTGGCAAACACATAAGACCAATTACATTTATTTTTAGTTCACTTTTACAAAAATTAATAAATTTAGAAGAATCTTCTATTGAGATTCCTGATTTTTGGTTTTCTTGTCCAATATTTATTTGAATAAAATAATCTAATTTTTTATTAAAGTTTTTTTCTTCTTGGAATATTTTTAATGCTAATTTTTCACTATCCAAAGAATGAATAACAGAGAAATGATTGATAGCCTCTACCACTTTATTTGTTTGTAATTTACCAATTAAATGTAATTTTATACTCTGATTTACTTTTAACAAATCTGACCATTTAGTAATGCTTTCTTGAACTCGATTCTCTCCAAAATGAATATGTCCAAGATCAATAATTGGTTTTATGTGAGAAATTAAAAAAGTTTTAGAAACAACTATTAAAATAGCATCCTTGGAAATATTATTTATATTGTTTAAAACTTGATTATAATTTTTTAAAATATCCATATGAACTTTAATACATCTTATTCTGAAAACTTCTATTTTTTTACTAGTAAATTAACAGAAGAAAACAAAAAAAGTATTATTAAATTCAAAAATATATCTATAATTTATGAAAGCAATGAAGCTTCAAATCGTTATGAAGATTTAATTAAAATTATAAAATTCTGCAAAGAAAAAAAAATAAAAATTTATTCTAAAGACGACATAAAAAATGCCTATAAATTAAATTTTAATGGAGTCTTTTTATCAGGCAACAATACAAAAATCTCAATTTTAAATAGCAATTATACTAAAAAAACTAATTTTAAAGTTATAGGTGGTGCACATAACCAATGGGAATATTTTTTAAAAAAAAGACAAGGATGTAAAGATATTTTTTTTTCACCAATATTTAAAAATAATAAATATAGTCAAAATAGAATACTAAAGGCTTGTAAATTCAATTTAATAGCAAATGAATGGAAATGTAACCTATTTGCCCTTGGTGGGATAAACTCATCTAATTTAAAAAAAATTTTAATGACTAAAAGCAGAGGTGTTGGTTTTGTATCTTTTATAAATGATCCTAAAATAAAAAAGCCCGTCTACTTTTTTCAAAATAGACGGGCTTTAAATAACGTTTAGACTATAAAATTAGAAGTTTGTTCTAAGTTTTAAAGTTACTGAATCCATGTCAGCACCAGAAGTACCGCCTAGATCAGAATGTTTACCAACGTTAATCATAGCAGCAACTGGTCCTAAATTGTATCCAACTGCAATGGCTTTGTAAGTTTCATCAACTTTAGTAGATAAGTTGCTATCAACTTTTTGGTAGTAAGCACCATAAGAAATATTTCCTACTGTGTATGCTACACCAAAGTCATTTTGCTTTTTAGTTTCTAGAGTTGATGTACCGAGTTCAAACTCTTTTCGGTTATATCCGATAGACATTGGGCCATCAGTATAAGTGATACCATATGTAGTGAACTGTGCATCTCTAGTTGGAGAAGTAGTTGAGCCAACTTTCTTTTGTTGCTCAACGTAACCAATTTCAGCAGATAAACCTTTGATACCTAAGTTAGATATCTCAAGTAATGCAGAGTATGCTGAACCTTCGTTACCTTCAGTAACCGCTGTATCAGATCCACCGCAACCAGCTGGATCAGTCGAAGAACAAGTCGCTGTAGGGTTATAACCTAAAGTTAATTGTCCAATGCCTGGGAATGCTTGTCTTACGTTAACTCCGTACGCAGTTGCTGTGTTAATAGGATCTACTAAAAGCATAGTAGCAGTACCTGATCCACCTGAAGAACCTGTTGCGCCACCGTGTTCACCAACTTTTGGTGCCATCGAACGATCGAAATCGTTCATATGGTCAATGCTAAAGCTTACTGTAGTTCCACCAGAAATCAAATCAATGAAAGTGTTTTCATTAGAAATTGATCTAGCATGTGCACCAGTGCTTGATGTTGTTTCGTTAGCGTCAAACTCTAAAGCAAAACCAGCGGCATAATCCATACCGTTGTTTAATTTACCTTTGTTTTGAACGTTTATTTGAGTTTCTGCCAACATACCTCTTTTAGAAGCAGTTGTTGTAGCTCCAGCAGCGCCTTTTTCTCCTGTTGATCTTAAACCAACAGTCATGTTTCCAGTCACTGATGTTTGGGCAATAGCTGAAGTCGTAAGTAGAGCTCCAGTTAAAGCTGTCGATAATAAAAGTTTTTTCATTTTATTATTTTCCTTTTTGTTAGTTAATAATAATTCTAATTTTTTAATCAGAATTGACGTCTTTTTAACATTTTTTGATTATTAAATTGTTATTTTATAGTTTATTTTATTCAATTTTTTATTAAGTGTTGCTTAATTACAACAAATTATTTATTAATAAATAAATTATTAGGCTATAATTATGTTAATTTTATTAATAAAAATGTAATAAAAATGCGCTTTATATACATATTAACTCTTCTATTGTTGTTTTCCGGTTGTAAAAGTTCGCAAGAAAAACCAGAATTTGAAGAAAAAACTGCAGAACCAGATCCATTTAAAAGAGCAAGACAGTCTGCTGATTTGGGGGGTGGAATATTTAACTCAGATAGGAAAAATCAAGACGCAACTGTTAATTTTGCAACTTCGAATGTCTTATGGAGAGCCACATTAAAAAGTTTAAATTTTCTTCCTCTATTAAATGCTGATTATTCTGGAGGTATAATAATAACCGATTGGTACAGTGAGAAGTTAGATTCAAAAGAATCAATAAAACTTACAATTAAATTTGTATCTAATGAAATTAGATCTGACTCTATAGAAATAATTGCACATAAAAAAAATTGCGAAACTCTTGATAAATGCCAAACAACTTTGTTGGGCAAAAATTTTTCTCAAGAAATAAAAGACTCAATTATTAGTAATGCTAGAATTCTAAGGATTGAAGACGAAAAGAAAAAGAAATAACCAAAAATGGTAAATTACAATCCTTTAGCAATAGAGGAAAAATGGAATTTATTTTTTGATAAAAATAAAATTTTCCAAACAAAAAAAAATATAAATAAAAAATTCTATTGCTTAGAAATGTTTCCATATCCCTCTGGTAACATTCACATGGGGCATGTCCGAAACTATACTCTGGGGGATGTTATCGCTAATTTTAAAAGATTAAACGGTTACAATGTTTTACATCCAATGGGTTGGGATGCTTTTGGTTTACCGGCAGAAAATGCAGCAATACAAAATAATCTACATCCTAAAGACTGGACATTAAAAAACATCTTTACAATGAAAATGCAATTAAAACGCTTAGGGTTGTCCATTGATTGGGATAAAGAAATTTCTACTTGCGATGCCTCATATTACAAGCATCAACAAATCTTATTTTCTTTACTTTTTAAAAAAGGAATTGCTTATAAAAAAAAAAGTTATGTCAATTGGGATCCTATAGACAATACAGTTCTTGCAAATGAACAAGTGATTGATGGTAAGGGCTGGAGATCTGGAGCAGTTGTTGAAAAAAAAGAATTAAACCAATGGTTCTTAAATATTTCTAGATATTCAGATCAATTATTAAAATCCCTTGATGATTTAAAAGGTTGGCCAGAAAAAGTAAGGTTAATGCAAAAAAACTGGATTGGAAAATCTATAGGCTGCGAGATTGATTTTGTTTCTGATTTTAAAAACACTAAAATTATAATTTTTACAACGCGACCTGATACAATATTTGGGGCCTCATTTATTGCTATTGCTCCAGATCACCCTTTTACTGAATCTTTTAAAAACGAAAAAAATTTTCAAGATTTTAAAGAACTTGCATTAAAAAATATCTCAACAGAATCGTCTTTATCTAAGAATGAAAAATTAGGTTTCAAAACACCATTTTTTGTATCTCATCCTTTTTTAAATAAAAAATTACCAATTTATGTAGCTAATTTTATACTAATGGATTATGGAACCGGGGCTATATTTGGTTGTCCAGCACATGATCAGAGAGATTTAGAATTTGCCAAAAAATATAATCTAGAAATAATCCCCGTTGTAAGTCCTAGTAAGTCTCAATCTATCACAATTAACAATGAAGCATACATTGAGGGCGGCTATATTATTAATTCAGATTTTCTTAATGATTTAAATATTGAGGATGCCAAAAAAAATATTATTCAAAAAATAGAAGAAGAAAAAATAGGAAATTCTAAAATTATTTATCGTCTTAAAGACTGGGGAATATCTAGACAAAGATATTGGGGATGTCCAATTCCAGTTATGTATAGAGAAGATGGAAAAATTGTTTTAGTTCCCGAAAAGGATCTACCAATAGAACTTCCCAAAGATATAGACTTTAGCAAACCAGGGAATCCACTAGAGAATCATCCCACATGGAAATATACAAAATGTCCAGAAACTGGGATGAAAGCTATTCGTGAGACTGATACTCTTGATACATTTGTAGATTCTTCTTGGTATTTTCTTCGCTTCTGTTCACCAAAAGAAAAAGACAGACCTTTTAATATAGATGAAGCTAATTATTGGATGCCGGTAGATCAATATATTGGCGGTGTTGAGCATGCCATACTGCATCTTTTATATTCAAGATTTTTTACTCTAGCCCTACAAGACGAATTTAAATTAAATGCTTCTGAGCCTTTTGAAAATCTTTTTACCCAAGGAATGGTGTGTCATCCAACTTTTAAAACAGAAAAAGGTAAATGGGTTTTTCCAAAGGAAGTTATTGAAAAAAATGGATCTTATTTTTTAGATAATAAAGAAAAGATTTTAAAAGGAGACAGTCAGGCCATGTCCAAATCTAAGAAAAACATTGTTGATCCTGATGATATTATTAAAATTTATGGCGCAGATGCTGTAAGATGGTTCATATTATCAGATAGTCCACCAGACAGAGATATCCAATGGAGTGATAGCGGCATTCAGGGTGCATTTAAATACATACAGAAAATATGGCGTATTTGTGAAAAAATAAAAATTTATAAAAAAGAAAAAGAAGAAACTAATAATAGTTTTTTAATTAAAACAAATATCCTAATAAAAGAAATTACAGAATGTATCGAAAAATTTCATATCAATGTCGCTGTTGCTAAACTTTATATTTTTTTAAATAATCTTAATGAAGAAATTGATAAAAAAACTTTAAATGAGGAAAACATTATCAATGCTTATAAAAAATATTTAATTATTATATCTGCCTTCATACCTTACATCGCAAATGAATGCTGGGAAAAAATTACAAAAGAAAATAATCTGAGTTTACAAGAGTGGCCTAAAATTGAAGATACTCTTATAAAAAAGGATCACTTTGATGTTGTAATTCAAATAAACGGTAAAAAACGAGCAATTATCAATGCTATTAACAATGAAAATGAGGAAAATGTTTTTAGCAAATCCTTAGCAATTAAAAATATTAAAGTTATATTAGAAGAAAAAACTATAATTAAAAAAATATTTATAAAAAATAAACTGCTTAATATTGTCACTAATGATTAATAAATTTTTTCTAACTATTATAATCTCCATTACTTTAACTCATTGTGGGTTCTCACCTATATATACGGGAAATTCTAAACAAGTAATTATTTCTAAATCAGAAATAGTGGGTGATAAAGACCTAGCGTTTAACTTGGAACAAAAATTAAATTTTACAAAAGATGAGAAAAATTTGAATGCTTATATATTTAAAGCTCAAATTTATGATACGGCAGAAAGCTATCTTGTAGATTCAAGAGGAATATCTACGGAAGAAATTGTTAAATTAACGGTAAGCTTTCAATTTCAAGATAAAAATGGTGTTATCATATACCAAGACGCCATAACGAAGGACAAAAAAGTCTCTGTCACAGATAATTTGTCAAATAATATTCTAGTAAAAAATAATGAAAAAAAACTATTATTAGATTCTATAATTCAAAATATCTTATTTAAATCCAGAGTCTCATTAAAATAGTTTAAATGCTCTTAAAATCACAAGAGATAGTTATTAAAAATAAAGATTTTTTTAAAGAAAAAATAATTCTTTTGTATGGTGAAAATCAAGATTTAATTAATGATTTAAATCAACAAATTGTATCTAAATTTATAGAAGAAAAAAAAATCTCAAAATCCTTTTTTGAAGAAGATGTAATTAAAAATCCGGAAAATATTATAAATTATTATCTCAATGGTTCATTGTTTGATGACAATAAAAATATTTCAATAATTAAAAACTGTACTGACAAAATATTAGAAATTGTTAATAAAATTAAAAATAATATTAATAATAACGTTATTATTCTGAACTCTGAAATACTCTTAAAAAATTCAAAACTAAGGCAATTTGGAGAATATGATAAATTAGCTATTTGCATTCCTTGTTATCAGGAAACTAAATTTGATATAAAAAAATTTCTTGCACAGCAAATCCAAATAAGCAATATTCAGCTATCAGATTCTCAAAGTGAAGTGATTGTTAATTCATCCTCTTTAAAAAGATCAAAGATTAAAGAAGTAATAGAAAAATTAACTCTATATAAAAATTCAGGAAAAATTACAGATCAAATCGTCGAAGAAATTTGCACTGACATAGATCTAAAAAAGAACGACGAAATTATTGATATTTTGCTGTCTAAAAATGAGAAGAATATTAATGAATTTATATCAAATATGTCTAATTACGAAAAAAATTTTATAGAAATAATTATTATTCTAAGATCATTCATAATTAAGATACTTGATATACAAAAAAATAATAAAAATCTTTCAATAGATGAAAGAATTGAAAGATATAAACCGCCTATTTTTTGGAAGGATAAAGATAGAATAAAAAATATCTTAAAAATTTGGAGTGCTAATAATCTTGAAAAATTTCTTAGTAATTTAAATATTATTGAAATTGAGTTTAAGAGAAATGATCTAAACCAAGATACTCAATTTTATTATTTTTTAACACAAAACCTATCTAAAATAAGCCTTAAGAACACTAATAATTTTATTTAACTGGTCAAGATTCTTATAAGAAAATTTAATTTCACCAGAATTATTCTTTTTATTTTTAATATCAACTTTTATTCCTATCAAAAGTTCTAAATCACTTTCTAAAGATTTTATATTTGTATCTTTATTATTTCTTGGAATTTTTTTTAAACTTGAAAAAACTTGCTCTTTTTTAACTAAAAATTCAGCCTGCCTTACGGAAAGATTCTTGTTCACTATTATTTTGGCAAGTTTAACATTGTCAGGAACATTAACTAAACATCGTGCATGTCCTGCTGTTAATAATCCATCTGAAATCATCTTTTTTATTTCTTCTGGCAAACCTGCAAGTCTAAGAGTGTTAGCAATATGGCTTCTGCTTTTCCCTAAAATTTTTGATAATGTTTCTTGAGAATACCCAAACTTTTTTACTAAATTATCATAACCCAAAGCTTCTTCTATTCCATTTAAATCTGATCTTTGGATATTTTCTAATATTGCAAATTCTAAAGATTTCTTATCATCAATATTTAGAATAATTACTGGAACTTCATGAATTTTTGCAAGCTGGGCTGCTCTCCATCTTCTTTCTCCAGCAATGATCTCATATTTGTCTTCTGATTTTTTTCTAACTAATATTGGCTGAATAATTCCTTGCTCCTTAATTGAGTCTGAAAGTTCATTAAGCAACTCCTGATTAAAATTTTTTCTTGGTTGAGATGGATTAGCATATACAAAATGTATAGGAATTTTTTCTGAGGAATTTTTAGTTTGAGCATTCTCTTGAGGAATGTCTCCCATTAATGCTGACAAACCTTTTCCTAAACCTTTAAATTTATTTCCAATCATTTAAGCAACTTTTTTTTCTTCTAAATTTTCTCTACTTAAAAATTCATCAACAAACTGATTATATGCAATTGTTCCTGAGCAATATTTATCATATAAAATCACCGGCATTCCAAAGGAAGGGGCCTCGGAAATCCTTACATTTCGTGGTATATTCGTGTTGTAGACCTTATTTCCAAAAAAATTTCTTCCCTCTTTTTCGACATCAGCGCAAAGCTTATTTCGTTTATCGTACATTGTCAGGACTATGCCTTGTATTTCTAAAGTGGGATTTAAATTAATTTTTATACGGTCTATTGTTTTAACTAATTGACTTAACCCCTCTAACGCAAAAAACTCCGTTTGCAATGGAACAACTAATGAATCGGAAATAACTAATGACATGATTGTAAGAAGACTAAGCGATGGAGGACAATCAATTATAATGTAAGAAAATTTTTCATTTTCTAAATTGTTTACAGGATCATCAATAATATTTTTTAATAAAAAAGCTTTTTGCGAATTATTTGCAACTTCAGTTTCAAGTCCTGATAAATCTGCATTTGCTGGTATGATACTTAAATTTTCTATTTTAGTTTTTTTTATACATTCAGAAAAAGAATCTTTTTTTATAAGCAAATCATAAATAGATTTTTCTCTTTCATTCTGATTAATCCCAACACCAGTTGAAGCATTGCCCTGAGGATCAAGATCAATAAGCAAAACTTTGTAATTTTTAATAGCAAGACCTGAGGCCAGGTTAATTGCTGTAGTAGTCTTACCAACTCCACCCTTCTGGTTTATGACTGAAATTATCCTAGGCATTTACAACCTTAAGTTGTATTACGTTTAATATTGCTAATTTTGAGAATAAAAGACTCATCTGATGTAATGCTTCTAAATTTTTCTACATCAAAAGTATATTTTTTTTTAGCATCCCCCAGCTCTTGTTGATAAGTTTTTCCCTTAAGTAGTATAATGCTTTCTATTTTATCATTATTTTTAAAAAGGATGTCCATTGTATCAACTGTATTCTTAAATGCCCTAGATACTATTGTTGAAATTTTATTGAGCTTAAAATTTTCTATTTTTAAATTTACTATTTTTATGGTTAAATCTAATTTATCAGTCAAATCCTTTAAAAATTTACATTTTTTTTGACTTTTTTCGATTAATGTAATATTTACAACTCTTTTATTATAATCCATTAATATTTTTAATATAACTCCTGGAAATCCAGCACCTGAGCCTAAATCAATAATTTCTGACTTATCTTCAGTTAAATCATATATTTGGGCAGAATCTATAAAATGTCTAGAAAATATATGATTTTCTGTTGTTTTTCCTATTAAATTTAGTACTTTATTACTTCTTACTAGAAAATCTTTATATTTATTTAACTTTTCTATTGTTTCACGTGAAACATTGAATTTTTTAATAAAAAACTCAACATCTTTATCCATATTTTAAGATGCTTTTTTAAGAGTATTTTTACAATAAATCATCAATATATTAATTGCAGCAGGAGTTACTCCGTCTATTCTAAGTGCCTGACCAAAAGTTAAAGGCTTTATGTCATTCAGTTTTCTTTTTACTTCATTTGAAAGACCAGAAATTAACTCATAATTAACATTTTTTGGTATTATGAGGTTTTCATCTTTTTCAAATATACTTATGTCTCTTTTTTGCTGCTCAATATACCCACTATAATGAGACTCTGTTTTTATTAAGTCCTCAATTTCATCTTCATACTTTGGTATATCTGAAAAAATAGATCTAATTTTTTCTAAAGTCACATCTTTAAATTTCAAAATCTGCAATAGTGATTTTTTTCTTCCGTCTTGAGAGATTTTAATTCCGTTTTTTTTTAAAACAGTAGGTGATACGATCTTATTGGATAAAATAGTTTTAAAATCACTTAAGTCTTTGATTTTGTTGATAAATTTAGACTTTCTAATTTCAGATATAAAATTATGTTTAATAGCCAAAGGAGTTAATCTTAAATCAGCATTGTCAGCTCTTAGTGTTAATCTATATTCTGCTCTAGAGGTAAACATTCTGTAAGGCTCACTCACTCCTTTAGTAATCAAATCATCAATCATAACTCCGATGTAAGACTGAGATCTCTCAAATTTTATTGGTTCTAAATTTTTAACAGACTGAGCAGCATTAAGACCTGCCACTATTCCTTGTGCGGCGGCCTCTTCATATCCAGTTGTTCCATTTATTTGACCCGCAAGATACAAATTTGCTATTTTTTTTGTTTTAAGAGTAAAATCTAACTCAGTTGGAAACACATAATCATACTCAATTGCGTATCCAGGTCTTATCATGCGAACGTTCTCTAAACCATTGATTTTAAATAATATTTCTTGTTGTATTTCTTTTGGAAGAGAGGTTGATATGCCATTTGGATACACTATGTTCGTTGTAAGACTCTCAGGTTCTAAAAAAATTTGATGACGTTGCTTATCTTTAAATTTTACTATCTTATCTTCTATAGAAGGGCAATATCTAGGGCCGATACTTTTAATCGATCCAGAATACATTGCGCTAAGCTTTAAATTTTTTTCAATAATTTTATGAACCTTGTCATTAGTATAAGTCATCCCACAAGAAATTTGTTTCGCATTAATTTTTTTTGTCAAATAAGAAAAGAAAAAAGGTTTTTCATCAGCGGCTTGCATCTCTAGCTGATCATAATTAATTGTTGTTCCATCAAGCCTTGGTGGTGTGCCGGTCTTCAATCTACCGATTTTAAAATTTAATTTTTTTAACTGCTCACTTAATCCTAAGGTTGGTTTTTCATCTATTCTTCCTGCTGAAATCTTTTCATCACCAATATGAATAAGGCCATTTAGAAAAGTTCCCGTTGTTAAAATAAATTTTTTTGCTGAAAATGAATTTCCAGACTGTGTTTTGATAGAAATAATTTTATTTTTACAAAATTCAAACATTGTAACAGGATCATAAAAAAGACTTAAATTACAATAGCTTAATAACATTTTTTGCATATATTTTTTGTAAAGCTCTCTATCAGATTGAGTTCTTGGTCCTCTCACAGCATGACCTCTGCTACTATTTAATAATCTAAATTGTATTCCGGATTGATCGGCAACAATTCCCATGACGCCGTCCAATGCATCAATTTCTCTAACTAGGTGACCCTTGCCTAATCCGCCTATTGCTGGATTGCATGACATCTCACCAATTGTAGCAAGTGAATTTGTGATAAGAGCAGTGTTAACACCTGATCTTGCAGCAGCGGCAGCAGCTTCACAGCCTGCATGACCAGCTCCAATTACGATTACATCAAAATTTTTCTCTAAATTCATATGGGGGT
>Ga0214919_10006994_pt1 | contig 15352 bp, 12 predicted proteins | sample LL1503_MetaG_FD_177994 | JGI IMG/M metagenome (GOLD analysis project Ga0214919, IMG submission 177994) | Freshwater microbial communities from Lake Lanier, Atlanta, Georgia, United States - LL-1503 | ecosystem: Environmental > Aquatic > Freshwater > Lake | place: USA: Georgia | collected... | reverse complement strand
GTTTATTGACTTTAGTGAACGCAACCCATTCTCTGAGATTGACAGGTACTAATGTTCGGATCACAGTTTTACCACCAATCGCTGCGTAAATATGTTATCATGTTTGGTAACATGTTTAATGATATCGTGGTCAAGCAATATAATAGAGACGGCACTACAGCATCGGCTGTAGGTGTTCCTATTGCTTATGGTCCAAAAGAAAAGTTCCTTACCCGCACGACTCAAGATCCAAATCTTGACCAGCAAATTTCAATTCAGTTACCACGTTTAGCTTTTGAGATGACAACGCTAAACTATGATGGCTCTAGAAGACTGAATGGTAAAGGCAAAAACATAGTAGTGGTAGCAGATAAAAACAAAGCTGATTATCAGCATATGCCTGTGCCATATGACATGACGTTCAATCTGTATGCGTATGTGCGTAACGCAGATGATGGTGCCCAGATACTTGAGCAAATTGTGCCATATTTTGGACCAGAGTGGACTAACACAGTCAAGTTAATTCCTGGCATGAATATCAATATGGATATTCCTACTGTCCTCAATACTGTTTCGATTGAAGATACATATGATGGTAGCTTTGAAAATCGCCGCGCTATCATATACACTTTGGATTTTACGGTAAAAGGATATTTCTACGGACCAGTTCGTCGTCAGGGTGTTATCAAGCGCGCCCAAGTCGATTTTGGTGTTGTTGCAAATTCATCTGGAAAAATTACTCTTCAAGATGTGGCCCGTACAGGTAGAAGTTCTCGTGTAGTAGTAACGCCAGGACTATTAGCAAATGGATCACCAACAACAAATAGTGCTGCGTCAATTCCATATTCACAAATTGCAGCAAACTCAAACTACGGATTTGCTTCAAACACATTCTTCTTCACAGATGGATTTAAATATAACCCAAGAACAGGTAACGATGAGTGACAAAACAATATTTGAGAAAAGCATCGAACAGGCATTAAATTTGCCTACAGAATCTCCTGCGATGGTTCAACCAATGAAGCATGTAGAAGTGGATTCCGATCTAGACAGCGATTTTGCAACAGCTCGAAACAATCTCCACCAGATTATTAATCAGGGTAGCGATGCGCTGGAAGAAGCCTTAATTGTAGCCAAAACATCTGAGCATCCTCGTGCATTTGAGGTGGTAGGCCAGCTAATTAAAACACTGGTTGATGCCAATAAGGATCTTCTGGACATCCAGAAAAAACTAAAAGATTTAAAGAAAGTGGACGAAAAAGATCCGACACCACAGACAATCAATAATTCGATTTTTGTAGGTAGCACATCCGAGCTGCAACAACTAATCAATGGGAGAAAATGATGCTAAAGAGAGTTTTACAGGATACAATTCAAAATCCAAATCTTGTTCTTCCAACACCAACTCAAAAAGTAAAAAGAGAACCAACGGTTGAAGAACTAAAAGCTAGAGCACCTAAAAAGATTAAGAACAGATGAGCAAGACATATCTTGGTAATCCAAATCTTAAACGATATGGAGTGCCTATTCAATATACCAAAGAGCAGGTTGAAGAGTATATAAAATGCGCGAAAGACGTTGAATATTTCGCTCGCACTTATGTCAAGATTGTCAACGTGGATCACGGTCTTATGCCGTTCAAGATGTGGGACTTCCAAGCGAAGATGCTTCACACGTTTGCGGACAATCGCTTTTCTATCTGCAAACTCCCTCGTCAGGTCGGCAAGTCTACCACATCTATTGCATACATCCTTTGGCTTGTACTCTTCACAGATCAGCAGAACGTCGCTATCCTCGCGAACAAAGGTTCTCTCGCTCGCGACCTGTTAGCTAAACTCCAGCTCGCATATGAATATCTTCCGATCTGGCTCCAACAGGGCGTTGTCGTCTGGAACAAGGGTAACATAGAACTAGAGAACGGATCTAAGGTTCTTGCTGCGGCCACATCATCAAGTGCTGTTCGCGGTGGATCTTTCAATCTAATCTTCCTCGACGAGTTTGCCCACGTCCAGCGCAATCTGGCGGATGCATTCTTTGCGTCTACTTATCCTACTATTTCATCTGGTAAAACGACTAAGATTATAATCGTATCCACTCCTCTCGGTATGAATCATTTCTACCGAATGTGGACAGATGCGGTTGAGGGTAATAGTGAATATGCGCCCGTTGAGATTATGTGGTCAGATGTTCCTGGACGCGATGAGGAATGGAAGAAGCAGACTATTGCCAATACCAGTGAAGAGCAGTTCCGTCAGGAATTTGAGTGCGAATTTATTGGTTCATCTAGCACATTAATCAATCCTACAAAACTCCGTGAGCTAACGCACAAGCGCCCAATGAAAGATAAGTTTGGACTGGACTATTATGAGGCACCGGATCCAAAGAAATCGTACATTATGGTATTTGACGTGTCCGAAGGTGTCGGTGGAGACTATTCGGCCCTGTCAGTTTTCGATGTTTCTCAGGTGCCATATCGACAGGTGGCTAAATACAGGGACAAAAATGTCTCACCGCTTCTATTTCCGGATGTGGTTTACCGATTTGCTCGCTGGTACAATAACGCCTATGTTCTAGGCGAGACAAATAATATTGGTCAGCAGGTAGTCAATTCACTGTTTATGGACCTGGAATATGAGAATGTGATAGCGTCGTTCTCAAAGGGAAAAGCTATCAAAGTTGGTGGTGGATTCTCAGCTAAATCAGCTTTCGGTGTCCGCACCACAAAGCAAGTCAAAAAGATCGGATGCTCAAACTTAAAAACTATTATCGAGAGCGACAAGCTTCTGATAACGGATTTAGATACGATTGAGGAACTGACAACATTCGTAGAAGACAAAGATACCTACAAAGCAGAAGAAGGATGCCACGACGACTTAGCTATGACGCTGGTTCTTTTTGGGTGGCTGATAACTCAGGCATACTTTAAAGACTTAATGAATAGTGATATTAGACAAAATCTAGCTCGTGAAACTATGAAAGATGTGCATGACGACTTGCTTCCGGTAGGATTTATAGATGATGGCAGACCTGGTATAGAGGCTATTGATGAGCCGGAACCTGTAGGAATGTGTTTTGGCGATTTTCGATTTGGGTAACAAAAGCCTCGTTTTTATAAATAAAAGAACAAGAATAAATCGAAGAATACCTTCGTCTATAGAGGAGATAAGTCTATGCCATTTCAAATCTCTCCGGGAGTTAACGTAACTGAGATTGATCTCACTACGATTATTCCGGCAGTCAGCAGCACAACAGGCGCTTTTGCTGGTCACTTTTCTTGGGGTCCAATAGGAGTTCGTGTTCTTACTGATTCTGAAGACAACCTTGTTGCAAATTTCAGTAAGCCGGGTTCAAATACTGCCGTTGATTTTTACACAGCGGCTAACTTTCTATCATATGGTAACGCCTTGTATGTAACACGCATTGTTAAAGATGCAAATGCTTCGACACGTTCATCTGATACCACAGTCGCAAGAAACGCGCACGGCAATGCCAACAACAACACAAACATCATCATCAAAAATAACGAAGATTATGATTTGAATTACGGAACGGGTGTTACATCAACTGGCGGTTGGATTGCAAAATATCCAGGCGCTTTGGGTAATAACATCAGAGTTTCTGTGTGCGGATCTGCAAACGCTTATCAGTCAACGCTTTCTGGCACAATTGCATTTGCTAACGGTTCAACAACCGCAACGGCATCTGCAAATCTTTATCCATCACTGACTCCTGGCGATATTTTGCTTGCTGGTCCTGATAAATTTGAAGTTGTTGTATCTGGCGTTTCTGGAACTGGTAAAACCATCACGCTAAAGAATGTTTATATCGGAAACAATATAACTCAATCTTCTGTCGTTCGTCGTTGGGAATTCCATAACAAAGTCAGCAATTCACCAGGAACATCTTCCGATGCTGCTCGTCATGGTGGATCAAATGACGAGATGCACGTTGTTGTTGCAGACGAAGATGGCGGCATCACAGGTTTTGCCAATACGGTTCTTGAAGTGCATGGAGGCCTTTCAAAAGCTATTGACGCTCGCAGCGAAAACGGAACAAATATCTATTACAAAGACTACATTAACCAAAATTCTAAATGGATTTGGTGGTCAGCACACGTTCCTGGATTTAGAACAGGAGCAAAAATTTCATCATCTATAAACTTCAACAATGTATCTGGAAGTGCCGCACAAAGACCACAAAATATATCTTTAGGAAAAGGTCGTGATGGTTCTCTTCCACGTGAAGCGGACTATATCAATGGATATAATTTGTTCAGAAGTGCCGAAGATGTTGATGTTTCACTTGTTCTTTCTGGTGCATCGACACAGACACGCGCTATCCATATTATCAATAATATCGTTGAATATCGTAAGGATTGCGTTGCTGTATTTTCACCAAGATACGGAGACTGCGTAAATAACAGCAGCTATTCTGGTAAAGAGCAAAATGATATCATTTCGTACCGTAATCTTCTACCATCAACATCATATGCAATTATGGATTCTGGTTGGAAGTATCAATACGACAAGTATAATGACCTCTATCGTTATATTCCATTGAACGGTGATACCGCTGGTCTAATGGTACGTACTGATAATGATCGAGACCCTTGGTGGTCACCAGCTGGCTATAATCGTGGTGGTATTAAAAATGCTATTAAGCTATCTTATAATCCAGGTAAAACTGATCGTGACCAACTATACAAGAACGGTATCAATCCAGTTGTGACATTCCCAGGTCAAGGCACAATCCTATTCGGTGACAAGACAATGCTTTCTAAGCCATCGGCTTTTGATCGCATCAATGTTCGTCGCCTATTCATTGTACTTGAAAAGGCTATCGCAACGGCTGCTAAGTTCACATTGTTCGAGTTCAACGACGCATTCACACGCGCACAGTTCAAGGCCATGGTAGAACCATTCCTTCGTGATGTTCAGGGTCGTCGTGGTATCACAGACTTCCGTGTCGTTTGCGACGAAACAAACAACACAGGTGAAGTTATCGACCGCAATGAGTTTGTTGGTGATATCTACATCAAGCCAGCTCGTTCAATTAACTTTATCCAGCTTAACTTCGTGGCTGTACGCACAGGCGTAGATTTCACTGAAGTGGTAGGAAAGTTCTAATTTTGGCGAATAAATAAAGAGAAAAGGTAGGGAGACAAATAATATGCCCTTTAATGTATCAACTTTCGCTTCTCTAGGACTTCCATACGGCGGCGCAAGGGCATCTCTTTTTGAGGTGTTCTTGACGTTACCAGCTGGACTAGCAAATCCTACAGCAGAAGCACAGTTTCGATTCGTCTGTAAAGCCGCGTCGATTCCACAATCAACAGTGGGGCAAATTGAAGTGCCCTACTTCGGTCGCAAGGTCAAGATGGCTGGTAACAGAACATTCGACAATTGGACCGTAACAATTATGAATGACGAAGACTTCTCAATCCGTCATGCGTTTGAAGATTGGTCAGCAGCAATTAACAGTCACGAAAATAACCTTCGCGACTCTGCTCTTATCTTTGAATCAGGTCAAGCAGCATATCGCTCACGCGCTACTGTTCGTCACTATGCAAAGACTGGTGTATATGGTTCTGGTACAACAGCTGGCGATGCAGCTATTCCTACACGCATATATACTTTTAACAATATCTTCCCTCTAAACATTTCAAACATTGATCTAAACTGGGAAACAACAGACGCGATTGAAGAATTTACCGTGGAGTTCGCATACGATTATTGGACAGTTGAGGCTGACCTACTCGGCAACTTAATTGATTCATAAGGTCGCTTTAGTTTTCCTATATAATTGATTAGACCTTGAAGGAAAATAAATGGCGATTGAACTTTTTGGATTCCGTATTGGAAAGGTGGACGATGCGTCTGAGGTCAAACAGGCCGAACAGATACCATCGTTTGCCCCTCCACCAAATACCGATGGTGCAATTGAAGTTGCACCAGGCGGTGCTTACGGCACTTACGTCGATTTCGAAGGTACTGCAAAAAGCGAAGCGGACTTAGTAACCCGCTATCGCGAAATGGCTTTGTATCCGGAAGTAGAAGCGGCCATTGATGATATCGTTAATGAAGCAATCATCACAGATGATAATGCTGAGCCCGTATCGTTGGACCTTGACGATCTAAAACAGCCAGCATCAATCAAAAAGAAAATCGAAGAAGAATTTAAAAATGTCCTTGAGCTATTGGATTTTTCCAATCTAGCTTATGACATTTTTCGTCGTTGGTACGTAGACGGTCGTATGTTCTATCATATCATGGTAGATATCAAGAATCCTCGTGCTGGTATTCAAGAACTTCGCTACATCGACCCTCGTCGTATTCGTAAAGTTCGTCAGCCAATCAAGCGCACACCTATCGTTGGCACCAATGCGAAACTTATCGTACCACCATATGAAGAATATTTCCTTTACAATGTAGCTGGTCTTCAATCGGGCACAGCTACACAGGGTGTAAAGATTGCTAAAGATTCTATATGCTACACGCACAGTAGCATTATGGATCATCGCAATCGCATGGTTCTTTCTCATCTTCATAAAGCAATCAAACCACTCAATCAGTTGCGTATGCTTGAAGATGCGGTAGTTATCTATCGTCTCGCTCGCGCACCTGAGCGTCGTATTTTCTACATCGACGTTGGTAACTTACCTAAAGCAAAAGCCGAGCAGTATGTTCGCGACATGATGGTTCGTCATAAGAACCGTCTTGTCTACAATGCTGAAACAGGTGACGTTCAAGATACCCGTAAGTTCATGACAATGCTGGAAGATTATTGGCTTCCTCGTCGTGAAGGTGGTCGCGGTACTGAAATCACTACATTGCCTGGTGGTGAGAACCTTGGGCAGATGGAAGACGTTGAGTATTTCCGTAAGAAGCTATACAAGGCCTTGTCTGTTCCTGTGTCTCGTCTTGAGCCAGAAGGCACATTTTCTATGGGTCGTCAAGGTGAAATCTCACGCGATGAAATCAAGTTCGCTAAGTTTATCGACCGTCTGCGTCATAGATTCGCGCATCTTTTTGACCATCTTCTAGAAATCCAGCTCGTTCTCAAGGGTGTAATGACCCGTGAAGAGTGGAAAGAAATGCGAAATGATATTCGCTATGATTTTCAACGCGACAACTATTATTCTGAAATGAAGGAACAGGAAGTTCTTAACCAGCGTCTTGCAACTCTACAGGTTGTGGATCAGTATGTTGGTAAATACTATTCGGTCGAGTGGATTCGTAAGCACGTTCTTCGTCAGACTGAGGAAGAAATTGAAGAAATGGACAAGCAGATTGCTTCTGAGCCGGATACCATGCAGGACGAAATGGAAGCTCAAAAGCAACAGCACGATCAGCAGATGCAGAAAACTCAGCAACAGATGGACATGAAAGACATGGAAATCAAGAGCAAGGAGTTGGATGCTAAAGCGGCTGCATTAGGTGCTAAGAATGGACCAGCAAATAAAGAAAAATCTGCTGCACCAGCTGCAAAGACACAGAAGGTAGAAATCAAAGTTTCTGGTGATACTAAGAAGAAAGCTTCGGTAAAAGAAGAATATGAACCACCATTTGTGCCAAAGCCTCTTAGTGAAGAAGATAAACGCCTTATTGAGAATATGACCCGTGCAATTGAAAAGGTGTCTAAAGAAGATATAGAGGACATGGAAGAGATCAAGGATGCACTATAGAGATGAAGGGACTAGAGCAAGCACAAATCCTTTCGATAGCTTCTAAGTTTGCTAAAGCGGAAACCGATGAGTTGCGCCGCCGCTTTGTCGCGGAAAATTCCAACACAGAGCTAGAAAAAGCAAAGATTCTTTCGGTTGCATCAAAGTTTGCTAAATCAGAAGCCAATAATGTCAGAGAAGAGCTTCTTCAACACATAGAAGATAGATTTCTAAAAGAGTATTTTGTTCCCGGATCGCAGGGACAGCAAGGTATACAAGGAGAAATTGGACCAATAGGCCCTCGTGGGTTTCGTGGTGACCAAGGAGAACGTGGTGAAACAGGTCCTCAAGGAATACAGGGCCCAATTGGAGAACGCGGAGAACGCGGAGAAAAGGGAGATCATGGCGAAAAAGGCGAAAAAGGCGACCGCGGCGAACAAGGAATTGCAGGTATTCCTGGAGAGCGAGGAGAACGTGGAGAACGAGGCGAGCGTGGAGAACCAGGAGTTGCTGGTCAGCGTGGAGAGCGTGGAGAGCAAGGACTCCCAGGTGTTGCTGGTGAACGCGGAGAACGAGGTGCCGACGGAGCTAGAGGTGCTGATGGAAGACCCGGTAATCCCGGCAGCCCCGGTGAGAGGGGCCCTCAAGGGTTACCTGGCAAAGACGGCGCCCAGGGGTTAAAAGGAGATCCTGGTCCAGTTGGACCTGTTGGACCTGCTCCCGATATAGCACCACTAAAAAGACAAGTAGAGGTATTTCTAACAGCGGCTGAAAACCGACTATCTCGAATTGCTTATTCAGCAACGATGGGGATATCTCGCTCACCTGGTTCTGGTGAAGTAAATCTGCATAAGTTGGATGACGTTGACTACGCAAGCTTGAAAACAGCTACAGATGGTCAAGCACTTGTCTATAACTCATCTACAGGAAAATGGCAAGCAGGAACTGTTTCTGGTAGCAGTTCTGCGAACAATGTAGCCACTGTAGCTACATCAAAACTAGGTGAATTGACTGAAGACGACTTGATCGTAGTCAATGTTACTGGTGGTGTTGTTACATCAAACACCGTGGGCATTCTAACGTCAGCATTGAATAATGCGTTAGCACAAATATCCGCTCTAGAGGCTCGTATCGTAGCGTTGGGTGGATAATGGCCATTTCTACTGCAAACTCAACAATCAAATACAAAAACCTTAGACTCAAACTTAATGAGGTCATCAATAAGGTAAATATATTACCTGCTAACCTAACAGTCAGCAAAATATATGCTAATGGCTCATATTCAAATGTTGTTACCAACATCACTGGTCTTAGATTTGATGACGACTCTGGCTTTGATGTTGTGGATTTGGGCGGTGGTAACGCAAAAATCCAGATGAACTCTACATTCAAATACTGGAATGTAAATGGTAATACCGGTCTAGTTGCTGAAGGTCTCGATACAGTCAATTTTATACCAGGTCCTGGCATAGCGATAACTGCTAACGGCACCGCTAAAACTTTTAAAATTACAGCCAATTCGTTTTCAACTACAATTCGCACTCGAAATGTGGTACCAGAAGCAAATGGTGTGTACTCACTAGGTTCTCCAGGTAGACGATTCAAAGACTTATATATCGCTGGAAACACTGTATATCTTGGTAAAGTAGCTCTAGGTGTTTCGTCAAATGGCGTATTCCAGGTCACTCAAGCTAATAACTTGACACAGACTATCGTAACGGCTTCTAAAACCACAGGAAAAACAAAAATTACAGAACTAGTTTTACAGACCGTATTAGGTACCGAATATGGTGGAACTGGTCTCTCATCACTAACACCTAATGGTATTATGTTCGGCGCGAATAGTTCTGTCGTAGGATTCATAACCGGAGCGAGTGGATCCGTAATGCAAATAACAGCCAATGGTACACCAGCATTTTCATCTTTGGATGGAGGCTCTTTTTAGAGATAAACGATGGCAGAAGAAGATAAAGAAACAGAAACACTCAATCTCTATATCGAGCAACAGCAGTCGAAAATTGGCAATCTTATGTCAACGATTGTCATGCTGGAGACTAAGATCGCTTACTTAGAAAATGAAATTGGCAAAATAGATGTCAAATATGGAGAGGAAATTGCGTTCTTAAAAGAAGATTACGAAGCAGAGATAGAAAATCTCAAAGATATAAATAGACATTATAAAGACGAATTGATGATGCTGAGCCCACGTCCTACTCTGAGTAACAAGAAAGGGTCTACGGGTACTAAGGCTAAAACTGCAAAAATTGTTACTGGGTTTGACATTAAGGGTGAACACGATCCAAGAAAAAACATAAAGCGAAAAGGTTTGATTCGAGATATTTTATCTGAACAAACTGCTAAAATTGATTCTGGTTTTAATTTGATTGATGATAATGAAAAAGATGCAAATAGGCGTAAAGGTACTATACACGCTGAAGATGCAAAAAGTGTGAAACACAATAACGATCTTGTAGGTAAAATTCTTAAGCATGTTAAAGCTCCTGTCAGAAAAGGCATTACTTCATCGGATGCTACTCCTGATAGGGTTCGAAAGACAACTATATTAGAGCCTAAAGAGGAACCCGTCGTTATAACCCCAGTCAGAACCGGCTTATCAAAAGGTTCAAAGCTAAAAAGGAATTAAGAAATGGCTTCAATTATCAAAATTAAACGCAGTAGTACACCTGGCTCAGCGCCAAGTAGTCTATATGCCGGCGAACTAGCGGTCAACCTAAAAGATAAGAAAATCTATACATCGAATGGCACGTCTGTATTCGAAATCGGTGGCTCTGCGTCGTTCAATATCGGTGCATATATTACGGTTGCGAATGCTGATGCTAAATTTGCTACAAAGGCATATGCTGCTTCGAATACGGTATTCCAGGCCGCTCTTGCGAATACCAATTCGTATATTGCGACCAAGGTAAATACGACTACTTTCAACAGCGCTCTTGCTAATACGAATTCGTTCATTAAGTCTCAGCTTGCTAATACGAATTCTTATATTGCAACAAAAGTAAGCACTTCCACTTTCAATTCTGCGTTAGCTAATACTAACACATATATTGGTACAAAGACAAGCACTAGCACATTCAATGCTGCTCTTGCGAACACAAACTCATATATCGCTTCTAAGGTAAGCACAACAACATTTGGTGCAGCACTTGCTAATACCAATGCGTTCATCAAGTCTCAGCTTTCCAACACAAACGCATACATTGCGACAAAGTATGACACATCTGCTGCTCATGCTGACCTTGCAAATACCAACGCATACATTTATGCTGAACATCAGCGTATTACACTCATCAACACAAATCTTGGTTCTACGAACACCGCGCTTCGTACACTTATTGCTGATAGACTTCAGGTTGCAAATGCTGCCAATATCTATCAGACAAAAAACCAGGCTAAACTTGATCTAGCTAATACGAATACCTACATTGCTTCGAAGTACAACACTTCTGCCGCAAAGCTTGATCTTGCTAATACAAACACTTATATTGCAACTAAGGTAAACACAACCACTTTCAATAGTGCGCTTGCGAATACCAACACATATATTGCAACTAAGGCCAGTGCTACAAATCCAACTACATCTGGTATTCTAGCTCATACAGGTCGTGCTACTATCAGCACAAACCTAGTTGTTTCTGGCAATACCAGCGTAACTGGTCTTAAGGCTAATAATACACTTGGTACATCCGGTCAGATTCTTCGTACAAATGGTACGAATGCTTACTGGGATGCAATGCCAAAGCAGGATATCTACCTTGAAGTAGCAAATGCTGTTTCTACATATGCAACTAAGTCAAATCCAACTACATCAGGTCTATTAGCTCATACTGGACGTATGACAATCAGCACCAATCTTGCTGTTTCTGGTAATACTCGTATTACTGGTTCTGCAATCATTGATGGTGACTTGACGGTTGAAGGTGCAGTTACTTACATTTCTTCATCGACACTAAACGTCGATGACTCGATGATTAAGTTGGCTGCTAATAACTCAACAGACGCAGTTGACACCGGTTTCTACGGCATGTACACATCAAGCGGTACTAAGTATGCTGGTTTCTTCAGAGATGCTACGGATGGAGTGTTCAAGGTATATACAGGCCTATCTGTAGAACCAACATCTACTGTTAACATCTCTGGCGCTGGTTACGGTCTTGCTCAGCTTGACGCAATCATAGACGGCGGAACTTACTAAATATAATCACTCAGGCCAAGGGACAAGTGTTTCCCTTGGCCTTCCTCTCTAGGAGTCGGGTGTGTCATCACAGATTAAGATAAAACGCAGTAGCGTTGCCGGGAAAGTGCCGACAACTTCTGATATTGCTACTGGCGAACTTGCTATCAATATCAAAGACAGGAAGATATATTCCTCAAACGGAACAGCCGTATTTAATTTCGGTGCTGAATATCTTCAAGTAGCAAATGCTTCTGCATCATACGCACCTAAATCCAATCCATCAATCACTGGTACATTGACAGCTACTGGAATCATTAGTGGTTCCGAACTGACTTCAACACTTGCGAGTGGAGATGAAGGCGGTCAAATAAATCTAGCTAAACCGCCAAATGCAACAACTAGCGGCGGTGTAACGATTGACGCTTATCAAAACAAATTAAGAATTTTTGAACAAGGCGGATCTGCTCGTGGCGTATATATTGACTTAACTGCTGCGGCTGGTGGAGTAGGAACTAATCTACTTTCAGGTAGCGGTAGTGTTAATCTTGATCCGTATCTCCAAGTAGCAAACGCAGTCGCAACATATCAAACTAAATCTGTCGAACGTGCTGCACTCGCTAACACCAATTCTTACATTGCTACTAAAGCATCTTGGACAGCGCTTACTGGAACTAACACAGCTATTCGTACTCTAGTATCTGACAGATATCAAGTAGCAAATGTCAATACATTGTTAGCAGCTAAGGCCACTTGGACTAGCGTTACAGGAACTAACACTGCGCTAAGAACACTTATCAGTGACAGAATACAAGTTGCAAATGCAGCAGCAACTTATCAAACGAAAGCCATAGAACGAGCAGCATTAGCAAATACTAACGCATATATCGCTACAAAGGCATCATGGTCTGCATTAACAAGCACAAATACGGCCATTCGTAGTTATGTTGATACTTCAGTCGCAGCGGTTGTTAATTCTGCTCCTGGTACACTAAACACATTATACGAACTTGCTGCCGCTCTTGCTAATGATCCCAATTTTGCCACATCAACTGCGAGTCTTATCGCTACAAAAATTTCAGTAGCGAATACGAAAGCTTATCTTGCAAACACTAATTTGTATATTGCAACGAAAGCTTCATGGACGTCAGTAACTGGCACAAATACAGCACTCCGTACATTAATCTCCGATCGTTATCAAGTAGCAAACGTAAACACTTTGCTTGCTGCTAAAGCTACTTGGTCTGCATTAACTGCTACTAACACAGCGATTCGTTTGCTTGATGCACAGAAACTTCAAGTTGCGAACGCGACAACACTACTAGCAGCTAAAGCAACATGGACAGGTCTAACAACTACCAACACTGCGCTTAGAACTCTTATCAGTGACAGATTGCAGGTTGCTAACGCATCAACAACATATCTAACTAAAAATAATCCAGTGGTCACTGGCACATTAACAGCTAACGGTTCTGCTGGTACAGCTGGTTACTATCTCCGCACTTCTGGTACAGGCGTGTATTGGTCTCCTGTAGCAGCTGGTGGTGGATCTGCCGCTAATGGATTCTCAGGAATTCTTGTTGGCGCAAACGTAGTTTCTGCTGATTCAACAACCGATAGACTTACTCTTGTTGCTGGATCAGGCATTACTATCGCTGCTAATCCAGCAACTGATACTATCACATTCACCGCAACTGGTGGCGGTGGGTCATTCACAGGTGGCACAATTTCTGGTGCTACTACAGTCACAGACGCGACAGCATCAACATCCAACTTAACTGGTGCATTTAAAGTCACTGGTGGTGTTGGAATTACAGGAAATATGTATACTGCTGGACGTGTGGGATATGCGTCTAATACAACAAGTGGCACAAGTGCTGTGTATACATATTATAATGCTTCTACTAGCTCATTAGATACGGTGTTTGGATAATGGCAATTGATTATGCGTATAATTTTAAAGGTTCATCGACCTCAGATGGTAATCAATTAAAATTTACTGGCACATTAAATTTTGCCAGTAGCAATTGGACTGTAGAAGCTTTTATAAAACTACCATCATCATTTTTTACTAATGTTGGAACCAATATTGATCTTTTTGGTTCATGGTCGGCCAGTATTTCCAATAGTAGAATTTGTTTTGGTATTCAAGTTGCTTCAACAAGCACAACAACAAACATTTATCCATATTTTTGGTCAGGTGGAACTTTTCCAACAGGACAATCTAATACCCCAACAACACCATCATATCCTGTTCCATATAATTTTGTTGCAAATAAGTGGTATCATATAGCCGTCACCAGATCTGGTTCTTCATTCTATTTACATATTAATGGTAATAGAGAAGCATCAGGAACATGTACTGGTTCAGTTCCTAATCCTGGTTTATGGATTGTTAATGGTGTTATAGATTATATAACAGAGGGCTCAACCGGTAATGTTGGAAATATTTCTATATCAAATCATCGTATCGTAATTGGTACTGCATTATATACTGGTGCAACATATACTGTACCTACATCAACATTGACAGCAATTAGTGGAACTGTTTTATTAACAGGAACACAAGGCGTAATATATGATGATAGTGCTAATCATTATCCGTTTGTAAATTCCTTAATTGGTAGCGAAACAACTTATGTTATTCCTACTGCTTATGGACCTTTTTCGGATGACAGTATAACAGAAACACTAACTCTATCTGATACGACAACGGCTACATTAAACAATGAAGGCACACTAGCACAAAGATTGACAAATAGTGGCGTTCTTCAAGTACCAGGCACATTTGATGAAATTTCTTTGCTAACTAGAGCTAGTCCCGACTACGCTATTGCAGCATATCCTTCTACAGTTTCTGGTACTGGACTAACATATTCAGGAACTCCTGGAACATTCACATGGACATGTCCTGCTAATGTTTATAGCGTAAGTGTTGTTTGTATTGGAGGTGGTGGATCTGGTGGGGTTTCGCGTGGTGGCGGTGGTGGTGGAGGCGGTTTAGGTTATAAACAAATCCCTGTTGTTCCTAATACAACTTATACTGTTGTTGCGGGAGCTGGTGGTGCTGAAAACACAACTGGTTCAGTTAATTCTGGTGGAGATAGTTATTTCATCAGCACTGCCACAGTAAAAGGTGGAGGTGGAGGTGGAGGATTAAGTAGTATCGCCACTCCATTTACAGGTGGTGGAGCAGGAGGCTCGTTTGTTGGTGATGGTGGTGGTAATGGTGGTGATGGCGGTCCGTACGGTAATGCTGATACTAATGCTGGTGGTGGTGGTGCAGGTGGCTATGCCGGAAACGGTGGTGCTGGTGGTCCTGGTCTTTATATTGACCAACGAACTGGCGGAAATCCTGTAACAGATAGTGGTGGAGCTGGTGGTGGATCAGTTGGGTTTGATAATGCTTATGGATACGCATATGCAGGCGGCGGTGGTGGTGTTGGTATATTAGGCAAAGGTGCTGATGGGTCTGGTGCTCCCGCTCAACCTAGTGGAACATCTGGTGGTGCCGCTCA